>Ga0157375_10004654_pt1 | contig 11930 bp, 9 predicted proteins | sample M35metaG_FD_115311 | JGI IMG/M metagenome (GOLD analysis project Ga0157375, IMG submission 115311) | Miscanthus rhizosphere microbial communities from Kellogg Biological Station, Michigan, USA - M3-5 metaG | ecosystem: Host-associated > Plants > Roots > Rhizosphere > Soil | place: USA: Michigan...
GCCTTTTTTATAGCCTGGTAAGCCGCTTCTATCACCCGCTCCGGCTCGCCAACAAACGTCACCACTGTGCGGTTAGTCGCCTTACCGGGATCAACATTCAGCAACCGCACACCCTCCACTGCCTCCACCGCATCGGTAATCTGTTTGATGATATTCGGGTCGCGGCCCTCGCTGAAGTTTGGAACACACTCTATTAACTGCATGGTTTTAGAAGATTTGAGATGTGAGATATGAGATATGAGATTAGTATTTTAAATTCTGTTAAATTGGCATTTTGTTCGTTGATGTTGTTGAAAGAAAAACGAACGAACAGCCGTTATGTCATCCCGAACTTGTTTCGGGACCCCACAGGACAGGTCGACGCCATGTTGTATACCTAGCAAGTGGGGTGCTGAAACATGTTCAGCATGACAGCCTTTTTTATCTGCATAGCTCGGAGATTGCTTTCCCGAAATAAATTCGGGACGGGCTGTTCCTCGCAATGACGGTTCTTTTTATATTCTGTTGATTTATTTGTAATTCTGTCAATTCTTTAATTCTATTAATTCCGGTTCAGACAACGGCGTTTTGTTCGTTGATGCCGTTGAAAGAAAACAAACGAACAGCTGTTATGTCATCCCGAACTTGTTTCGGGACCCCACAGGACAGGTCGACGCCATGCTGTACACCCTGCATGTTGTATACCTAGCAAATGGGGTGCTGAAACAAGTTCAGCATGACAGCCTTTTTTATTTGCATAGCTCGGAGATTCCTTTCCCGAAATAAATTCGGGACGGGCTGTTCCTCGCAATGACGGCTCTTTTTATATTCTGTTGATTCATTTATAATTCAGTCAACTCTTTAATTCTATTAATTCCGGTTCAGACAAAATCCTGCTTTCCAAACCTTCCCCGGTTTCAATTTTCCTTGATGATATAGTATCTCTCTATAATCAGCACAAGGATGAGCCTGCATGTCGGCCAGTTTGCCTTTTTCTAATACGCCACGGTCGTACAAATTTAGTGCTTTGGCGGCACGGAAGGTAAGTCCCGCAAAAGTTTCGGCGGTGGTTAGCTTTTCGTAGGCACTTAGTATGGAGGCCTGCATCAGCAGATCGCCCATTGGTGCCGAGCCGGGGTTCCAGTCGCTGGCGATGGCCAGGCACGCCCCTGCGTTCAATAATTTTCGCGCAGGGGCAAAATCCATACCCAAACCTAAGGAAGCGCCCGGCAATGCAACTGCAACCGTTTCGGAAGCGGCTAAACGCTTAATTTCTTCTTCTCCACTGGCCTCGAGATGATCAGCAGATACGGCACCGACGTTCACCGCAACCTCGCTGCCGCCGGTGCTAAACTGGTCGGCATGCACGGTAATATCGAAGCCCATTTGCTTTGCCACCTCCAAATAGCAGGCAGCATTGGCGGTGCTGAATGCGCCGTCTTCAATAAATATATCTACCCGGTTAGCCAGGTTTTCTTGTTTTATTTTGGGGAGAAGTCTGTTCAATACCAATTCCAAATATTCCGTTGCAAGATCATTGAAATCTTTTGGCAAAATGTGGGTGGCGAGGCAGGTGGGGACGAGGTCGACTTTGCATTTCGCACCTGCTTCTTTTATAGCCTGAAGCTGTTTTATTTCTTCTTCCACCTTCAAGCCGTAACCGCTTTTTACTTCGATTGTGGTTACGCCGTTTCTCGTATGCTGATTTATTCTTTGCAATAATAAATCAATAAGTTCATCCTTACTGGCATTTCGGGTTTGTGTTACCGAATCCCAGATACCGCCGCCTGATTTAGCGATCTCGAGGTAGCTTTTGCCCGCAATACGCAAGGCATAATCTTTTGCCCGGCTGCCTGCAAAGCATAGGTGCGTATGGCAATCCACAAATCCCGGAAGCAAAACATGGTCGCCGGATATTTCTTCTATTTCAGCATCCGGGTTTGATTTTCGTAAGGTTTCGAAATCTCCGACTTCTATAATCAATCCATCAACAGTCAATACGCCGCCCTGCGGGATGATCTGTAAAGCATCATCCGCAATGGAGCCCTTCATCGGTAAACCCGATAAAGGAAGTATTTGCGTAAATGGACCGATAATTCTCATGATCGCCTATTTTGAGGTGAAAGCTGAAAGGTAAAAGGCAAAAGATCTGTATTCCTTTTACCTTTTACCTTTAACCTTCGCTTATATCTTCAACCCAAACTTCTCCGCCGTCTCCGCCGCCTCCTCATACCCTGCATCCGTATGCCTGAATATGCCCATCGCCGGATCGTTGTATAAAACCCTTTTCAAACATTTTGCTGCACGCTCTGTACCATCGGCCACTACCACCATACCCGCATGTTGCGAGTAGCCCATACCTACCCCACCGCCGTGATGGAACGACACCCACGTTGCCCCGCCTGAGGTATTCGCCATCAGGTTGAGCAGCGGCCAGTCGGATACTGCATCCGATCCATCTTTCATGGCTTCAGTTTCGCGGTTGGGCGATGCGACTGAGCCGCAGTCCAAATGGTCACGACCAATCACTATCGGGCCTTTCACCTTGCCGCTTGCCACCAGTTCATTAAATATCAATCCTGCCTTCTCACGCTCGCCCATGCCGAGCCAACAGATACGTGCAGGCAGCCCCTGGAAAGCGATTCTTTTCTGTGCTTTTTTGAGCCAGTTGATCAGGTGATGATTTTCGGGGAATGCCTCTATCAACGCCCTGTCGGTTGTATAAATATCTTCCGGATCACCTGATAAAGCCACCCACCTGAACGGCCCTTTACCCTTACAAAACAACGGACGGATATAAGCCGGAGTGAAGCCAGGAAAGTCAAATGCATTAGGTTCTCCACCCTGCCGGGCAAATTCCCGCAGGTTATTACCATAATCAAAAGTGATGGCACCCCTAGCCTGCAGGTCGAGCATAAAGCCTACGTGGCGGGCCATGCTTTTGAGTGAAAGTCGTTTATATTCTTCGGGGTCGCTTTTGCGCAGCACCGATGCCAGCGTAAGCGACAGCCCATTTGGTATATAGCCGTTTAACGGATCGTGGACCGAGGTTTGGTCGGTGAGCATGTGAGGGACAATGCCATCTTTAATCAAACGCTCCAGCAGGTCACCGGCATCGCTTACCAATCCTACTGATAATTCGTCACCCAGTTCCATCGCGTCTTTTACCCATTCGATGGCCTCGTCGTAAGAGTGCGTCATCCGGTCGATGTATTTGGTATCGACGCGTTTTTGAATCCGCGACGCATCCACATCTGCACCAAGAAAAACTGCGCCCGCCATAGTCGCCGCCAAAGGCTGAGCGCCACCCATACCGCCTAAACCTGCACTGACGATCAGTTTGCCTTTCAAATCATTATTAAAATGCTGGCGACCGCATTCTGCAAAAGTTTCATAAGTGCCCTGCAAAATACCTTGTGTGCCAATGTATATCCAGCTACCGGCTGTCATCTGACCAAACATCATCAGGCCTTTTGATCTCAATTCATTGAAATGCTCCCATGTGGCCCAGGCCGGAACAAGGTTACTATTGGCGATAAGCACACGCGGCGCCTCAGGGTGACTGCGGATAATACCTACAGGTTTGCCCGATTGAACTAATAATGAATGATCTTCATCCAGCTCTAATAATAATTCGATGATGCGGCGTAACGATTCCTGGTTGCGCGCAGCCTGACCGATGCCGCCATACACCACCAGTTCGTCCGGGTTTTCGGCCACCTGCCCATCCAAATTGTTCAGCAGCATACGTAAAGGCGCTTCAGTTTGCCAGCTTTTTGCGTGCAATTGCATCCCCCTTGGTGCTTTGTAAACCGGGTGGTTGGCGTATGTTTTAATAAATTCTGAACTCGTCATCGTTATCCAGTTTTATATTATTTTTCTCCGCAATGGAATTCACTATCGTTAGCAATGAGCCATCACAAATAATTTTATGCAGTTCTTTAATATCGTCGGCAAAAATGCGGTCGTCGTTAATAAAAGGCACGTGCTCACGTACATAATTGTGGCAGGCTTCCAGTATTGGGGTCGATTTTAGCGGTCTGCGAAAATCCATAGCCTGCACTGCATACAGCAGTTCAATAGCTTGTATGTATTCCACATTATCCAGCACCTGGTGCAGCTTTCGCCCGCTTATCGAGCCCATCGATACATGGTCTTCCTGACCTAAAGAAGTCGGCACGCTATCCGCACTCGCCGGAAAGCAAAAGGTTTTATTTTCAGTTACCAATGCCGCTGTGGTATATTGAGGGATCATCAAACCTGAATTTAAGCCGGCATCAGGTACCAATAGTTTGGGCAAGCCATACCGGCCTTCACTCATCAGGTAACAACGACGGTCAGCAATGTTGCCTATTTCGGCAGCAGCTACGGTAGCGTAATCCAAAGGCAATGCCAATGGCTGACCATGGAAATTTCCTCCGCTAATGGTGTCATCCGCATTAAAAATAATCGGGTTATCGGTTACGGAGTTTAACTCAATTTCTGTCAGTTCCTTTAAATGTAACCAGGCATTTCGCGAAGCGCCATGTACCTGCGGTATGCAACGTAGTGAATACGGGTCTTGAATACGATCACAATTTGCATGAGAGTTTAATATTTCGGAATGCTCCAACAGGGTGAATAAGCGATGTGCCACAAACCGGGTCCCCTTAAATGGCCGAATATTATGCAGGCGCGGATCAAATGGCCGTACTGATCCCATCAGCCCTTCCAAAGACATGGCACCTATAATATCTGCTGTTTGCAGTACCTGGTGAAGACGCTGAACCGCTTTCACTGCAAAGGAAAGGATAAACTGAGTGCCGTTAATAAGCGCCAGGCCTTCTTTCGGACCAAGTATTATCGGCTCTAAACCATGCTTTTTCAGCATTTCGGCCGATGAGATCACTTTGCCATTCTCTTCTACCTCCCCCATGCCGATCAATGGCAAAAACAAATGCGCCAGGGGGGCTAAATCACCCGATGCCCCTACTGAACCCTTTTCAGGCACCAACGGTATAATGTCGTTATCAATATGCCAAATGATACGGTCTAATGTGGTTTGAGAAATCCCCGAATAACCCTGCGCCAATGCATGAACTTTGGTGATCAGCATCAGCTTGGCAATCTCCGTTGGGATGGGTTTTCCTACACCTACACTATGGCTTTTGAGCAAATTGTATTGCAGTGTGCAGGTATCTTTTTCGGGGATATGGGTATTGCACAACGGTCCAAAACCGGTATTGATACCATAAACCGGAATCTCCCTTTCAACTATTTTGCCCACTTCCAGCCATGACGCCCGAACCTTTGCATGGGCCGCCGGACCGATAACTCCCTTTACCTTACCCGACGCAATATCGAGACAGGTGCCTATGGATAAATGCCCGGTGCCATAGTTAAAGGACTTTCCCATGATCGGCAGGTTTTAGGGTCGACAATTTTTCATTTATTTTTTCCGACAGGTTTACCGAACGGAATTTATTCTCAAGCGCGGTTATAGCGGGTAAAAGATGCTGGCATTCGGGCTCATTGCATGTCAGGTCTTCCATCGTCTGGCTAAGGGCCTCCCAAACAGGCAAAATACGATCCAGCAAAGCGTGACCGGTTTTTGTTAGCTGCACCAACTGCCTGCGGCCATCAGTAGAGCTGGTAGTGGTTTTAATGAGTTTTTTATTTTTCAGGTTAGCAACCAACTGACTTGCAGCCGGGTGAGACACGCCTATGGTATCGCTCAATTCTTTGATAGATAAAGTGCTGTTATTAAGCAGCAGGTAAAATACAGGAAACCAACTGGCATCAAACTCAATGCCCGCAGCCTGGTAAGTTTTGTTTATTTCCGATAAAAAAGATTCGCTCAAACGCCTTAGCCTGCTACCCAAAACAAGGTAACCAAGGCTCTCATAGAAATTCATAGTGCAATTTATATAAGTACTTATACAATTGCAAGTTTTTGAGCTTAAATTTAATGGGAGAGTTGATTGGTTGATTAAGTTATAATGGTTGCATTGGTTATAAATGTTGTAATAGTTGGAAATGTGGAAACAATATCACTTCAACTAATACAACTTCTACAGCTAACACAGAGGAAATCCTTGTTCGATTTGCTCATTATACCTTGCATTAAAAAACGAACGAACAAGATTGGTTAGAAATGCTTTAAGATGTTGTAATAGTTAACGGTTAAACCTAATCCAACTTAATCAACTTAATCTAACTCAATCCATTACTCATATTCATCGCCGTTCCAGGAGTTAGGATGCTCAAAAAAAATCAGTACCCATTGATGAAATAATACTTATTATTTTTTTTATAAAACATGTTTGCATTTTACTTTTAAATCTTTAATTTAGAATACGTTATTTCCTATTATCTAATATTGCTACCTCCCCTAAATTAATACCCTGGCTATTGTTTTTAATACAATGGCATTTAGCGGAATTTTTATTGTTACCGACTGTTTTTGGACTTTAAAATTTTTAGCGATGCAAACCCACTTATCTATTAAAACAGCTGTGCTGGCTGCCGTGCTCGTTGTCCTCTTTGTTCTTTCATGGGAACTATACCTGCGTCATAAAGGCTTAACTGCCGATTATGATGACAGCCCTGAACTTTGGTCGCACTACCGTGCCATGGTGTATGAACCATCAGATAAAGCTACTGTATTCATTGGTTCGTCACGTATCAAATATGACCTTGATATTCCGACATGGGAAAACCTGACAGACAACCGTGCCATACAATTGGCCATGGTAGGCTCCTCGCCCCGACATTTTCTGACCGACCTGGCTGATGACCCTAATTTTAAAGGAAAGCTAATAGTAGATGTGACGGAAGTATTATTCTTTAGTAAACGTGGCAATGAATCACCAGACGCCGGGATCAATTATTATAAGAAACGTACACCTGCCCAAAAGGTAAGTTTTGTTCTGGACAAACCGGTAGAATCACGGCTGGTGTTTCTAAATGAGGGACAAACGTCAGTCAATGCAATGCTCGGGAAACTTCATGTTAAAGACCGCCCGGGCGTTTACCCTTTCCTGGATTTCCCTCCGGGGTTTACACAAAACATGTTTAACCGGCAAAACAAAATGACAGATGCATTTGTGGCCGACACCAACCAGCACAACCAGGTAAAAGCCATTTGGGGGCTTCTCAGAAATGACCCCACCCCACCCATGAGTGGTAAACCTTTGGACTCGGTAATGCAATCCGTAAAGGCTGATGTAGATAAGATCAAGGCGAGAGGTGGTGATGTGCTATTTACACGCACGCCGTCTACCGGTTTCTTTCTTATGGCAGAGCAGCATGGTTACCCCAGAAAAGCCTACTGGGACAGGTTGCTCAAAGAGACCGGCTGCAAGGGGATTTATTGGGCCGATTACCCGGCACTTGCAAAGCTTGATTGTCCCGAGCTCTCACATCTATCGCCCGCAGATGCAATAATATACACGCAAAACCTGATCAATATCCTCGAAAAAGAAAAAGGCTGGAGTTTTAACCAAGCCGGTAAAACAGTTTCTAATCTAACTCATCAAAACTTATCGCGCCATGGTTTTTAATTCATATACCTTCATCGCCTTTTTTGTTGTTATGCTCATTTTGCATAATCTGCCCATATCATGGAAAGCAAAAAAGATAAACCTGCTGATAGCAAGTTACCTGTTCTACGCAGCATGGAACCCTCCTTTTATATTGTTGCTCTGGCTATCTACCGTAGTAGATTTCTTTGTGGGCCGGGCATTATACACCCAACCAAATATCTACAAGCGGCGCTTACTACTGGTGGTCAGTCTGATAGGCAACATTGGCATGCTGTGCTTCTTTAAATATGGTGGCTTTATTTTGGAGAACTTCGTGCACCTCACCAACATGCTGGGCATCGATTTCCATCCGGCAAAGCCGAGTATAATCCTGCCTGCCGGTATCTCGTTTTATACGTTTACAACACTGTGTTACACTATAGATATGTATAAAAAGAAGAGTGAGCCGGTAAAATCAATGCTCGATTTTGCATTGTTCGTCACTTTCTTCCCACACCTTGTGGCCGGACCTATTGTTCGCCCGCCACAACTGGTGCCGCAGTTTGAAACACCACGCAAGGCAACCAGGCAGCAACTATTGGACGGACTGATGCTTTTAACGCTTGGCTTGTTTATGAAGGTTGTATGCGCCGATACGCTGCTTTCAGCCAGTGCCGATACTGTTTTTGGGGCGGGAATACCGATGGGGCCTCTTGATGCGTGGGCAGGTGTATTGGCTTTTTCAGGACAGATATTTTTTGATTTTGCAGGTTATTCCACTTCGGCCATTGGTGTCGCGATGTGTTTAGGGTTTATCCTGCCGCAAAACTTTCTGTGCCCGTATGGCGCTGTAGGTTTCTCCGATTTCTGGCGAAGATGGCATATTACGCTTTCCTCATGGCTGCGCGACTATCTATACATCCCGCTTGGCGGCAATCGTAAGGGGAAATTCCGCACTTATATTAATCTAATGATCACCATGTTGCTGGGTGGTTTATGGCATGGCGCAAATTGGACCTTTGTAGCCTGGGGTGGTTTACATGGGATTTATTTATGGATCGAAAAAGCCATTCGCGACAGCCGTTCCAAAGTAGCCAAAGCTTCTGAAGGAGGGCCAACACCTGTAATTGCCGCAGCATCATTCGGTCCGCCGCTAATGGGGAAAAAATCAGCCAGCTTCGTTTACGCTTTGCTCACTTTTGTGCTGATATGTATTACCTGGGTGTTCTTCCGTGCAACAACATTCCACGGAGCATGGGTACTATTAGGCTCCATGTCAGGACGTTTACTTCCGGCGGGCCCACCATTGCTAGCCACTATGTCCATTATAAAAGTATTTGTGGTGATCGGCATTATGCTGATCGTTCACTGGTTTATGCGCAATACGACTTTCCTGAAATCTGTGGTAAAAATGCCATGGTGGGCGGTGAGTATCGTGTGGGCAGGGATGCTGATCCTGATTATTTTAAGCCAGGGTACCAGCAAGGCGTTTATTTATTTCCAATTCTGACAGTTGATTTGAATGCAATCTACGGTCCTATTTCCGCACGTAGGTAAAATCATACGAAACCGTTACCGTTTTACCATCGTCATTATTTACGTCCTGGTATTGGCGAACAGTGTTCTTGTCGATGTTGTAAAATTTAAAGTTTCCTGATATGGGTTTATTTTTTGCAGTAGTACTTTCATAGGTAAATTGCATGGCGCTGTCTTTGTAAATACCATTCAGGTATCGTTGAGGACCGCCACCTGCGCCTATCCAATCCTGTTCCCATTTACCGGTTGCAGGGTTGTAATAATTAATACTTTTACCTGTCCCCCCTTTTATGGCAGTCCAGTTTTCCAGTATGCCGCAACCACCAGATATACTCTGAACGATACTATGCCCTACCAAAACTTTTGTTCCGGTTGCGTATACGTCCCATTCTCCTATCCAGAAATCAAAATCGTGCGAATGGGGTTCATTTGAACAAGGTTGTTGGGCAAAAGCGCTCAATCCTGTTATCAGAAATAAAATGGTGACAAGTGCTTTCATATTGTGTTCTATTTTATCCAGTTCATGTCAAATTTCATCCAGTAAATATCGTCCCAGCCATTACCAGGACTGATGAGCATAGCCTTCAATTGCTGATAATTCTTTGCCGTTCCATCCTTAAATGATCTGCTTAACCTGTTGCTGGTAAATATCAGGCATTGTTTATCCCAGGTTACAAAAGGGCAATAATCCAGCGAAACGGAACTAAGGGGCGGCGGTAAATGTTTTACAGGCATCCAATTCCCTTCGCTATCTTTACGACTGCTATACAAATCGCCGCCGCCCATATCATCGGGCCTGCCATAAGATGAGAAAATGATAAACTGCTCGTCTGAGTCAACAAAGGCATTAAACTCGTCATACTTGGTATTGATATCTTCCGGCAGGCTCACCGGTTTACTGTATCCCGAACCTCTCCATTTGCAAACTACAATATCTTCGCTGCCTTTGCCATAATCTGCCTCCACTGTAAAATACAAGTTGCCGCTTTTGGCAATGGATGGATAGAATTCATTTTTAGTAGAATTCACTGCAGTGCCTAAGTTCTCAGGTTCTCCCCATTGCCCGTTGGACAATTTCTTCACTTTCCAGATATCGAAATCTTTAGCTTTATCGCCACTCAATGGCCTGTCGGATGAAAAATAAATTGTTTGCCCATCCGAAGAAAAGGCAGCTTCGAGGTCACGATAACGTCCGGAAAATGACGCGACTTCCGGCTTACTCCATTCTCCATCTCTTAACACCATTTGCAAAATGGTACTGCTGGCAAAACGCGCTTGTTGCAGGGTGAAAAATAGCTCATCGCCTTTGGGTGACATGGTAAAATCACGATTGCTTAAACCGTCAGATAGAATGCCTTCTGCAAATATTTCAGGTGTATCAGCGGCGAGCTGTCCACCGGGATATTTCACCTGTGCAACAGCTCCGCTGAAGATCAATGTAAAGACAATTAAATTAACTGATCTTATTATCATGCATCTACATTAGCCTGATCAAAGATAACCAGACCAAATGCGCTATTAATCACCCTATCAGGGGGAATTATCATGAAAAAAAGTGTAAATGCAGAGAATTTAATGTTGTTCAGGCATCCTGCTTCTGGTGCGACTCCTGGGGTAGTGAGCCAAATAATCTTTGAAGCTTGCGGATCTGCCGTTGTCTGTTAAAAAACTCGTCCATCAGGTAAGCAGGTATGAAACCTCCAAGCCAAAACGCCAGCACAAATAAGTTTGACATGCCCTGGTAAAGGAACCAGGACGCCAATGCGAAAAATATAAAGCCTAAAAGCATATAGTAATTAGCCTGCCTTATCTTTAACTGATAGCCTTTTTCTTTGAAAATGTGTTTAAAGGGAAACGTAAACAACGGGACGAAAAGAAAATAGAACAGGTTTTTTTCAGCAAATGCCAGATCGTGCGAAATATTTCTCTTGATATAGTTGTTGAGCTTTTCTAACTGCTTGAATTTGTAGCTTTTGATCTCAGCTTCTGATATGCTCCGGCTTGCCAATTCTTCAAAAGCCGCGGAAACAGCAAGTTCGGTATATCCAAACTTATTGTCAATAATTTCCATTAGCTTTTCAGTTGGAAGCATTGCATAAATGCCCTTTAACTCATCCTTTGAAACCATTGAAAATCAGGCGATTTAGTTTATAACTGTTGGCGTTATATCAAATGTAAACTTTACACCTTAATTTTCCTAATTTAATCTACAATTTACATAGGGTTTTTTATTTTTATTAACTATAGAGAAATAAACCAATAATCAAACGAAACAGAAAAGAAAGGATACATCAGATATTTATCTGACTTTGTGGTTTCATTACCGCAGACCGTTATTGTGAGTTTTTGAGATAGTAGTTACTGCACCGCCCGGCGATATTTTACGGATAAGATTATTGTTTTCGTCTGCCACGTAGATATTGCCTGATTTATCAACGGCGATACCCGACGGCGTATTGAAACTCGCTGCCCCGCCGGTGCCGTCTTTAGCGCCTTTTGAACCACTTCCTGCAATGGTAGTAACTACTCCACCAGGTGTTATCATACGTATCAGGTTATTGCCGGAGTCGGCTACATACACATTGCCCGCGGCATCTACCGCTATTCCAAATGGCGAGTTAAAACTTGCTGCTCCGCCTGTGCCATCACTTTTTCCGGGCTGACCACTTCCTGCAAATGTGCTTACCTGCCCGGCCGGAGTAATCTTCCTTATCAAGTCATTCCCATTATCAGCCACATACACATTACCCACTGCATCAACAGCTAAAGCTTCAGGTAAGTTAAAGGTGGCCGCTGTATCAAGGCCATCATTCGCGCCCTTAGCTCCTGAGCCTGCCAGCGTGCTTACCCCCCCTGCCTGAGTAACCTTGCGGATCAGGTTGTTTCCATAGTCGGCGATATAGACGTTGCCGC
>Ga0157375_10004659_pt1 | contig 11924 bp, 9 predicted proteins | sample M35metaG_FD_115311 | JGI IMG/M metagenome (GOLD analysis project Ga0157375, IMG submission 115311) | Miscanthus rhizosphere microbial communities from Kellogg Biological Station, Michigan, USA - M3-5 metaG | ecosystem: Host-associated > Plants > Roots > Rhizosphere > Soil | place: USA: Michigan...
GCGCGATTCTTTTTGTCGACATGGCGCATATCGCCGGTCTGGTTGCAGGCGGCCAACATCCGAGCCCGATTGCGCACGCGCAGTTCGTGACCACCACCACGCACAAAAGTTTGCGTGGTCCACGTGGCGGCATCGTGATGTGCGAAGAAAAATTCGCGAAGCAAATCGACGCCACCGTTTTTCCCGGCGTTCAAGGTGGTCCGCTGATGCACGTCATCGCTGCGAAAGCGGTTTGTCTTCACGAAGCGCTTCAACCGCAATTCCGCGATTACCAGCGACAGGTAGTGATTAACGCAAAAGCCCTCGCCGCCGGTTTAGCCAAACACGGTTATCGCATCGTTTCCGGTGGAACCGACAATCATCTGATGCTTGTCGATCTTCGCCCGAAGGATCTCAACGGCAAAGAAGCGCAGGAAGTTCTCGATCGCGCCGGGATTACCGTGAACAAAAACGCCATTCCGTTCGATACCAGCTCGCCTTTCAAGCCGGGTGGCATTCGCGTCGGCACTCCCGCAGTTACGACGCGCGGCATGAAAGAAGAAGAGATGCTCGAAATCGCAGACCTTGTTGCCGAAGCGCTCAACAACCGTAGCGACGGAGGCGTGATCGAAAACATGCGCAAAAAAGTTATCGATCTAACGAGCAGATTTCCATTGCCAATCTAGGATCCATGAAGACGTCCAAAGTAGTTACTAAACGGAGACCGCCACAAACACCGGCAGAGTTTCATGCAGTTGGCGCTAGCTTGGACCGGGAGCTTTCAGTTGTGAGGTCATTTGCGCGGAAACGCGGGTTTGTCGCTAAAGCGCGTATTTGGAAAGCTCTGGCTGACTGGGAATCGCGACGCGCTCTGGCCGAAGCAAAGGCACGTAGCGGGAACAGTATTAAGTAGACATCGAACCATTGCGTTCCCCAACTGCTGGGAGAGTTGACGCTGATTGCTATTCCCGCTGTCTGATCGCATAAAACCGAATAGTTTCCTACGATAATGAATCGCGCGCCCGATCAACCCCAAGCAAACCCGCTGCGCGAAGGATTGTCCGCGCGGCCCGTTCCACAGCCCTGCAGCATCGTAATCTTCGGTGCTACGGGTGATCTCACACATCGCAAACTTGTCCCGGCGCTGTATAACCTGGCGGCTGACGGCGAACTACCACCGGGCGTAGTCATCGTAGGATTCGCTCGGCGCGACAAAGGTGATGATGGATTCCGGAGCGACCTAGACGAAACTACGCGCAAGTTTTCGCGTCAGCCGGTGCGCGACGAAATCTGGAACGCATTTGCGCAGTCTATTTTTTATCACCAGAGCGAGTTTGGTGATGAAGCTGGTTACAAGGGGCTGGCCGAACGTCTCGAGGAACTCGACAAGAGCCATGGCACTCGCGGCAACCGTCTCTTTTACCTGGCGGCCGGTCCCGACCAGTTCGAACCGATCCTCAAGAATTTGAAAGCCGCCGGCCTGAACCAGACCTGCAAAGGAAGCTGGGCGCGCGTCATCATCGAAAAACCGTTCGGCACTGATCTCGCCTCAGCGCGCGAGCTAAATCGCGTCGTGCGCAATTCCTTCACAGAAGAGCAGACCTATCGGATCGACCATTTCCTCGGCAAGGAAACTGCGCAGAACATTCTAGTCATGCGATTTGCCAACGCGATCTTCTCACCGCTGTGGAACACGCACTACATCGATAATGTGCAGATTACAGCGGCGGAAACACTCGGCGTGGGGACTCGGGCCGGTTATTACGAAGAGGCAGGTGCCTTGCGCGACATGGTGCAAAATCATCTGATTCAGCTGCTATGTCTCGTTGCGATGGAACCGCCAACAGACCTGAGCGCCGACAGTATCCGCGACGAGAAGGTCAAAGTCGTGCGCTCGCTGCATCGCTGGTCGCGCAGCGAAATCGCGGCCAATGTTGTACGCGGCCAATACACGAAAGGCACCATTCACGGCGAACCCGTCCTCGGTTACCGGCAGGAGCAAAACGTAAATCCGGATTCGCAGACTGAGACGTTTGTCGCGTTGCGTTTGTTTATCGACAATTGGCGCTGGGCGGACGTGCCTGTGTACATGCGAGTAGGCAAACGGCTTCCGAAATCGGCAACTGAAATTTCCATTCACTTCAAAAAAGCGCCTGCGGTGCTGTTCAACAAAGATCTTCGAGACCTCAACGTGCTCGTTATTCGTATTCAACCGGATGAAGGAATCTCGTTGCGAATTCATGCCAAGGTGCCCGGCACCAGCTTTCGCATTGAGCCGGTTAAAATGGATTTTCATTACGGAACATCCTTCGGTAAACCCAGCCCGGAAGCATATGAACGTCTACTGCTCGATGCGATGAGTGGCGACGCCACGCTCTTTGCGCGTAGCGACGAGGTCGAAGAAGCCTGGGCGTTCGTCGATCCAATCGAGGAAGCGTGGCACGCAAAGAAGGATGCACCCCAATTATATTTCTATCCCGCTGGATCGTGGGGACCGGAAGCGGCCGATGATTTGCTCGCCCGCGACGGCCGCGCGTGGAGAAGATTATAAATGGTTATGCCTGCGACTACTGAAGCATACTCGTTAGGCACTCCGGTCGAAATGGGAAAAATTGAGCAGGAACTGAAAAAACTCTGGCATGACGGCGAAGGCGCAATGACGCGCGCGTCGCTCATGAATCTTGCTGTTTACAGCGAACAGCCGGGTTCCCTAAACAACAACACGCAATTGATGGCGCGACTCACCGAAAACCACGCCTGTCGCGCGATCGTCATCGAAGCTGATTGTAACGCAGACGACGACCTCGTTAGCGCCTGGATCAGTGCGCACTGCCACGTGAGCAGCGTTGGCAGCAAGCAAGTTTGCTGCGAGCAAATTTCATTCGTGCTCAAAGGCGGGTGCACCATACAATTGCCAAGCATCGTTCTTTCCAATCTGGATTCAGACCTGCCACTTTATCTTTGGTGGCAGGAAGAATTCCGCGAACCGATGGATCCACAACTTTGGTGGTGGGTCGATCGCGTTATCTATGACAGCCACGGCTGGAGCGATTTTCATTCGCAAATACATTTACTCGCGTTGATGCAAGAGGAGGCCAACCAGCGAATTGTGCTTTGCGATTTGAATTGGACGCGGCTGGACAACCTTCGGTTCGCGCTCGCACAATTCTTCGATCATCCCGCTTCGCATCATCGTCTCGCCAAGATCAGCAAGGTGCGGATCGATTTTGCACCCGGGTTCAGATCAACCGCGGTCTTGTTTGCAGGCTGGCTGGGAGCGCAATTGAATTGGCGTATCGAAGAGGTGAAATCTCCACTTGAGTTGCGGTTCATTGGAGCATCAATGCGACACATCGACGTCGAGCTACGCGAGCGCGACGGCGAAGCAGTTCACGAAGTCGCATTGACGAGTGCTGACGTGGAATTTCGCGTCACATACGCGCATTGCGGCGATCTCCTGGAAGTCTCACGCACGCAGGGCAGCGAAACGCGGCACCCGCAACTAATGCCCGCTGGAAAAAACGATCCTGTGGGTCTGATCAGCGAGGAACTGATTCGCGGCGGCCCGCACCGCGTTTACTTGAACGCTCTCCATTGCGTTCGGGATTTGCTGTAGCCACCGCCCTGTGGGCGGTCCTCCTCGTGTAATCCATGCACGGGCCACAGGCCCGTGGCTACACCAGCAGCGCGCACAATTCGCGGACATTCTTTTCGATCGAGAAAAGCACTCGCGCGCGTTCGTAACCGGACTGACCAAGTCTCGCCGCCAAGGAAGAATCGTTAATTACTGTTTCAATCGCGTCAGCCATCGCGACGACATCGCGAGATTGCACCAGAAATCCAGTTTCGTTCTCGATAACCATTTCCGGAATGCCGCCGATGTTCGTGGAGACGACAGGCAGCCCCGTTGCCATCGCTTCCATGATGACTGTAGGCAGATTGTCCATGCCGCCGTCGGGATCAATCACACTCGGAAGCACAAAAACATTTGCGGCAGCGAGCCTCCGGCGGAGTTCCGTCTGTGGCTTTGCGCCCGTCAGTACGACATTGTTTTGCAAATGCAGTTCATCGATTTGCCGTCGTAACTCGTTCTCAAGCGGACCCTCACCGATTATTTCACAGCGGAACGATTTCCCACGTTCGGCAAGCAATACGCAGGTGCGAATTAAATCGCCGAATCCCTTTTTTGGAATTAAACGGCCCACCGCGATCATCAGCGGCGGAGATGAAGAAAAATCGGCACGCCCAAATTCTGAGAGATCGAGTCCGTTGTAGATGCGATGGACGCGATCAGCGTGAGGAGGGAATTGGTCGCGCAAAAAGCGCGCGGCATAGTCCGTCTCGGTGACGATTGCCCGCGCTGTATCGACAAGTCTATCGACTCCGATTTCGAACTGCCGCGGCGAGAAAATGTCGTTCGCGTGCGCGGTAAAACTGAAAGTGATCGAGAAAAATTTATTGATCCAGAAAGCCGTGCGCGCCGCCATGCCGGCGAAATGAGCGTGCACATGACCGATCCCCATTTCCCGCAAGCGCAGCCCAACGTAGATCGCCTGGTAAAGCCGAAGGAAATCCGTGCGGCGTCCCCATTCATCCAAGGCTTCCACGATGTCCGTGCCAAGCTTCCCTTTTTTTGCAGCGCGTCGAACACCTTCCAGCAATTCCTTTTCCTCTGGAAGATATTGCACTCGGCCAACGATCCGCGTGTCCCAATCTTGAGGTGGCTCGTCTTGCGGGTTCCGGATTGAAAAGATTGGCGCCGCGATGTCCTGTCGATCAAGCTCCGCCACCTCCCGGTAGCAAAACGTTTGTCCGAAAGATGGGAATCGCTCGAAGAGGTAAGCGAAGCGCGACATGGATCCGAATTACTGTAGCGGCGGTCTATGACCGCCGAAATCAGGAGCGACACGATTTTGCAAATGGCGCATTGAACATCGCGAGTTATGCAACCCTGTATTCAAGTTACGGCGCTTATTGAGCGCCGCTACAGTCGAAACTTTTTTCACGCGTTGCCGCGCTTAACCGGAATTGGTTTTCCCGATTCATCGACAGCGACCAGTGTAAAGACGCCATGCGTGACTTTAAGTTCTTCGCCCGTCATGTAACGCGTCACCCAAACCTCGACCGGGATGGTCATCGAAGTCCGGCCGATTTTTTCCACGTGCGCATAACACCTGACGGTGTCCCCTACTCTTACCGGCTGCAAGAACGACATTCCTTCCATCGCCGCCGTGACTACGCGCGCTTGCGCCGTCTTCGCGGCGAGAATCCCGCTGCCGAGGTCCATTTGCGAGGTCACCCACCCCCCAAAAATGTCGCCATTCGGATTCGTATCCTGCGGCATGGCGATGGTTTGAATCACCAGCTCGCCCTTGGGTCGGTCGCTCATTATTCCGTTTTAACCACGAATGGACACGAATGAACACAAATAACGGTGGGGCGCGAATCGCGAGAGTTTAACGTGTATGATTGTCAGTCGTACGTTTTCGCCTTCGCTGTTCAACTCTATTGATTCGTGTCTATTCGTGTTTATTCGTGGTTGATTCTTACAAAATCAGCATGCAATCGCCGTAGCTGAAGAAGCGATACCGGTTCCGGACCGCTTCCCCGTACGCACGAAGAATAAATTCGCGTCCAGCAAACGCACTCACCAGCATCAGTAACGTCGAACGCGGTAAGTGGAAATTCGTCAACAGCGCATCGACGACTCGAAACGTAAACGGCGGATAAATGAAAAGATCGGTCTCAGCTGATTGCGATTCAACCTGTCGGCTAACGAGTTTGGTATTACGCGTAGCTGTCTCGAGGACACGCATTGCCGTGGTTCCCACAGCTACAATCCGCTGCGCGTTGTTGATCTTGTGTGCGGCCTCTGGCGAAATCAAGAAGCGCTCCGTATGCAGCCGATGTTCGGCGATATTCTCAGCGCGCACAGGGAGAAATGTTCCCGGTCCGACATGCAACGTGACGAACGTGTGCGGAATTCCACTCAAGATCTCGGATGTAAAATGCAGACCCGCCGTCGGCGCGGCCACGGCGCCGGGCTCACGTGCAAAAACCGTCTGGTAACGCGCCGCGTCCGTTTCATCGCTGGGTCGACTGACATACGGCGGTAACGGCATGGAACCACCAGCGTAAGCGTCGACATCTTTGTCAAACGCGACGATCCGCTCGCCGCCTGCGGTGATTTTCTCCACTCGCAAACACACCTCGTCGATCGTCGCCGTCGCGCCAACCCGCATCTTACGACCCGGCGTAACCATGCACTTCCAGCGCATTGGCCCGAGACGTTCCAAAAACAAAAATTCGATCACGCCGTCATCAGAGAATCGCCGCGCTGCCAGCACGCGCGTATCGTTTAACACGAGGAGATCGCCCGGCTGCAAAAACGTCTTTAGCTCGCCAAATTGCCGATGCTCGATCGTCTGTTCGGCGCGATGCAAAACCATCATTCGGGAATCTTCGCGGCGCGCAAGCGGGCGCTGCGCAATCAATTCCCGCGGCAAGATGTAATCGTAATCGCTTGCCCGCGCGCTCATCGGTTTGCAGGAACATAGCCATCTTGGCTGCGCGCCCAACGGGTAGATGCCCGTCCCAGCGGGCTACAAACCACGCTGGGTACACAGGCTGTAAGCCTGTGTTCCAAAGCATTCGCTCAGAGTGCGCTTACGCAAAAAGGCGCAGCTGAGTTGTCGATCGGCGGAATGATTTGCACGAAAGCGTCGGCCGCGCTGCGATGCCTGCTCGACGACAACCGACTTTGAACAGCGAAGCCATTTGATCGGCAAAAACTCCTTCTCCCGTCATGCGTGTGTGCCACTGCGAATTGTTCAGCCGGTTTCCGCGAAGATGCCGGATTCGTCGCAGCACCTTCTCTTTGCGGTCTGGAAAATGTTCCTCCAGCCAGTGCTCGAACAACGGAGCAACTGCCCAAGGCAGGCGGATAATCGTGTACCCGGCAAACTGCGCACCCGCTTTTGCGCACGCATCCAGGATTTTTGGAACTTCATGATCAGTAAGTCCGGGAATAATCGGCGCGACCATTACGCCGACCGGAATTTTTGCTGCACGAAGTTGTTCGATAGCTGCGAGCCGCCCTTGCGGCGAGGTCGTGCGCGGTTCGAGTACTCGCTGCAGCGCTGGATCGAGAGACGTCACCGAAATATTGACCGCCGCGGCATTGCAGGCCGCGAGCTCGCGCAAAATATCCACATCGCGCGTGACGAGATGGTTCTTTGTAATGATCGCCACAGGATTGCGAAACTGCGCGAGCGCTTCGAGGCAGCCGCGCGTGATCTTCAATCTTCGTTCCACCGGTTGATACGGATCGGTCACGCCGCTCAACACCAGCGTCTGCGCCCGCCATCGCGGTGATTCCAGTTCAGCGCGCAACAGTTCAGGGGCCCTGGTTTTCACCATGATTTTGCTCTCGAAATCGAGACCGGCCGAAAAGCCAAGATACTCATGCGTCGGCCGCGCGTAACAATAGATGCAGCCGTGCTCGCATCCGCGATACGGATTCAAGCTCGTTTCAAAGCCGACATCCGGACTGGCATTCCGGGTGATAATCGTTCTCGTGCCGTCGCGAAAATACTGCGTCGGACTCCGCGGTTTCTCTTCGTTCTCGCAGGCGACATCGACTACGTCTGCGTCAGTTAAATCGACGTGCAGTTTTTCGAATCGGTTCGCTGGGCTCCAGGACGCGCCGCGTCCTCGAATCGCCGCGTGGCTCTGCGGGGTTTCGACGATCACTGGGTTGAACTTTTTGCTCGCAGACACGCAGTAAGTTCACATGAACATATTACCTTGTCGAGCCAATCTTTGAAACGCTCTCCGTGGCGGTGGGGCGTCCGCCATGAATATTGGAATTAGGATTTGTTCTCCACCCGGCAATGTCAAAAATGATATGAACGGCGCGCGTGTCAGGTCGTCTTTACGGTCTGGCACGCCGTGAAGTTGACTCTAAAGTCGATAGAAGTGCCATTCTTTCGCCGGCTCGATGAGCATTTTTTCGCCCTTCAGACGATCTTCGGCGTGCCTTACATGCGGTGTGGCAATGTGTGCCTCAAAACACGCTTTATCTCTCCATTCCATGTACAACAGAAAAAGCGTTGGATCATCCGCGCCTTGGGACCAGTGGTATATTTGGCATCCTTTTTCATCCAGACTTGGCGCTGTGACCTCTGCGACGACCTGTTTCATCGTTTCGATTGCGTCAGCGCGAGCGTGGAACCCAGCGGCGACAATGTAAGAATGGAAAGCCATAAGTTCGACGGACACATACATAGCGGTGTCGAGCAAATCTTAAAGTTCCTGCTATAATTGCGCACCAATCATTGATCACCAGGTTTCCGGAGGGGTGGCAGAGCGGTTGATCGCGCCGGTCTTGAAAACCGGAAGGCCGAAAGGCCTCGTGAGTTCGAATCTCACCCCCTCCGCCAAGATCATCGTCACGTCTGGGAATCGCTCCATCGCGCTGCGCGGATCATCAGTTGATATCCAATCCAGTGAAGGATCCCGTCGCAGCAACATTACGGCTACGAGAGAGGGCTTTCGCGTGCGGTCTCCTCCGACGCGAGCGCTCGCGCCTCACGTTCGGCGTCCGCGATAGAGCCTTTGCTGCGGGGAAACCAAGCGATGCCGGCGGCTAGGACGAGGGCGAGGAACACTATGGCTGTTGCGAGGCTGAATCGGATACCCTCGACGAAATCGCTGTCGGCAGCCGCAAGGATCGCCATCTGCGTGTCGGCGTTAAGATGTTTGATCGGCCGGCCGGGACCGATCTCGGCAGAGTAAGCACGGGGATTCGCGTTTCCGATGATCATATCGGCGACTTCCTTGCGCTCGGTCGGATCCGGAAGCGCGTCGGCGAGATGGGCGCTGAGGGTCGTCGTTAGTGTTGCCGCAAGGATCGAGCCGAGTACGGCGAACCCGACGGTGGAACCAAGCGCGCGCTGTGCGCTCATGATGCCCGATGCCATTCCCGCGCGGTCACTCGGGACCGTCGTCATCGCGAGCGAGGTAATCGGCGTCAGGCACAACCCGGTTCCCACGCCGGACAAGACGAGGCCGACGCTGACGACCACGGTGCGTTCTTGCAGCCCTGCAATCAGAAAGGCAAAGCCGACGATCTGCGACGCGATGCCAAGAAGAATCAGCCGCCGGGAGCCGACCATTCCCACGAGTTTCCCCGCCGTCAGCGACACGATCATCAAACTCATGCTGTACGGCAAAAGGAGGAACCCAGCATCCGTCGGCGAGAAACCGCGTACGTTCTGCATGTACTGCGTGATCGCGAGCAACATTCCATATACGGCGAACATCACGGCGAAGATCGTGATGATCGCGAGCGAGTACGTGCGGTCGCCGAAAAGCGTGACGTCCATCATCGGATCCGCGTTTCTGCGTTCGCAGAAGATAAATGCCCCCAGCGCCGCCCCGGCGACCACGAACAGCGTCAGCATCTCCCTCGAGAGCCAGCCCGCACGCGGACCTTCAATCACGGCAAACGCGAAAGCCCCGACCGCCGTCATGAATAGAAGCTGCCCGGGGATGTCGAACGTGCGCGGGCGTTCGTCCCGCGACTCCGCGACAAAGCGCCACGTCAAGACCAGGACGACGAGTCCGATGGGGATGTTGACCATGAAGATTGAGCGCCAACCGGTCCCCTGCACCATGAAACCGCCGAGTGTCGGCCCGATTGCGATAGCGGTGCTCGCGACCGCGGTCCAGATGCCGATCGCCCAGCTCTTCAACTTCGGATCGGGAAATGCGGCGCTAACGAGCGCGAGCGAAGTTACGTTGACCGTAGCTGCCGCAACCCCCTGAACCGCGCGCGCGAGGTTGAGCGCATCGAGTGAGGACGTCATGCCGCAAGCCGCCGAAGCCGCCGTGAAGAGAGCGATGCCGGCAAGGTAAAGCTTGCGGCGACCGTACAGGTCCGCTGCTGTCCCGGATGACATAATGGCGATCGTCATCCCAATGCTGTACGCCGTGACCACCCACTGCAGGCCCGCCTCGCCCACTTTGAAGTCCGACTGGATAGCGGGTAACGCGACGTTCACGATCAACGCGTCCAGAAAGATCATGAAGAGGCCGAGGCTCGTGGCCGCGAGGGTGAAGCGCTGCGTCCTGGTCATTGGGCGCTCAAAAGTTTCTTGCTCATGATTGCGTTACAAGGCGAAAACCTTCGACTCGTCCGACCGGGCGACGATTAGCTAGCTGTTACCGTCTCTTGCGACCTTTGGCCGGTCCGTTGTCATTGGTGGCCCTCGCAGCATTAGGTGGGCAACGATCAGCGCACAGAGAAATCCCAGGATCGCCGCGCAGACGACATCGGACAGATAATGCGCCCCGATGTACATCCTCGAGAAGCCGATCAGAATCGGGATTGGGACGCACATAAGGCCGATGCGCCGACGTGCAATAAGTAGAACGCCAAAGAACGCGGTCGAAGCGCCAACATGTCCGGATGGAAATGAGTGATATTTCGAGCTGAAACGCGGTCCGCCCCAGCGTGTTTCAGCATGCACCGACGGCCGCGCCCGTGGAACGGCGCGTTTAACCACCGTTCCCACCACCCCTGTCAGGAGCATCGCTAGCAGCATGGCGAGGAAAATGCGCGTCCACTCCTGGCTGCCCCGGCGCCACGCCGATCCCAGGAGAACCAATCCTAATGCCGCGTGCGACGGCCAGTCGCCCAACAGGCTGACGTAGCGCATGAAATTGCGCATCGCAGGGTTTTGATGCTGCATCATGAAGTCGCGCACGCTGTCGTCGAAATGAAATGACACTGCGATTGCCAGTCCCGCTATCATGATCCCGACGAACCAATAGAAAGCGACGGAGTACTTCACAAATCCGTTCCCAATCTCACGAATAGTTTGTCATGTCGAGCGAAGTCGAGACATCCTGTGATGTGACTCTTGAATTCCGCCACGTGATTTGATTCGCTCCCCTCCAGTTCGCTCCGCCTCCGGCCTTCCCGTCCATGTCGCGGCTTCCCTAGCAGCTCCCTTCTCGACTTCGCTCGGAATGACCGTTATCAGATGCTGCTGAGCACATTGAAATCTGCACCCGCAACATACGCGATACTGTTTTTCGCCTGCGTTCTGTTTCACATTCTCGGGACGTGGAGTTTGCCGCTGATCGATCGGGATGAACCGCGCTTTGCCGAAGCTTCGCGCGAAATGATCCAGCGCGGAAACTACATCGTTCCCTACTTCAATGATAAGCTTCGACTCGATAAGCCTCCTCTCACTTACTGGGCACAGATCGCCTGCTATCACTTTTTCGGCGAAAATGATTTCGCCGCGCGCTTCCCCTCGGCAATAGCAGCAGCACTCACTGCCATAGTAATCTTTGTCTGGGGCCGCCAGATGGGAGCAGAAAAGCTCGGGTGGTGGGCTGCGATCATCTTCACGCTTTCGCTTCAAACCTTCGTTCACGCGAAAGCCGCCGTCGCCGACATGTGGCTCGTGTTGTTCATGACCCTGGCGCATTGGGCCGGATACGAATTGATCCAACGCCGAACGCCCAACTCCGAAAGGATTCGCGAGCGGGCTGCTCAACGCCCAACGCTCAAGCAAGGAGCGGCGGTCTCCTCGGACGCCGTAGCCTTGGGGAAGGCGACCAGACCGCCGTGGGCGATTTGGAAATCGCCCTTCCTTGTTTTTTATCTCGCGCTCGCGCTTGGTTTTCTTGCCAAAGGCCCAATCGCGTGGACTCCTCTGCTGACCGTCGGTGTGGTAATCATCTACACCCGGAATTGGCAGGCGGCCCGACGCTTTAAGTTTATCGGAGGAATTTTACTGACGCTCGTCTTGGTCGCGCTTTGGGGAATCCCGGCGCTGATTCAAACACGCGGCGAATTTTTCGTAATTGGAATCGGACGACATGTCGTAGGCCGTTCGTTGATGACGATGGAAGGTCACGGCGCGAGTTCC
>Ga0157375_10004661_pt1 | contig 11922 bp, 9 predicted proteins | sample M35metaG_FD_115311 | JGI IMG/M metagenome (GOLD analysis project Ga0157375, IMG submission 115311) | Miscanthus rhizosphere microbial communities from Kellogg Biological Station, Michigan, USA - M3-5 metaG | ecosystem: Host-associated > Plants > Roots > Rhizosphere > Soil | place: USA: Michigan...
GCTGTGCAGCGCGTCGTCGGCGTCGACACTCGCCCCGTACTCGCGGAGCCCACGGAGCATGGCCTCATCGCTGCGGTCGAGGGCGCGACCTGCGTGGTCGCGGGCGTCTCGCCGCGCTGGCGCCGCGAGGGGATCGGCGACGCCCGCCGCGCACTCGTTCGGCATGCGCGCCCGCCGGTGCTGCTCGTCCACCGCGGGCCAGGGCCGGGCGGCCTCGCTCCGCGCGATAGCCGAACGCGCTTCAGCTGGACGCTCGAGAGCTAGCGCAGCCTACAGAGCTCGCCGAGATCGAGAAAGCCGAACTCAGCCTGATTGACTCTGCATCCGACCTTCGGCGAGACGTACTCGCCCCAGACGAAACTCCCGAAAACCGCGACCGGCGCCATTCGCGTCAGTTCCCCTTCGATCTGCCCGTAAGCCGCAAGGCGAGCCGGCCCGAGCAGGGTGTGCGCGCGCTCGAGCTCTCGGCGAAAAGCCGCGCGGCGCCAAGGCCCGGGACCGAGTGGCGACCCGTAGACGCCGCTCTCGACCGTGTGGTCGATGAAGAGTGAGGGATCGAGCTCGAGCTCGTTCCATCCTCCGAAGCTCTCGAACAGGAGGTCGGCGCGCCGGTACTGCCCCGGACATTGCTGCGAGTCGATCACTGTGGTCGTGATTCCGATGCGCGCAAGATTGTCGTGCGTGATTGCCGCGAGCTTCGGCAGGCGAGCGTCGCCGCAAATGGTGATCACCGCATGCCGCTCTCCCCGGCCGGCGAGGCGGCGGGCGGTTGCGACATCCGGGGCGGCGACCGGGTAGACGTGATTCGAGCGAAAACCCGGAACAGCTGACGGCACGATTGCGTCGCTCGGCGCGTCGGCGAATGCCGCGGCGAGCGCGCGACGGTCGATCGCGTAGTTCACCGCGCGGCGCAGACGGACGTCGCGGAAGAGCGGGCGCGCGGTGTTGAAGACGATCATGTCCAGAAGCGGCGCGGCATAGGGGTAGTACTGCTGCTTACCGGCCCGCGCCGCGGCGCTCCCAGGCCCTTTCCGCCGGTCGAGCGGAGCACCGGGGCCGAAGAGTGGCGTCGTGTTGTCGAAGTCTTGCGGGAGCAGGTCAACGGCTCCCGCGTCCGCAAGCGCGATCGCTTTCGGCGTCGGGATGTCGTTTGTGTAGACGATCCTCTCGGCGTGCCGACGCCGTTTTCCGGGGTAGTAGGGGTTCCGCTCGAGCACGGCGCGGTCGCCTTGAATCGAGGAGATGTAGTACGGACCGGCCGACGGGAACCGCCACCACGCGAAGCCTGGGCGGTACACGGGAATCGAGAGCGGCACCGGGCAGAACGCGAACGCCGAGAGCCGGGTGAGGAAGTCACCCGCCGGTTTGACGAGCGTGATCGCCAGCTTGTTGCCGTCGACACGGACCCCCGAGATGTGGGCGGCTTTACGGGCGCGGTATGCGGCGACGCCTTCGATGTCCGACGCCAGATCGGGTCCTGCCGAGTACACGTTCTTCGGAGAGAGCGAGCGCTCGAGGCTGTGCCGGAAGGTCTCGGCAGTGACCGCCTCGCCGGACGGAGGTGAAAAGCGGTAGCCGGGCCGGATCCGGAACGTGTACGTGCGGCCGTCGCGCGAGACGGTCGGCATTGCCGCTGCGACCTCCGGGCGGAGCTGCGTCCCCTCCGGCCCGGCTGAGTCCGGGTAATAGAGCAAGTTCGCACAGGTCGCGTACATGAGCTGCCGGGCCGATCCGTGGCCTCCCATTGGATCGGGATCGACGGCCGTGTCGGTCGGCGTCGAGACTCGGAGCTCTTCGCCCTTGATCGGCGGCAGGGGCGTCGCCGCGGCCGTCGACGCGGTCCAGACGAGACCTGCGTGGTACGTCGCGGTCATCGGCCGCGCGTCGGAGCGCAGCCGTTGTCGCCTCCCCGAGATGTCGTCGATGAACGACAGCGTCTTCGGCGCCGTGTTTGCCACCCACAGATGCGCACCTCCGAACGACACCCGCTCGGGATCTCCTCCGACGGGAAGGCTCGTCTGGATGCTCAGGTCATCCTCGCTGAGCTTGTAGACGACGCCGTCCGGAAGGATCGGCGCCCAGACCGAGCCGCCTCCGACTGCGAGATCGCTGAGCCAGCCGTGGAGCCTCTGGTGCTGCACGACCCCGTTCGCGGCCGGGTCGATCTTCCAGATGCGGCCGCTCCCGGGCTCCCCGGCCCAGATCGCTCCGTCGGCGAACACGAGATAGCGTGACGGCGCCGCGTAGCGATGCAGGACGTTGCCGGTACGCGGGTTGACGCGCACGACGCTGTTTCCGCGGCTGAGCCAGAGCGATCCCTTCGCGTACACCGCCCCGTCGGCGTTCGCTCCGGAGGGATCGCCGCGGATCTGGAGGCGCCCGGCGACTTTCCCGGTGCGGGAATCGAACCTGATCACCTCCTGCCCGACGTCCTGAACCACCCACACGGAGTCGTCGCCGGTTGCGACATCACCCGGGACCCACGGGAGGCGGGCGATCCGCGTGACCTTCCGGGTAGGAAGCGAGACGCGTACCAGCGTCTGATTCATGGTCGTGACCCAGGCGGCGGTCTTCGAGAAGGCGATCGACGTAACGCCGTTCGCGAACCCGGCCGCTGGGGACTCGATCCTGTCGACGACTCGCTGCGTACGCCCATCGATCAGGTTGATCGCGTCGGGCCTGAGCGAGATTGATCGCGTCGGCACCAACTGCGCGCCGCTGTTCCCGTGCGATGAACGTGAGACGAGCACGGCACCGCCGGCTACGGCCGCTGCCGCGAGCACGGCGAGGGCGGCAACGAGCAGCCTCCGTCGGCGGAGCTTTCGGCGCACGAAGCTCTTCCCGCCAGACGCCGCCGTCGCGGCGGCCATCAACTCGCCACACGTCGAGTACCGCTCGTCCCGGTCCTTCGCCAGGGCGGTCGCAAAGACGTCGTCGAATGCTTTAGGCAGCTCCGGCCGAAGGTCTGTGAGACGCGGCGGTGGCTCGTTCAGGTGTGCGAAGACGACCGAGAGTTCGCTCTCACGATCGAACGGCCGCTCCCCGGCCAAGCATTGGAACAGAACGCAGCCAAGCGAGTACACGTCGGCGCGGGCGTCGATCGTTCCACCCTCGATCTGCTCGGGCGGGACGTAGTCGATCGTCCCGACGAAGCCACGCTCGCCCGTCAAACTGCTGACCGACGACACGTGGCGCGCAAGTCCGAAGTCGCAGACGTAGGCGTGTTCTCCATCCGCCTCTGTCGCGACGAGGATGTTGCCCGGCTTTACGTCCCGGTGGACGAGGCCCTCGGCATGCGCTGCGTCAAGGGCAGAGGCGACCTGAGCCAGGAGGGCGATCGTCCGCTCCGGGGCGAGGGCGCCGTCGCGGCGCAGAAGCTCGCGCAGGTCGACGCCGTCGACGTACTCCATCGCGAGATAGAGGACGCCGCCTTCGTCGCCGGACGCAAAGGTCGTGACGATGGTCGGATGGTCGAGGCTCGACGCGACCTGCGATTCGCGAAGAAACCGCTGCCGGAAGCGCTCGTCACGCGCAAGCTCCGGATCGAGGACCTTCAGCGCGATGCGTTGTGTCCCCGAGAGATCCTCGGCGAGGTAGACGGCGCCCATCGCTCCCTCGCCGATCAGCGACCGAACGCGAAAACCGGCGAGCACCGTTCCCGCTACGACAGGCGGCCGCATCACTCATCGCAAGCTTGACGAGCCGCGAAGCCGATCTCAAGTCAGTCGGACGCTAGAAGTGTGACGTGAGCCCAGCGCCGGTGGCGTCCCCGTCGACTGCCGCCTCCGCTCCCGCGCCGTCCTGCGCGTTTTCATACCACGAGTACGCGTACTTCCCGTCGTCGAGATCCTTCGCGAACGGCGACAGCTTGAGCGGATGGAAGGCGTCGCACATCACGGCGAGTTCCGACGTCTCGTGCATCCCGATCGACTTCTCCGCCAGTCCTGGTTGCGGCCCATGGGGGAGACCCGATGGGTGGAGTGTGATCGATCCGACCTCGACTCCCCGCCGCGAGCCGAAGTTCCCCGAGACGTAATAGATCATCTCCTCCGACTGCAGATTCGAGTGGTGGTAGGGGATCGGCACCGCCAACGGGTCGAAGTCCAGCTTCCTCGGGCAGAAGCTGCAGATCACGAAGTTCCTGCCCTGGAACGTCTGATGGCTCGGCGGCGGCTGATGGATACGGCCGGTAATGGGCTCGAAGTCGTGGATCGAGAACGTCCAAGGAAATAGGAAACCGTCCCACCCCACGACGTCGAACGGGTGGTAGTCGAGGACGTACATCTGGTAACCGCCGCGCACGCGCACCTTGACGGGGAACTCGCCCTTGTCGCGATGCGTGTTCAGCTCCGCGGGCGGATGGATGTCACGGTGGTAATAGGGAGCACCTTCGAGCATCTGCCCGTACTGGTTGCGGTAGCGCTTCGGAATCTCGATCAGGCCGGGTGTCTCGAAGACGAGGTAGCGCTGCTCACCCTGCGGGTTGAAGCGGTATGTCGTGCCGCGCGGGATGACGATGTAGTCGCCCTCCTTGTACGGGACGTTGCCGAAGATCGTCTCCAGCGTGCCGCTTCCCTCGTGCACGAACACGACCTCGTCGCCCTCGCCGTTACGGAAGAAGTACTCCATCTGCTTGTTCGGGCGCGCGAGCGAGATCTCGACGTCGTCGTTCCACATCAGCAGCCGGCGCCCGGTGATCTCGTCGCCTTCTGCGTCGATGTCATACGTCTTGAAGTGACGGTGCGCGTGTGCGTCCGGAACCCATTCCTCGCGCTTGATCTCGTCGAAGTCGCCGATCTTCATCACGCGGCACGGCGACTGGAGGTGATAGAGGATCGATTCCATCCCGACGAAGCCCTCCATGCCCATGACCTCCTCGGTCAGGAGCGTTCCGTTGTCACGGAACTGGATGTGCCGCTTGCGCGGTACGTCGCCGAGACGCTGGTAGAAGGGCACGGCTAGAGGATATCGGTGGCCATCACGGCAAGACGCGTGCCAATGGCAGGCGCGAACTTGAAGCCGTGGCCGCTGCACGCGGAGCCGATCACGACCTTGCCTCGGCGCTCGAGGATGAAGTGCTCATCCGCAGTCGTCGCGTACATGCAGGTCTCCGCGCCGACCGGATTCGGGTCGGCATCGGGGTAGGTGCGGGCAACCCACTCGGCTATCCGGTCGACCAACATCGGGTCTGGCTCGCCCTGTTCGTCCGGGCTCACCTCGGCGCCGGCATGATGTGCGCCGGCTTTCAGGCCGTGCACCGGGTCGTGCAGTGAGTACATCGCGTGCCCGCGCGTCACTGGATCGAGATGTACGACCGACGGCAATGGATCGCCCTCGCGGTGGAAATACGCAACCGTCTCGCGGGTCGTGCGGACCGGCAGGTCCGGGAAGAAGCTCTTGATCCAAGGGCCGGTAGTGACAACGACTGCCTTCGCTTCGACGTCGTCGAGAGAGTCGACGCGCGCTTCCTCCTCGAGGCGCGCCCCGTCAGCGAGCGCGCGGTCGACGAACGCACGGTGCGCGAGGTCGGCGCGGACAATGCCCGCCTCCGGCTGGAACAGCGCGGTCCATCCGTCGGGCACGCCGACCGGCCAGCGCTCTCGTGCTTGGCCCGCGTCGAGCACCTCGTACTCCGCTGCCGCGGCTGCGAGCGCGTCTGCCGAGCTCTGCCCCGAGCTCTCGACCAGCTCGAGCAGCCCGTTCAGCTCGAGCAGCTCCAGCCCCGAGTCCTCCTCGAGCTGCCGCCAGCCGACGAACGCCTCCTTCGCCAGCTCGACGAACTCGACCTCCGGGTACGCAAGCCGGACGATCCGCGACCGGCCATGGCTCGAGCCGCGCACGTGACCAACCTGGAACTGCTCGAGGAGCAGGACGTCGTGGCCTCTGCGTGCGAGCGCGTAGGCGGTCGCGGATCCCATGATCCCCGCACCGACGACAGCGACCTCTGCCTGCACGGAGCTATCTTCGCCTCAGCGCAGCGAAAGTGCGATCTCCATCCGCAGTTCTGCGTCTGGTGCGCTGACGTAGATCTCCCGTGGAGGTCCGTCCGGCTCGCGACCCTTCTGCTTGGCCCAACGATAGACGGCCTCGTAAGCGCCGAGGATCTCCGGGAACTCGCACTGGCTGCCGCTGATCTCGGTGAAAGCGACCTCACCCGCCGGCAGGTGGTGTTGTCCCTCGGTCTTCGGCACGCAGACCTCGACCGGGCCATCGTCCTCCGCGTTCACCGGGCCGTGGTACAGGACGAACGGGGGACCGTCCTCGGATCGGCCCAACTCGTCGAATGCCGCGGAGATGAACGACTCGAGATCCCGCACCAGGACGTGCTTCGACCTACTGACGTACGCCGTCTCGCGAACCCTCTTCGTCAGAACTTCATACATTGGCTCCTCCTTCAGCACCCGCTTCAGATAGCGGAGAACCCGCCGCCGTTCGGCGAAGTCATCGGCCACTTGCCGCTCGTATTCCTCGAGCCGCTCAACGGTCGGCTCGCTCAAGAACGAGCGAATGTCGGCCAAGGCCATTCCGGTGCGTCGCAGCAATGCGATGAGCGTCGCCTCGCGCAGCTGGTCCGGGTGGTAGTAGCGGTAGCCCGAGTCCGGATCGACCCACGCGGGCGGCAGCAGGGCGTTCTCACCGTAGAGGCGCAGTGCTTTCTGCGACAGCTGCGACGCTGAGGCGAACTCGCCGATCGACAGAAGGTTCTCCATGTCCACACTCAGGATGGCGTCTCCCCTTGGGGCAGAGTCAAGCGACATGGTTGCGCAGGATGCCGATGCCTTCGACCTCGAGCTCCACGACGTCGCCACGCTGCAGCCATCGCCCGTCTCCGTGCTCGAGGATGCAGCCCGTCCCGACCGTGCCGGAGCCGAGCACGTCGCCGGGACGCAGGTGCGTGTTGCGCGCCGCGTGCGCGACAATCGCGTCCCACGAGTGGTACAGGTCCGCGAGGTTGCCCCGCGAACGCTCCTCGCCGTTGACGCGCGCGACCATCGTGCCGCTCGTCCCGTCGAACTCGTCGGGCGTCACCAACACCGGCCCGAGGCTGGTGGCGAAGTCCTTCCCCTTCGCAGGGCCGAGCCCTACCTTCATCTCCTGCCGCTGAAGGTCGCGTGCGGACCAGTCGTTCATGACCGTGAACCCGCCGATGTCTCCGTCGGCTCCGATCACCGCCGCGACCTCGAGCTCATAGTCCAATTCGTTCGTGTCCGGGGGGTGCGGGATCTCTTCCTCCGGGCCATAGATCGCCGCAGGGTTGGAGAAGTAGAAGACGGGGATCTCGTACCACTCGGGCGGAACCTCCCGGCCGCGAAGCGCGCGAGCGGTCTTCACGTGCTGTTCGAACGCGTAGAAGTCGCGGACGGCGGGCGGGTGCAGCACGGGCGGGCGAAACTGCACGTCCGCGAGCGGATACTCGGCGTGCCTGCGAGCACTGCCGCCGCCGGTGAAGAACGCCTGCAAGGTCTGCGCCGCGAGCTGGACGACCGTGTCGCCCTCGATGATCCCCGGCCAGCCGCGCTCCAGCTGCAGATCCTTCGGCGTGAACATGCAGAGTCTCATGACATTCGCGTCCCGACTACGTTCCCGTGCCTGGCACCGGTACGTTCGCGAGGAGCCCGCAGCGGATCGCCGAACGCTGGATCGCGCGCATCACGCGTCACAGTTTCGTATCGGTGCCTGGCACCGGTACGTTCCCGACGCCCGTTGCGCATCATGGCTCGGTGTGCACGACCACGTCGGCGATGTCGGGGCGCGCGCGCCGGATTCGCTCCTCGATCTCACTCGCACGCGCATGCGCCTCGGCAAGCGGGCTCGAGGGGTCGAGGCCGAGCGTCAGATAGGCGAGGAGGCCCTCGTCGGTGCGGACGAAGCGCAGCTCTCGCGGCTCCTCGCCCATTACCTCGCGAACGATGCGCAATACGACGTTCCGTTCGACGTGGTCGTCGTCGATGGGCTTTCCTTCCACAGCCTCGCCCAGCGGCTCGATGTGCGTCTGCACGGAGTCGACCTCCGGAACGGCGGCGGCGATTGCGCTTTCGACCTGGTTCGCCACCTCGTGAGCTTCCTCGAGCGTCATTTCGCCCGGCAGCTTCAGGTGCAGCGACACCTCGGTGCGACCCCCGACGTCGAGGACGCTGACGTTGTGCACCTCACGAACCGAAGGAACTCCGAGAGCGGCCGCATGCGCGCGGTCACGGATGGCCGCCTCATCCTCCTGCGGCTCGACGTGGACGACGGCGTCGCTTCCCGGCAGGGCGACGCTGAGCGCGTCCTCCACCCTGTCTGCCGCTGCATGACCTTGGCCAACTGCAGCGCCCGGTGGAACCGTGATGACCACGTCCATGAACTGACGGGGCCCTGCCTGCCGGACCCGCAGTCGTTTCAGCGCCACGGGCGGATCGATTCCCGCAATCGCGGCGCGTGCGGCCTGCTCTGCGTCGGCCGGTGCACGATCCATGAGGACGTCCACGTTTCGCTGCATCAGCCGAGCAGCGGCGAGAAGGACGAGAAAGGCGACGAAGAGCGCGGCCATGGAGTCCGCGCGCGTGTAACCCTCGTGCACGAGTACGAGCCCGAAGAGCACTGCGACGGATCCTGCGAGATCGCTGGCGAAATGGAGCGCATTCGAAGCAAGTGCCGCGCTGCCGTAGCGACGCGATGCGCGCCAGAGAACGACCGTGCGGCTGATGTCGACCACGATCACGATCCCGATGACCACGAACGTGTACCACTTGGCCTCGACCGTCGCGGTCCGACTGCCCACGAGATGCGTGACCGCCCGCCACGCGATGAAGCAACTGGCCAGACCGAGGATCGCCGCTTCGGCGAGAGCTGAGAGGTGCTCCGCCTTGCCATGGCCGTACTGGTGCGAGACATCTGCGGGTCGAACCGCGACTCCAACCGCAAAGAGCGTCAGGAGCGCTGCCACGAGGTCGGTGCCCGAATGCAACGCCTCCGAGATCAGGCCCAGGCTGTGCGAGGCGAGGCCCGCGCCGAGCTTGAGCGCGATGAGCACGATGGCCGCGACCACCGAGACGAGCGCCGTACGTCGCTGGGGATTCACCCGGCTAGTGAAACAGAAGAGCCCGCCTTACCGGCGGGCTCTTCTGCGACTCCTCGTACCCCGAAAGCTACGAGCTGGCGATGTCGCCCTTGAAGTGCTCGTCGAGCGTCGTCCCCGAGCCCTTGCCCTTGTCCTGCCAGTGGCGCACGATCAACTTCCCGTTTCCGCCACGGCTCGGCGCCGTGTAGTTGTAGTTGAACTTGCAGTCAGCGCTGTTCGTCGCGCCGTCGCACGAGAAGACCGCGCCGGCACCGAAGAACGCCGAGATGAAGTCACCCGTGAAGCACGCCGCAGCGCACGTCGCTTTCTTGTTGAACGTGCCTCCTGTGATCGTGCCCTCGAGATAACCGCCGAAGCGACCGGTCACGCCCGCGCGGACGAGCTGGCCGTGCCTGCTCGTATTCGCCGGGCAGTTGCCCGGGCTCTTACCGGCGAGCGTCGTGAACGTCCCCTTGTCGACGCGGCGAAGCCGATAGGTGCCGTCCTTGTTCTTGTGCACCTGATATGTCCGCTTTTCCGTCAGCGTCGCCCAGGGCTCGCTCCCATCGCAACGCCTGTCCGTGTTCGTGAGCGTGAAGCTGAACTTGTTCTTCCCCTGGGCCTTGCCCTTGCCCTTGTCGCCCGGATCGGCAAGGCTGGACGCAGCGAGCGTCAGCACCCCGACGAGCAGAACGAACGGAATGACCATTCGGCGCATCTGTTTCCACCCCTTCGCTGGGATCAGTGTCCGTGGAGTAGATGCTCAGAGGCCCGCGAGCTTGCGGTCTGCGGAGGGAACCTAGGTGGCGCTAGAGGTCACTTAAAGATTGCCGCGCAAGGCCTGCTCGCGTTCGATCGCCTCGAACAGCGCCTTGAAGTTCCCCTCGCCGAAGCCGCGCGCGCCGTGGCGCTCGATCACCTCGAAGAAGAGCGTGGGGCGATCCTGCGCAGTCTTCGAGAAGATCTGGAGGAGGTAGCCGTCCTCGTCGCGGTCCGCCAGGATCCGCAGGCGGCGCAGGTCATCCCAGTCTTCGCCGATTTCGCCAACGCGATCGGCGACGTCCGCGTAGTACGCGTCGGGCGTCGCGAGGAAGACGATTCCCTGCTCCTGCAACGTCTCGACCGTGCGGACGATGTCCTCCGACTGCAATGCGATGTGCTGGACGCCCGGCCCACCGAAGAACTCGAGGTACTCCTCGATCTGGCTCTTGCGCTTGCCCACGGCCGGCTCGTTGATCGGGAACTTGATCTTTCCCTGACCGTCCGCCATGACCTTGGACATCAGGGCCGAGTACTCGGTGTGGATCTGCTCGTCTGCGAAATGGATGATGTTCGTGAAGCCCATCGTCCGCTCGTAGAACTCAACCCAGTAATCCATGCGTCCGAGCTCCACGTTGCCGACGACATGGTCGATCGCCCTCAGGCCGACACCGGTCGCGGGGCGGCCGTTCGTGCTCGCGACTTCCTGAAAGCCGGGGAGAAACGGGCCGGTGTATTCCTTCCGGTCGACGAACGTGTGGACGTTCTCGCCGTAGGTCGCGATCGTCGCCAGCTCGACGCGCCCGAAGTCGTCCTCGACCCAGTGCGGATCGACCACGCCGCGGGCACCACGTTGCACCGCCTGCCGGTACGCCTCACCCGCGTCGGGAACGGTGAGCGCCGTGTCCTTGACGCCGTCGCCGTGCGCACAGGCGAACCGGGTGATCTCGCTATCACCGCGCAGCCCACTCGTCAGCACGATGCGGATGTCGTCCTGCTCGAGCAGGTAGGAGGCCCGGTCGCGTACGCCCGTCTCCGGTCCGGCGTACGCGGTCTTGGTGAAGCCGAGCGCGTGCTCGTAGTAGAACGCCGACTGCTTGGCGTTCCCGACGTACAGCTCGAGGTGATCCCACCCGTCGATGGGCATGAAGTCCACGTTGTGCCCCACGGCCTTAGCTTACTCGGCAGGTGGCACGAGCACAGTCCCTCGCTGGGAGGCCAGGACGATTCCGCACGCGATCGCCAGACCACCGACGATCTGCACCGCGGTGATCGGCTCAGACAGCAGCACCAGCGCGATCAACGCGGCGAGGAACGGTTGCAGGTTCGCGAACAACGACGCCCGCGAGGGACCGACCCGGTCGATGGCGGTGAACCAGAGCAGGTTTGTGATCACGAGCGGCCCGATCACGGCGAACGCGAATCCGATCCACACGAGCGCACCGAAGTCGAAGCTCTGGTCTGCGAGTTGCCGCGACCCCGCCACGAGCAGCGCACCCGTGACCGCCGACAAGAACACGGCGCTCAGCCTGAACGGCGAGTACCGGCGCATCAGCGGCCCGATCGCAACGGAGTAGGCCGCCCACGTCGCGGAACCAAGGAGCGCGAGAGCGTCGCCTTTCAGATTCGCAGAGAGGTTCCCGCCCGATCCGAGCGCGACGAGCGCGACCCCCGCGAACGAGACCCCGGCGGCGACCCAGAAGCGAAGCGGCAGCTGCTCGACGCCGCTCCCGCGGGCGAACAACGCGGTGAAGATCGGCAGCGTCCCGAAGAGGAGAGCGACCGTCGTCGCGGTCGTGAAGCGCAGGGCGTAGACGAAGCTCAACTGATTCGCGAACAGGACCGCGGTGCAGAAGACGATGATTGGCAGGTCGCTACGCGACATCCGCAGCGAGCCCTCCCAGGCGAGGGTGATTCCGGCGAAGATGAGCGCCGCGCAGGCGTAGCGGATCGACGAATAGGCCAGGGGATGGAAACCGTGGTCGAGGATGTACTTCGAGACGGTGAAATTGAGCGCCCAGAGGCTGACCGTCGCGAGCAGCATCAGATCGGCAGTCGGGCGGCGCACGGAGGCCGCACGCTACCGCCTCATATCCCTCAATCGAGGGAGAGGTGCGGCC
>Ga0157375_10004668_pt1 | contig 11917 bp, 10 predicted proteins | sample M35metaG_FD_115311 | JGI IMG/M metagenome (GOLD analysis project Ga0157375, IMG submission 115311) | Miscanthus rhizosphere microbial communities from Kellogg Biological Station, Michigan, USA - M3-5 metaG | ecosystem: Host-associated > Plants > Roots > Rhizosphere > Soil | place: USA: Michigan...
CTTCGAGCGTCAGGCGATGCTGCTGGATCGAGCCGAGCTCGGTCGAGGCCTGCGCGCGGATGATGTCGCGCGCCGTGTAGAACATGTTGCCGACCATGTCGCCGGCCTGCTCGAAGCGCGGCTGCCCGGTCATGCGGCCGTAGGTGATGTTCTCCGAATTCAGCTTGCCCACTTTCGCGAACAATTGAAACGGCGTCTGGTTGTAGTACTTCGACCAGTTGGTCTGCAGGAAATCGAGCTCGGGAAAATTCTTCTGCTGCCAAGCCACGAGGGCATCGTGATGCTTGGGCGTAATCGTCTCCGTCGTATAGGCTGCCAAGGGTCGTCCTCCTGAGGGAACTGCGGGCGCGGTGTGGCACAGACACTCCTGTCTGTGCGAAGGCGTCCAACGCGGCTCGGGTCAGCAACATTCTCGCCGGGATCGGTGCGATAATCCGGCGGCGCGGCGAATTGTAAGCGGTTCCACAGCCGCACGGAAGTCCGGGAGTCCTGTCCCGTTGCGGCTAGTTCAATGCAGACCCTGACGCCGATCGATTCCGAGAAGCTGCGCGCCGATGAGTTGCAGCGACAGCTCAGCGAGCGCACGCGCGAGCTGCGCGAGCTCAGCGAAGTCGGCATCGCCCTTTCCACCGAGCGCGATCACTCTGTCCTGCTGACCACGATCCTTAGCAAGGCGCGCGAGCTCTCCCGCGCCGACGCCGGCTCGCTCTATCTCCTCGACGAAGTCGACGGCGAGAAGGTGCTGCGCTGGAAGCTGGCCCAGAACGATTCCATCAAGGTCGGCGCGTTCGAGGAAATGGTCCTGCCGATCACCCGCCGCAGCCTGGCGGGATGGGTGGCGCTCACCGGCGACACGCTCGTGATCGATGACGCCTACGCGCTTCCGCCCGACGCCGAATACTCGATCAACCGCTCCTTCGACGAAGCGAATCACTACCTGACGCGCTCGATGCTGGTCTTCCCGATGGTCACGCACGTCGGCGACCTGGTCGGCGTGCTGCAGCTCATCAACCGCAGAAAACCAAACGCTCCGGAAAAACTGACCGCGGCCACGGTGCCGTCTGAGGTGGTCCCGTTCGACAAAGAAACCGTCGAGCTGATGCGCTCCCTCGCCGCGCAGGCCGCCGTCGCGGTCGAAAACAACTTCCTCTACAAATCGATCGAGCGCCTCTTCGAAGGGTTCGTCACCGCCGCCGTCACCGCGATCGAACAACGCGATCCGACCACCTCGGGGCATTCCTTCCGCGTAGCTGATCTCACCGTCGAGCTGGCCCGCGTGGTCGACCGCGACGACGAAAAGTACCGCGACATCCGCTTCACCTCGGAACAAGTCCGCGAAATCCGCTACGCCTCGCTCCTCCACGATTTCGGCAAAGTCGGCGTCCGCGAGCAGGTGCTGGTCAAAGAAAAGAAGCTCTACCCGCTGCAGCTCGAAACGCTCCGCAACCGCTTCGAGTTCGCGATGAAAGTCGCCGAGAACGACGCCAATCGCCGCAAGCTGGAGTTCCTCCTGGAGCACGGCCACGAGGCGTTCAAAGAGGTTGGTCCCCAGATCGATGCTGAGCTCCGCGAGCATCTGGCGAAGATGCAGAAAGACTTCGCCTTCATCACCAAATCGAACGAACCGACCGTCCTGCCGGAAGGGGAGTTTCAGTACCTCCAGCAACTCTCCGAGTTGGAATTTGGCGACATCCGCGGCGAGCGCCGCCGCCTGCTCAATCCGGAGGAAGTGCGCATCCTCTCCATCCGCAAAGGCAACCTCGACGCGGCCGAACGCAGCGAGATCGAAAGCCACGTGACGCACACCTTCAACTTCCTGCAGAAGATCCCCTGGACGAAGGACCTCGCCGCCGTCGCCGACATCGCCTACGCCCATCACGAAAAACTCAACGGCCGCGGCTACCCGCGCAAACTGACCGCCGAGGCCATTCCGATTCAGTCAAGGATGATGACGGTGTCCGACATCTACGACGCCCTCACCGCCAACGACCGCCCGTACAAACGCGCCATCTCCACCGAACGCGCCTTGGACATCCTCAAAATGGAAGTCGGCGACGGCCTGCTGGACGCGAGCCTGGTCAACATCTTCATCGAAGCGAAGGTGTTCGAGAGGGCAGGGGTGCTGAGGACGTAATTGCCTTTCTCCGCGTCCCCGCGCCTCCGCGTGAAAAAGTTTCCTTAATCCTCCAACGCAATCTCGTCCAGAATCCGCCGGCAAACCTCCCGCCGGGCTTCGTATCTCTTGCTCAGCCACTCCCGCGCGTTGGACGGCACCCAATCCGGCACGATCACCTCGGCCAGCGCATTGCGAACCACATCCCGCACCGAGGACCCCTCGCGCCGCGAGCGCGAGAGCCGTTCCGCGAATCCGCGGACGCCTGCGCCGTCGATCAGCAGCGCCGCCGCCACCGCCCGCTCCGCCTCGGTCGACGGATCGTCGAGCCGTCGGATCGACGCCGCGACAGCGCGCAGTTCTGTCTCCGAAAGCCCGGTCGTCAATACCGCCCGCGACAGATTGCCGACCTTTTCCAGCCAACGCCCGAGGCCGTGGAAGACAAGTAGCAACTCGAACGCGCGCGCATCGGCATCCGTCGCAGGCGTATACAACCGCCGCGCGATCGCAGCGACGCGCTCGACGTCATCGAAGCGCGAGCCACCATCGAGATCCTGATACAGCGGACGAAGAAACGATTGGAGATCCGTCACGCCCGCTCCACGATCCAGAGGCCGACCTGCACGCCGCCGCTCTCCACGCGCCGTTCGCCGATTACTTTGAGTTTGACCGTCCGCCGCAGCAGCGCAATGACCGTCTTCGCGTGCGTCGTGTAGAGCAGCGCCCGTCCGCCCGGATTCAACGTTCGCGCGACGTTCCCCACGATGCGCCGGTACAACCCATCGAGATTGCGATCCTCGGTACGCATCCCGAACGGCAGATTGGCGAGCACCTCATCGCAGCGATCCGGCCACGCCACCGCATCGCCTCCGTCGCCTTCCCGCACCGCGATCCGCGCCGCCAATCCGGCCGCGATCACGTTTCCCGTCGCCGCGCGAATCGCAGTCGGACTGATGTCGATCCCCGAGAGCATCGTCCCCGCATCGAGCAGCGCCCGCTCGATCAGCAGCGTCCCGCTGCCGCAGGTCGGATCGACGACGACGCTGCGATCGCCGCGCCGCACCAGCCGCGCCAGGCACGCTCCGACGACAGGATTGATCGACGCGCCGACGTCGCTGACGCGATACGCGAAGCGCGAATCCGTCTCGAACGTCGGCACGAGCCAGATGCGCGTCGCGTCCGGATCCCCTTCGATGCGCAGCATGGCCGCGTAACTGGAAGGGGAGTCGACCAGTCCCTGCGGCGAAAACGTTTCGCGCGCGATCCTCAACAGCTCATTGAACTCCTGCTTCGCCACGCGCACGTTCTCCAGCGAGAAGCGATAGGGGAGAACATCTGACGCGCTGCCGATCCACTCGCGCCACGGCACCTTCGCCGCCTTCACCGTCTCCGCAAATGCGCCCGCCGGCCCCTCGGCGATCAAAAATCGCAAGTCGTAAATGCATCGAAGTCCGCGCGGACGCCAAGCCAGCGCGATCGTTCCGCGCCGGACCAGCGTCGCGCCGCTGCCCGCTTCCGCGATCGCGACATCCTCCAGCCCAACCGGCACACTGGCGAACATCGCCGCGTCGCCGCGCCACGAAAACCCAACCGCCGGCCCGCTGACGCGATCGCGCGCCTTCCGGAGCGCCTCGGCTTCCCCGTCCGAACGCGCTTCGATCCCGTCAAGCACCGCGCGCGCTTCATCGCCCCCAAGTTTCCCCAGCGCAAGAATCATCGACGCGCGGACCCATCCCATCTGCTCGCGCGCCAGCGCATCGCGCAACGCCGCCACCGCCCCCGCGCCGCCGCGTTTCCCCATCTCAATCGCCGCGATCCGCCGCCCCTGCGGTGATTCATCGTTCAACGAGGCCATTTCGCGCGCAGTGTAGTCGTTGAACCACGGAGGCACAGAGGACACCGAGAAACTCTGTGATCTCTGTGTCTCTGTGGTGAAATGATTTCGTGACTGAATTCGACGCCGTCGTCGTCGGCTCCGGGCCGAACGGACTTGCCGCCGCCATCGCGCTCGCGCGCGCGGGGCGCAGCGTGGTCGTGCTCGAAGCGAAGGAGACCATCGGCGGCGGTGCGCGCACCGAGGAGTTGACGTTGCCGGGGTTTCGCCACGATGTGTGTTCGGCGATCCATCCGATGGGGCTCGTCTCGCCCTTCTTTCAAACGCTGCCGCTGGCGGAGCATGGACTGGTGTGGCGCGAGTCGCCGTATGCGATTGCGCATCCGCTCGACGACGGCAGCGCCGCCATCCTCGGACTGTCGCTGGAAAAAACGGCGGCGCGGCTTGGCGTCGATGGCGATGCATACCAGCGATTGATGGCGCCGTTTGCAGCGAACGCGAAAGAGCTCTTCACGGAAATCCTGCGCCCGATATCGCTCCTTCCGCGGCATCCCATTCTCCTGACGCGCTTCGGACTGGCGGGCATTCGATCCGCGCTCTCCGTCGCGAATCGATTCCGGACCGACGCCGCGCGCGCACTCTTCGGCGGCTGCGCGGCGCACTCCTTCCTGCCGCTCGATGCCGCCGGCTCCGCATCCTTCGGACTCGTCCTCGCAGTGGCAGGTCACGCAGTCGGCTGGCCGTGCGCGAAAGGTGGATCGGGCGCCATCATCGATGCGCTGGCCGGATATCTCCGTTCACTCGGCGGAACGATCCGCACGTCGACGCCGGTCCGCTCGATGAACGACATTCCATCGTCGCGCGCGGTCCTCTTCGACGTCACGCCGCGCCAGCTCGCCGACATCGCTAGCGATGCGCTCCCCGCGTCTTACGTGAAACGCCTGCGCCGCTTCCGCTACGGACCGGGCGTCTTCAAAGTCGACTGGGCGCTCGACGGACCGATTCCGTGGCGCAATCCGGAATGCGCAAAGTCCGCAACCGTGCATGTCGGCGGGACGATCGAGGAAATCGCAGTGCACGAAGCATCCATCTGGAAAGGACGCAACGACGGCAAGCCGTTCGTCCTCGTCGCGCAGCAGAGCCTTTTCGACGACACACGCGCGCCGGCCGGCAAACACACCGGATGGGGCTACTGCCACGTCCCGCACGGATCGACGGACGACATGACCGACGCCATCGAAGCGCAGATCGAACGCTTCGCCCCCGGCTTCCGCGACCGCATCCTGGCGCGGCATTCAAGGAACTCCGCGCAGTACGAGGCGTACAACGCGAACAACATCGGAGGCGACATCGCCGGCGGCGCCAACAACCTCCTGCAGGTAGTCGCGCGGCCATTCCCTCAGCGCGATCCCTATTCGACGCCGAACAAACGGATCTACCTCGCCTCCAGCTCCACGCCACCCGGCGGGGGAGTGCACGGCATGTGTGGATATTGGGCCGCGCAGTCCGTGCTCAACCAAAAATGAACCACTGAGGCACAAAGGACACCGAGGCCTTTCTCTGTGTCCTTTGTGCCTCTGTGGTGAGAGCTTTTTGGCCCGCCAGTTGCTCTAAATAATGGAGAAACTGGAGGCCTCTATGCACAAGAATACACAGCACTTACATGGCGGTTTCCGCGCATTCGCGGCGGCTGCGGCAATCGCGTCTTTGGCAGCGTTCGGTTGCTCCACCAATCGCACTCCGGGCGACGGCCAGCCGGCCGTGACCGCCCCATCCATGCCGTCTTCGACGCCGGGCACATCCTCAGGAACGAATCCGCCCATGGCCAGCGCGTACTCCACCGGAGTCAGCATCGACCGTGCGAACGAATCCGCCGCTATCATGGCCGCGCATCAGCGCGAGCGATTCCTCGGCACAATCAATCCATCTGACGCGCAGCCGAACCCGGCCCAGCCCGCGCAGCAGCCGACCGGCCAGTTCGTTCCGCCGTCGGCCTACGCCAATCCGCAGGCGACGGTGAACGCATCCATCAGTTCGGATCCGGTCCCTGTCGTGACCGGCGACCTTGGCGGCGCCGTCGTCATCGGCTCGACCGGAACAACGGCCACGCCCACCGTTGGCGCGACGACAGCCACCACAGTCGCACCGACCATCGCCGCAACAACCGCAACTCCGACCACGGCAGCGATCACGACAACCCCGACGCTGACCAACACGACTGCAACTCCGACGACGGCAGCCATCACGACTACGCCGACGCTCACCAACACCACGTTGACTCCAACCACCGCCGCGATCGCCACGACGACGAATTCCGCCGCCGCCGGCGCCGGCACGACCGTCCTGACGCCGACGCTGACATCGTCCGTCACGCCGAGTCCGACGCGCGCCGCGAATCCGCCCCTCGCCAGTCTGCGTCTGTCGCAGGCTGCGACGACGACAACCACCGCGTCATCGACAACGGCGTCGACATCCGCGGTACGCACCGCCGGAACGGGCCGCGTCGTGGCGCCGATCCGCGTCGTGACGAACGCCAACGGCACCGTGACGGTCACGAACATGACCTCCACGCCGCCCACGGTCATCACGAATCACCAATAGCGTTTCGCGCGGTCTCGCAAATCGCGGGACCGCGCAACATCGAGGCCATGGACATCCGCATCGGCACTTCCGGCTATCACTACAAACACTGGATCGGACGGTATTACCCCGAGGATATGAAGCCGGCGGGGATGCTGGCGTGGTATCTGCGCGACTTCGACACCGTGGAGCTGAACAACACCTTCTATCACCTGCCGAAAGAGTCGGCCTTCGACGCCTGGCGCGACGCGGTGCCGTCCGATTTTCTTTACGCGGTGAAGGGCAGCCGCTTCATCACTCACATGATCAAGCTGAAGGATCCCGAGCGCGGCATCGTCAACTTCGTCCCGCGCGCCCAACGCCTCGGCAAAAAACTCGGACCGATCCTCTGGCAGCTTCCGCCCGGCTGGAACGTCAACGTCGCGCGCCTCGAAGAGTTCCTGCACGCGCTGCCGAAAGGAATCTGTTACGCGTTCGAACTGAGAAACCAGAGCTGGATGACCGACGCCGTCCTCGAAATCCTGAAGAAATACGACGCCGCCTTCTGCATCTACGAACTGGCCGGCTACCAATCGCCGATCGAGATCACCGCCAGCTGGACCTACATCCGCCTCCACGGCCCGACCTCATTCAAATACCAGGGCAGCTACTCCGACAAGCAACTCGCGCAGTGGGCCCAACGAATCGATGACTGGAAACGCAAGCTGAAAGCCGCCTACATCTACTTCGACAACGACGACTCCGCCTACGCAGTCAACAACGCACTGACCTTGAAGGAACTCGTCGGCACGACAAAGCGCCGCCTGAAACGGAGCGCGTAAATCGAAGCGCCGACGGCTCGTCGGCGAGTGACGCGCCAGCGAGCCGCTGGCGGTCCAGCCGACGAGCCGTCGGCGCTACGAGGCACTCCTTCCGCGTATTATGACCAATCTCGAATATATGGATCTCCATTCGTCCCAGCCGCCGTTATCGATCCTCGCCCACGCGGATGCGCTCTACGCGCGCCAACTCGAGGCCATCAACGAAGTAGCGCGCTTTGCCACGCTCGATCTCGAGCTCGGGCCGATGACGCAGCGAGTCACCGACGCGCTGGCCAGCAGGTTCGAATGGGAGTTCGTCGCGCTGATCCTGGTCGACGGGGGCGTATTCGTCTGCCAGGCGGTGACCAGCGCGACGCCGACGGAGATTCACGTCGGCTACAGCCGCCCCATCGGAAGCGGCGTTGTCGGAACGGTCGCGGCGACCGGCCAGCCGATCGTGCTCGACGACGTTCACACCTTTCCCGGCTACGTCGAGACGATGCACGGCACGGCCTCGGAGATCTGCGTTCCCGTTCGCCACGGCGGCAAGCTCGTGGCCGTCCTCAACCTGGAAAGCACGCGCCCCGCGGCATTTCACGATCAGCTTCCGCTGCTCACCATCGTCGCCGATCAACTCGCAGGCGCGATCGCCAACGCGCGGCTGTTCGGCGAAACACGGGAGCGCGCACGGCTGATGGAGATGATGAGCGAGGTCTCGCGCACCGCCCTGGAAGCGAACGACCTCGGCGAGCTGCTCGATCGTGTCGTGCGTTATGTCGCGGAGCACTTCCCGGTCGAGCGCGTATCGATCACGCTGCGTGACATCAGCGCCCATGCCGGCCAAGCCACGTCGTCCGCACCGGCCGAGGTCAGTTTTCCGATCCGCTTCCGAGGAGAGGATTTCGGGCAGCTGGAAATCGTGAGTCGGGAAGCGTTCTCGCCGGCGACCGCACTTGCGTTCGAAGCGCTGACGCATCAGGTGGCGGGAGCGATTCACCTCGCGGCCACGAAGCACGACCTCGAGCGGGCCAACGAGCATCTCGCCCGCGCCATCGAGACGCTGCATCGGATCTCGACCACCGACCCGCTCACCGGCGTCGACAACCGGCGCAACTTCGACGACGCGCTCGTCCTGGAATGGCGCCGCGCCGCCCGTTCCCGAACGCCACTGTCGCTGATCATGATCGACATCGACGCGTTCAAGGCCTACAACGACGTCTATGGACATCAGGCCGGCGACGACTGTCTGCGCCGCGTGGCGGAATCGCTGCAATCCCACCTCCACCGCGCCGGCGACATCGTGACCCGCTACGGCGGCGAGGAGTTCGCCGTCCTGGTGGCCGGCGTCGAACGCGACCGCGCCGGCGACCTCGGCGAACTCCTGCGCCGTTCGATCGAAAGCCTGCGCATCGACCACCGCGCCTCCCCAGCCTCGGACGTCGTCACGATCAGCGTCGGCGTCGCCACAATGATCCCCGACCGCGACCGCGACCCAGCAGCCCTCCTCAAAGCCGCCGACGAAGCCCTCTACGCCGCCAAAGCCGCCGGCCGCAATCAAGTCAGCGTGCACCCCTCGGAGCCGTAGGGCCGTGCGCAAATCGTAGCGCCGTCGGCCCGACGGCTGTACCGCCGCCGGCTCGGCGGCAAGTAAGCGCCTGGCGAAACTAGTAAATCAGCGAATAGTTGCCCGAAGGCTTCGTCGAGATCGCCTGCGAGAAGACGACATCTGCACTTCCGAGAGCATCTCAGCGGCGTAGGCGAGGCAGGCATGAACCTGTTCGCGCGTCAAACCGGGGTAGTTCTGAAGCAGCTCGTCTTCAGTCCAGCCATCCGCGAGGCGTTCAACGATGAACTCAACGGTCAGGCGGGTTCCCGCGATGACTGGTTTGCCAACCATCACTTCGGGATCCGCGGTGATTATTTCTTTCCAGTCGTTCATGTGCCTTCCTGTTACCAGACAAGGATAACCGCAGAACGTTACGCGCCAGCGAGCCGCTGGCGGTCCAGCCGACGAGCCGTCGGCGCTAACGGTCGCGCTGACGCAAAAAGGGCCGCCTTGCGGCGGCCCTTCACATTGCGAATCGGGGATGAAATCCTACTTCGGGGCTGGCTTCTCGAAGATCTTCGGGTCGACTGTTGGGTTGATCTCCAGCGTCGTTAGTTTGCCGCTGCCGGATTGCTGGCCTCCGGTTGTCGTGGTGAAGGCGACGGGGAGGGTGATGCCGTCGGAGGTCTTCCAGTCGGTGTAGTCGGTGATCGCTTCGCCGCGGGGCGATTGCGCGACGCGGCGGAGGATCTTGCCTGAGGAGGGGTCGACGAGCCATTTGACGGGGGAGCCGTCGGCGTCGATGGTGAGGACCTGCGCGTCGACGGTGCCGACCTTCTCGGTGCCGGCGACGGTGAAGGTGTACTTCGGATTGTCGACGTTCTTGAGGATGGCGATGATGTCGGCGCGCGACTCAGTGCGCATCGAGGTCCGCTGCGAGCCGGGCATGTCCTGCGAGCCCATGGGACTCATCATGAAGGCGCCGTCGGGGGTGGAGACCATGGTCATCTCGCCCATCGGGGTCTTCATGATGCGGCGGCTGTAGTCGGGGTACTTGGTGATGGCGTCGACTTCGATTTCCATCGGTCCCTGAGGCGTCTGGGCCTGCATGGTGCCGACGGTGTGCGTGGCCTGGACGGCGTCGATTTTCGCTTTGCCGCCGACGAACGCTTGCACCTTCTTAATCAGCGCGACGCCTTCGGGGCTGCTCGACGCCGGCTTCGCGGGCGCCGCGGCTGCGGCACCGGCGACGGCCGGCTTCGCGCCGGGCTCGGGGATGGTGATGTCGATCGGAGTGACCGTGCCGAGGGTCGAGAGCGGCTTGTCGAAATCCTTCTCCTTGCCGACGACCAGCACCGAGGTCTGCGCAGGCGACACGTACTTCTTCGCCACGCGCGCCACGTCTTCGGCCGTCACGGCCTGCAGGCGGGCGGGATATTGCTGGTAGTAATCGGCGGGATAGCCGTAGAACTCGAGGTTCACGCGCTGCGCGAGAATTTTCGCCTTCGAGTCGGCGGTGAAGACATAGGCATTGAGGATTGCTTCCTTCGCCTGCGCCAACTCGTCGGCGGTGAACGGCTTCGACTGAAGATCGGCCAGATCGGTGCGAAGCGCGTTGACTGCTTCGACGGTCGAGCCGCTCTTGGTGCCCATCCAGATGTGGAAGAGGCCCGGGCGGTCGAAGTTCGTATCGACGCCGCCGCCGACGCCGTAGGCGAGTCCGCGCTGCGTGCGGATGTCGTTCATCAGGCGTCCCGAGAAACCTCCGCTGAGGATCTCGTTCATGACCTGCGTGGCGTAGAAATCGGGATTGCTGCGCAGCACGCCGGTGCCGCCGTGGACGACGTAGATGTTGCTCTGCGTGACGTCGTCTTTGGCGACGTAGTAGACGCCGGCCTTGGCGGGCGTTCCGCCGGTCGGCGCGGCAGTCGGAGCCTGCGCCCCTTTCGGCCAGGAGCCGAAGGCGTCGCGGAGTTTCTTCTCCATCGCCGCGGCATCGAAGTCGCCGGAGAAGCTGAGGATGATGTTGTTCGGATGGACGTACTTGTTGTGGAAGGCGACAAGATCGTCGCGGGTGATGGCGTTGATCGTGGAGTACTCGGTGACGCGCGCGTACGGCGAATCGGCGCCGTAGCCGAGCTTGGCCATCTCGCGGTCGGCGATGCCTTTCGGATCGTCGTTGCGGCGCGAGATTCCGGTCGTGGCCTGCGTCTTGGCCAGATCGACTTTGTCCTGGCGGAAGGCTGGATGCTCAAGGACGTCGACGAAGATCGGGAAGACGGTGTCGAAGTCACCTTTGAGGACGGACATCGATACGTTCGAGGAATCGTCGCCGACTCCGGTCTCGACGCGCGCGGCGCGTGCTTCGAGGAAGTCGTCGAGCTCGTCGCCCGTCTTCGAGGTGGTTCCGCCCGTGCGCCAGGCGCCGCCGAGGATGCCGGCCAGGCCGGTCTTGTCAGCTGAAACGTCGCGGGAGCCGCCGCGAATGCGCGCGCGGCCCTGAATCAGCGGCAGCTCGTGATCCTCCATCAGGAAGATGACCATGCCGTTGGCGAGCTGTACGCGCTTCGGCTGCGGAAGCTGGATCTGGTGCAGCGGCGGAGTCTTGATGTCGTGATAATCGGAAACCTGGGCGAGGGCGGGGAGCGTCAGAAGCGCCGTCGCCGCCGCGATCGCATAGTTGCGAAGCGATGTCATTTCGTGCCTCCCTTCGGCGCCGCGGCCTTCGCCGACTCGATCATGGCCGTGGTGCGGTTGCTCGGTACGAATGTGGCGTTGGCGACGCGTTTGATGTCGGCGGGCGTGACCTTGTCGATCTTGTCGACTTCCTTAAACAGCTCGCGCCAGTCGCCGTAGGTGGTCTGATACGAAGCGAGCTGCGAAGCCAGTCCGGAGTTGCTGTCGAGCTGGCGGAGCAATCCCGCTTTCGCGCGGGTCTTGATCGATTGCAATTCGTCCGCGGAAACATCCTCGGTTTTCAGTCGATCGATTTCCGCGTGAATCGGGTCGGCGATCTCGCTGGCCGTGTGCCCGGCGGTGGGGAC
>Ga0157375_10004669_pt1 | contig 11912 bp, 10 predicted proteins | sample M35metaG_FD_115311 | JGI IMG/M metagenome (GOLD analysis project Ga0157375, IMG submission 115311) | Miscanthus rhizosphere microbial communities from Kellogg Biological Station, Michigan, USA - M3-5 metaG | ecosystem: Host-associated > Plants > Roots > Rhizosphere > Soil | place: USA: Michigan...
GGCTGATGCCCTCGCGCGGCACCCAGGGATTGAGGAAGAAGGGGCGGAAATTCAGCTTGACCGGGACGTCGGGCACGAGCGCCAGCGCGCTCTCGATCCGGTGCTTGCCGATATAGCACCAGGGACACACCACGTCGGAGACGACATCGATCTGGAGCGGTTTCAACGTGCTCATAGCGCCTCCTTCGGGCGATGCGGGTTTGACTCAACATAAGCCGAAGATAAGCCGAACCCGTCCCGAGGCAAGGGCGCTAGGTCATAGCTGCTGCCATCTGCTTGAGCCGCTCGGCGGTGCGCTCGTCGGCCGGGAAGAACGTCTCCAGCGCCAGCTCCGACAGCGTGATGTCCACAGGTGTGCCGAACACCATGGTGGTGGAGAAGAAACTTAGTATCTCTCCGCCATGGCGCAGCTTGAAGGGAATCGCGACATTGTCGCTCGACAGCGGCCCCGAGCGCGCCGGGATGGGATAGCTCTTGAGGTCGTTATAGAGCTTGATCAACTCGGGATCGGCCGTTGCCTCGCATTGCCGGTGCAGCCGCTCCAGCAGGTGCCCGCACCACTCCGCGAGATTGACCGTGCGCGGCGCCAGCGCCTCGGGGTGAAACGCGAGCCGCAGCACGTTGAAGGGCTGGCCGAGCAGCCGCTGCGGGATGCCTTCGAGCAGCGGCGCCACCATGCGGTTGGCGGACACCAGATTCCAGTGCCGGTCATAGGCCAGCGCCGGATTGGGCTCATGCGCCCTGAGAACGAGGTCGATCGCCTGGCGAGCTGATTTCAAGGCGGGATCCTCCAGCGGGCGCTGCGGAAACGCCGGCGCATAGCCGGCCGCGACCAGCAGCACGTTGCGTTCGCGCAAGGGTACCTCGAGACGTTCGGCGAGCCTGAGCACCATGTCGCGCGAGGGCGCAGCGCGGCCGGTCTCGACGAAGCTCAAATGCCGCGCGGAAATCTCGGCCTCGCCCGCCAGATCGAGCTGGCTCATGCGGCGGCGTTGCCGCCATTCGCGCAAATGGTCGCCGATATGGACGGGCTGGCTGCGTTCGGCCTGTGCCGTAGATGCATGTGCGTTCATGCTCGAAAACCTAGCATGCGGATCTCAGCCCTTCCATTACCCGCGAGGTAATGAATATTGGCATGTAACCAGCTGAAATCGCTTAATCTCGTTTCGCAGACTCTGCTCGACACCAATACCGGACGAGCAAAGTTTGCGAAGAAGGGTGCAACGTCGCCCGCATCACGTGCGAGCTCGCCGCAGCGCAAGTGACCGCGATGAGGCATGCGCACGCTGGAAGTAAAGATTAGGGATTACCTGCACCGCCAGAGGACCGCCGACTATGAAACGGCCTTCCCGGAAACCTTGTCGAAAAGGTGCGTTCGCTCCAGATCGATGGCGACATCTATTGGGCGATCCGGCGCCGCAGAAACACCGACTTGCATCTGCGCCGTGAATGGAAATGCGCCCACGGTTCCAATCACGAGAGTATGCGGCCCGAGCGGCTCCACGTCTTTCACCATCATGCGGACGGAGGAGCCCGATGGCGCATCTTGCCGCAGCACGTGGTCGGGCCGCACGCCGAGCACAACCGGCTTGCCGATGCTCCCTGCATAGGCCGCCTCTCGGGATTTCGGCAATCTCAACGCCGTACCCGAGGGTTCGGTGAAGATCAGTGCACCGTCGCGAGCGGCAATCTCCCCGTGGATGAAATTCATGCTGGGCGCGCCCATGAAGCCCGCGACGAAGAGATTGCTTGGTTTCTCATAGATCGTGATCGGATCAGCCGCCTGCTCGATGCGGCCGCGATTCATCACCACGACCCGATCGGCCATGGTCATAGCTTCGACCTGATCGTGTGTGACATAAACGATCGTCTTGGCGAGACGGCGATGCAACGCCTTGATCTCGGTCCGCATCTCGATGCGGAGTTTGGCGTCGAGGTTTGACAATGGCTCGTCGAACAGAAACACGTCCGGGCTGCGCACGATGGCACGGCCGATCGCCACGCGCTGACGCTGCCCACCGGAGAGCTGCTTGGGCCGACGGTCCACGTATTGCTCGAGGTCGAGAACCCGCGCCACGTCCTCGACGGCTTTCGCGATATTGGCGCGCGACTCGCCCCGCGCCTTCATGCCGTAGCCGATATTCTCACCAACAGTCATATGCGGATAGAGCGCATAATTCTGGAACACCATCGCGCAATTACGCAAGCCTGGGCGCAGCTGCGTCACATCGCGATTACCGATACGAATGGTTCCGCTAGTGACCGTCTCCAGTCCCGCTATCATGCGCAACGTCGTGGTCTTGCCGCAGCCGGACGGTCCGACAAGCACGACAAACTCCTCGTCGGCCACACTCAGATTAAGCCCCTCGATGATCTTGTAGGGCCCATATGCCTTGCTGACGTTCTCGATCTCGACGTGCGCCATGGATTCCTTTTTCCGTCCCTATATCGACGGCCAACAAAGCCCGGATGATGCTCACGCATCATCCGGGGCAGTCTCCGCGGGAAGCTAGTTCTTCGGTGAGAGGCCCATCGCCGCGCGATAGGCGGCGAGTTGCTTCGCGCGGCCGAACTCATCGGTCAGGCGATTCCATTCCTTCGCGACCGCGTCCAGCGCGGCCTGCGGCGTGGTCTGGCCGGCCAGCGCCTTGCCAAGCTCAATCTCCACAACCTCGGTGTAGGAGAAATAGCCGGGCAAACGCATGTCGAGCGCAACGTTCTTGCCGTTAATGGAGTCGGCCTGGGCGCCGAGATATTCCTTGGCTTCCGTCGGCGAGAAGATCTTGCTCCACAACTCCAGATTCGTGGTGTGCGACTTGCGGTATGGGTTGACACCCGTGCCACCGGTAATCGCGGCCTTGCCGGAGACTTCAGGGCTTGTCAGCGTCTTGACGAAATCCCATGCCGCCTGCTGGTTCTTGCCCACCTTTGGCACGGCAATCTGCCAGCCTCCGAACGCCATGAAGGGTGCCGGCAGCACTGCCGGAAACTTGTCCCACTTCTTGGTTTTGGCGTTCCATATCTCGTCAGAGCCGGGCAGCACCGCAGAGCCCACCTTGCCGGAAATCTTCGATTGCTTGGGGTCGGCCGCGATCACGCCGGTGTCGCCCCAACCGATCGACTCGGCCACCTGGCCGCCGGCCACGGCGGCATTGACCTCGCCGAACGAAAAGTTCAGCGCATTGGGCGGGCCAAGCTTGGAAGCGCGAATATATTCCTCCAATCCCTTCACCCAGCCCGGATTGTTGATCTGGGCATCCATCGTTTCGGGGTCGAAGAACATCGCGCCCGGATAGTTCGGGTTGTTGGTATAGGCCGCCGCGTGGCTGAAGAAGAACCAGAACTGCTGGCCACCGCGACGGAAGGCCTCCGCCGTGCCCCAGAGTCCCTTGTCGGGGCGCTGAAAGAACTCCGCGATGTCGAGATATTGCTTCCAGGTCTTTGGTGGCGCCAGGTCGTAGCCGTACTTGGCCTTGAAGGCGTCCTTCTCCTTGGGGTCGCTGAACAGGTCGGTGCGATACGTGTAGGTGTGAACGTCGCCGTCCATCGATTGCGAATAGATCTTGCCTTCCCACACCATCAGGCGCTCGCGGTAGGCCGGCTCGACATCGTCCCAATCCTTGCCGGACTGCATCTCTTTCGGCATCTCGCTGAGATAGGTGACGAAGTCGGGCAGCCAGGCCGGCGCAAAGCTGACCAGATCGAACGTCGCGTCCGATCCGGTAAGCGATGTAACGATCTTCGGGTAGAGCTCCGACCAGGGGAACTCGACCACATTGACCTTGCCGCAGGTCTTCTTGGTCCATTCGTCCGCGCCGAGCTTGAGCGCGGAGGCGATATACGGTCCGGTCTGCGACGCCACAGTCAGGGTGACGCCGGAGTAATCCGGGCTACAAGCAGCGTTCGCCTGGCTCGCGGTGCAAGCCATCGCGAGCGAGGTGGTCAGCATCAGAAACGTCCGTCGCAACATCGTCCAGTCCTCCCTAGATAAGTTTTTGCTATTTGATCGCTCCGAGCAGCAGGCCCGACCGCATCATGCGGCTGAGCAGACCTGCCATGATCATCATCGGAATGATGGCGACGAGCGCCGCGGCCGAGATCGCCCACCATTCGTCGCCGCGCTGGCTGTTCTGTCCCGCCACCAGGATCGGCAGCGTCTGCCATCTGGAATTGGTCAGGAACAGCGCGAACAGGAACTCGTTCCAGACGAAGGCGAGCGTGATCATGAAAGTCGCCAGCAGTCCGTTCATCGACATCGGCACCACGATGCCGAGGAAGATGCGCCAACTTGGCACGTTGTCGACCATCGCGGCTTCTTCGACCTCGATCGGAATGGCCTCGAAAAAGTCGCGCATCAGCCAGACCACGATCGGCAGCGAGAACGCGACGTAGCACAGCGTCAGGCCGACAAAGCTGTCGATGAGCTGGAAGCCGAGCCGGCCGATTTCGCTGTAGAGGAGATACAGCGCGAAAGCCGTGACGATCGGCGGAAACATGCGCTGGCTGACGAACCAGAACAGGATGTCTTCATTGCCGAGGATCGGCCCCGGCAGCGGCAGGCGGTTGGACAGGATTGAAGCGACAAGCGCGATCGGGAACGCCAGCAGCAGCGCCTGGGCGCGGGTGAAGCCGAGCGAATTGTTGAACAGCAGATAGCCGCCGAGCGCGAGCAGGAAGAAGATCAGACCGGCGCCGAAGCGCACCCTGAATTCGAACCGCACCAGCGCGTAGGCCGCCATTGCGCCGACGGCAGTCGCGATCGCTGCCGCCGACAAGCCAACGATTGTCGAGTTCAAAAAGGTCCGGAAGAACTCGCCACGGATACCCTGATAGAGATCAATGAAGGGCTGCAGGGTCGGCGTGAAATCGACGAACGGAATATAGGTCGGGCCGCCGACCACGCCCGGCGGGGTCTTGAACGCCGTCACGACCACCCAATAGAGCGGAAACGCCGTGATCAGGCACCATGCGAAGACACCGGCCGCGACCAGGCGGCGGCTCCAGCGCGACAGTCCGGTAAGGCCCTGCCCGCTCATCGGCGCTTCTCCAGATGCGGCCGCAGCAGCGCCAGATAAGTGACGCCAATGATCGTGATGGCGATCAGGAACAGGAAGCTGAGCGCCGACGTGTAGCCGAGATTGAACTTCTTGAAACCCTCCTGATAGGCGAACAACGTCAGGGTCTCGGTGTCCACACCCGGTCCGCCGCCCGTCATCACGAATACGGTGTCCATGATCTTGTAGCTCTCGATCAGGCGGATGAAGACGACCGCGGCGGAGATCGGCAGCATCATCGGAAAGGTGATGCCCCAGAACTGTTGCCAGGCGCTGGCGTTCTCAAGCTCGGCCGCCTCGTAGACATCTTCGGGGAGCGTTTGCAGGCCAGCCAGCATCATCAGGATGATGAACGGGGTCCACTGCCAGATCTCAACAGCGATGATGCAGGCGAGCGCCCAATGACCGTTGGTGAGGAACGGCAGGTTCGCCATGCCGAACATGGACAGGAACTGGTTGAGCGGCCCCATGGTCGGATTGAAGATCATGCGAGCAACAAGCGCGACGGCAACCGGGGCCAGAAGCATGGGCAGCAGCAAGGCAACGCGAAATAGCCGTTCGCCCGGAACGCGCGCGTTCAGCGCGAGCGCAACGCCAAACCCGATCACGTATTGCAACCCGACGGCAATGAACGCGATCAGCGTCGTCGTGAAGATCGCATTCCAGAAGCGCGGCTCTTGCAGGAGCGTAGCATAATTGCCGAACCACACGACCCGCGGCGGGATCGGCGGAATCAGGCGATAGCTGAGGAAGCTCGTGGTCAACGAATAGATCAGCGGAAAGATCGAGATCGCCAGCACGACGAGCACCGCCGGCCAGATGAAGACATGCTTGATCGGATCGTTCCGCATCATGAGCAGATCATCCCTTCAACAGGGCTTCAATCTCAGCGCGCCGCGGCATGGCAGGCGCAGTCCCCGCGCGCGTCACGGAAATCCCCGCCGTGGCGGAACCGAAGCGCGCCGCTTCCAGGGGATCGGCGCCGCCCGCAAGCGCTGCAGCGAAGCCGCCGACGAATGCATCGCCCGCGCCCGCGGTTTCGACCACCTTGCCGGCGGCGAACGGGGGCACGTGTAGCGAGCGATCTCGCCCGTGAAACAGCGCCCCGCGTTCGCCGAGCGTGATCAGCGCGGTGCCCGCTCCCTTGGCCACCAACGCTTCGCCGGCGCGGCGGGCGCCGGCAAGATCGCTCACCGCGATCCCCGTCAGCGCTTCCGCCTCGGTCTCATTGGGAACGACGTAGTCGCACAAGGCAAACAGGCCATCGTCGAATTTGACCGCAGGTGCCGGGTTGAACACGGTGATGCTCCCCGCAGCGCGCGCGATCTCGAGCCCGCGTTGCGCGGCCGCGACCGGTTGCTCGAGCTGGGTCACGAAGACGCGGCTGGTGCGGATCGCATCCGCCGCCGCATCGACGTCGGTGGGGCTGAGACCGTCGGCCGCTCCGCTCACCACGATGATGGCGTTGTCACCGCGTGTCTCGTGGACATAGATGAAGGCCGCGCCGGTCGGCGCCTCCGAAGTCCTGGCGACGCGTGGTCGAATGCCCTCGGTTTCCCACGTCTTGATGGCAAGATCACCGAAGGCGTCGCGGCCGATCCGGGAGATGAAGGTCACGTCTGCGCCTGCGCGCGCAGCGGCCACGGCCTGGTTCGACCCCTTGCCGCCTGGTCCCATGGCAAATCCCGAGCCGGCGATCGTTTCACCGATCGCGGGCATGTTGCCGGCCCGGAAGGCCAGATCGACGACGAAGATGCCGAGCACTGCGACGCCAGTCTTGCTCATGGTCGTCACTCTCCGTCCGGCGCGATGACGCCCTTGGAAAACAGGAAGCAGCCGTAGAAGCGCCGCTCTCCCGTGGCGATCACGCAGTAGGCCGTCTTGGCCTTTTCATAGAAGGCATGGCGCTCGACCCCGACCAGCGGCCAGGAGCGTCCCTCGGCGCGGTCGATCGCGGCCTGCACCTCGCGCTGCACCGGCGGCACCTCCTGGGGCTGGCCAACAATCTCCATGCGGATTGCGGCATCGTCGACGAACGTATCGAGCGGCAGCACCGAGAGGATGGCTTCGATCGCCTTTGCCGTACTGACGTTGTCGATGCGAAGCAGCTCGCCGAACACGGTCTGGCGCGCGATGGAGTCGGCAGGAAAATTGGTGTCGCACACCACGAGGCGGTCCCCGTGCCCCATTGCGCGCAAGGCATAAAGCACGTCGGCATTGAGCAGTGGATTGATGCCCTTGAGCATGTTGCGTCCCTCCCTTGTCTTCAAAAAATCGCCCGAACTCTGATGGTCCGGATGCCAACCCGTATCACCGCAAGGTGACGTCTTTAGTCGCCATAGGGAATCCAGATGTTCTTCACCTGCACCGCGTGGCGGAGCAGGATCGGACCTTCGCTCGCCACCCGGTCGTACCAATCGAGCGCCAGCCCGTGGTCGACCAGCGTGCGCTTGAGGTTGCCGATCGACAGCCGCTCCGCAGCAGTCGAGGCCTCCTGCGAACCGAACACCCAGAGCGCATCGACGTCGTCATGCTCGGCAAGGACCTTCGCGAGCGCATCGCGCTCGCCGGTGACGATATTGACGACGCCTGCCGGCACATCCGACGTCTCCAGCACCTGATAAAAATCGGTCGCTGCAAGCGGATGCCGCTCGCTTGGGACGGCGACGACGCGGTTGCCCATCGCAATCAACGGTGCCACCAGGCTGATGAAGCCCAGCAACGGGGCCTCGTCCGGACAGGCCACCCCGACCACGCCGATCGGCTCGTGCATGGCAAGCGCCACGCCGCGCAACGGCGGTGCATGGATCGTCCCCTCGTATTTGTCGGCCCAGGCCCCATAGCTGAACAGCCGTTCGATACTCGCCTCGACCTCCGCGCGCGCCTTGGCGGGCGAAACGCCGGTCATATCACCGACGCGCCGGGCGAACTCGTCGCCACGCGCGGACAGATTCTCGGCAAGGTAGTAGAGGATTTGGGCGCGATTATGCGTCGTCGCCCGCGCCCAACCCTCGGCCGAGCGCGCGGCGGCCACCGCGTTACGGATATCCTTGCGATTGCCCTCGCCGGCTTCGCCGAGGTGCTTCCCCTTCGGCGACAGCACCGCGCGCGAATAATTTCCGTCGGGACGAACCTGCTTGCCGCCGACGAACAGCTTGGCGGTTCGGTCGATCGACGGCGTGCCAAATCCGGCGCCGTCGTTAGAAGCCGCCGGGGATGGCGGCGGCACCTTCGCCCGCGCCTTCCGCCCGCTCCAGGCTTTCGGCTTGAGATATTCGTAGAGACCTTCCCGGCCGCCCTCGCGACCGAAGCCGGACTCGCGATAGCCGCCGAAGCCGACGCAGGCATCGAACAAATTGGTCGCATTGACCCAGACCACGCCGGCCTGAAGCTTCGGCGCGATATCGAGCGCCAGCCCGATGGTCTCGCTCCACACGCTGGCGGCAAGGCCATAGCGCGTGTTGTTGGCGAGCATCACCGCCTCGTCCGGCGTGCGGAACGTCATCGCGACCAGCACCGGGCCGAATATCTCCTCGATCGCCACGGTCGATGACGGATGTACGTTCCAAAGCAAGGTCGGGGGATAGAAGCATCCCTCAGCGGGGATCGGCCCCGGCGCCTGATACTTCTCGGCGCCCTCCTTGACGCCGGTTTCGACCAGCGCCTTGATCCGCTCGAGCTGCACCGGTGCGACCACCGCGCCCATGTCGATCGCCTTGTCGAGCGGCGGACCCACGCGCAGCGTCTCCATGCGGCGGATGAGGCGCTTGCGGAATGTCTCTGCGATCCCTTCCTGCAGCAGAAGCCGCGATCCGGCACAACAGACCTGGCCCTGGTTGAACCAGATCGCATCGACCACGCCTTCCACGGCGCCATCGATGTCGGCGTCGTCGAACACGATGAACGGCGACTTGCCGCCGAGCTCGAGCGTCAGCGACTTCCCGCTGCCTGCGGTCGACTGACGGATCAACCGCCCGACCTCGGTCGACCCCGTGAAGGCGATCTTGTCGACACCGGGATTTTCGACCAGCAACGCGCCGGTGGCGCCATCACCCGTCACCACATTCAACACGCCGGGCGGCAGGCCGGCTTCCGCCGCGAGCTCGGCGAACAGCAGCGCGGTGAGTGACGTGAACTCTGCCGGTTTCAGCACCACGGTGTTGCCGGTCGCCAGCGCGGGCGCGATCTTCCAGGCCAGCATCAGCAGCGGAAAGTTCCAGGGGATGATCTGGCCGATCACACCGACCGGGACATGGTCGGCGAATTCGCGGTCCTGCAATTGTGCCCAGCCGGCGTGATACAGGAAGTGGCGCGCGGCGAGCGGCACGTCGAGATCGCGGGTTTCCCTGATCGGTTTGCCATTGTCAATCGCTTCCAATACAGAGAACAGACGAGCATGACGTTGCAGCATGCGCGCCAGCGCATAGAGATGACGGGCACGACCGTGACCACCGAGCTTTGCCCATGACGACTGCGCCGATCGCGCGGCGCCGACTGCAGCCTCGACATCCGCTGCGATGCCTTGCGCGATCTTGGCCAGCGTCTTTCCGGTGGCTGGCTCGATCGTCGCCAGATGCTTGCCCGAAGCCGGCGCGACGAATTTGCCGGCAATGAAATGCCCAAACGTCGCGTCGTGCCGCTTCAGCCAGGCGCGCGCCTCGCCGTCCGCCTCGGGAGCGGGACCATAATCCATGGTCTCAAAGTAATGTGCGATACTCATGCTCAGCCCACGGGATGACGGTTGAAGGCCGAGTAGCGGCCGGTGACGTGATGCTCGAGCTGGCGCTCGATGTCGGCGAGCAGGCTCGAGGCGCCGACGCGGAACAGATCCGGCTCGAGCCAATCGCGTCCCAACTCCTCCTTCATCAGGAACTGGTAGTTGAGCACATCCTTCGCCGTCGAGATTCCGCCGGCCGGCTTGAAGCCTATCTTGAAGCCGGTCCGCTCCTCATAGACCCTGATCATGCGCAGCATCGCCAGCGTCACCGGCAGCGTGGCATTGACGCCTTCCTTGCCGGTGGAGGTCTTGATGAAGTCCGCGCCGGCCATCATGCAGACCATCGACGCCTTGGCGACGTTGCGCAGCGTTTTGAGGTCACCGGTTGCCAGGATCGTTTTCAGATGCGCATCGCCGCAGGCTGCGCGGAAATCCCGGACCTCGGCGTAGAGAGCGCGCCAATCTCCGGTCAGCACATGCTCACGCGTGATGACGATGTCGATCTCCTGCGCACCGTCCCTGACGGACGCCTCGATCTCCTTGAGCTTCAGATCGTGAGGCACGAGGCCTGCCGGAAATCCGGTCGAAACCGCAGCGACCGGAATGTCATACCCATCGAGCGCTTCGACCGCGGTTGCGACGAAGCGGTGATAGACGCAGATCGCGCCCGTGTGCAGCCGGCGCCCGGCAAAACCGAGTGCCTCGAGGAGGTCACTTCGTATCGGGGCCCTCGCCTTGGCACAGAGGCGCTTCACCCGTTCGGCCGTATCGTCGCCGTTGAGTGTCGTCAGGTCGATGCAGGTGATCGCCTTGAGCAACCACGCCGCCTGCGCGTCCTTCTTGACGGTGCGCCGGCCCGGCAGGCTCGCAACGCGGCGCTCGGCGGCGGACAGATTGATCCGGATATCGTCGACCCAGTCCATCTCGAGCGCGCGGCCGCTGTTGCGCGCGATCGGATGCGGATGATTGTGATCCCGCGCATGGGGCTGCGCCGGCACCGCGGATGGATTTGATATCAAGACGCCCTGCGCCATCGGTACGCCGCGCAATGCTAGCGAATCGGCTGAAACGGCAGATAGACTGAATGTGCCGATTGCAACATGCGATCCTCCCATCCCTTGGCCGCCGGCGCTTCTGCTGCGTCCCGTCGCCGACAGCGAAACACCCTTTGGGCCAAATGTTATTATTGTAACAGATTGACGTTGCTAAACTCACATCATTGTAAGATCATTGTCAACCGGATAAGCAAGCTCGGTGACTAAAATGACTGAAACACCGACCGCACGCCCCAGCGAGACCCGCGTCCAACGGCTGCAACGGCTGCGACGCGCCGTCGAGACGAGCGGCGCACTGCATCTGAAGGACGCCGCAGAGCTGCTGAAGGTGTCGGAGATGACCGTCAGGCGCGACCTTGCCGGGCCCGAGGCGGCGCTCGCCCTGCTCGGCGGCTACGTCGTCAACGCGGCGTCGCCGACCGGGATCAAGTACACATTCGAACAGGAAATCGACCAGCACACACAGGACAAGCGCCTCGCCTGCCGATCCGCAGCCGCCTCGATCAAGGAAGGTGACACCATCTTCATCGACTGCGGCACCACGATGCAGTCGCTGGCGGATTGCCTGCCCGAGGACATGCCTCTCTCGGTGATCTGCTATTCGCTGAATGTCGCCTCGATCGTCACCCACCGGCCAGCGACGCAGGTGATGTTGATGGGCGGGCTCTACCATCCGTCGTCGCAGTCGTTCTCGTCGGATGACGGCCTGTCCTACCTGCGGCGGCTCGGGGTCAACAAGGCTTTCATCTCGGCCGGCGGCCTGCACTGGACCCGCGGCGCCAGCTGCTCGAATTTTCACGAAGTCGCCATCAAGCAGGCCGTGATCGCTACCGCGATGGAGAGCATCCTCGTGGTCGACGCCAGCAAGCTCGGCAGCCTCAAGCCGGCGTTCTTCTCCGACGTCAGCTCATTCTCGCGGATCATCGTCGGTGGCTCCGTGTCGGCAGACACGCGCAAGCACTTCCGCAGCCTTCCCGTCGAATACGTCACCAGCACGGCCTGATCCGGACGGGGGCTGGTTCGCCCGGATCAAGCTTACTGAACGATGCGCGGTCTCGGTGGATCGCGCATCGCTGTTTCAGGCTA
>Ga0157375_10004671_pt1 | contig 11910 bp, 9 predicted proteins | sample M35metaG_FD_115311 | JGI IMG/M metagenome (GOLD analysis project Ga0157375, IMG submission 115311) | Miscanthus rhizosphere microbial communities from Kellogg Biological Station, Michigan, USA - M3-5 metaG | ecosystem: Host-associated > Plants > Roots > Rhizosphere > Soil | place: USA: Michigan...
CGCCGCGCCGCCGCTGCCACCGCCGCCGCCAATGCTCTGCGCGAAGATACCGTGGGATTGCGCGCCAAAGGTGCCGATCGCGCCGGAGTCGGCGACGTTCACCGCGCCGCCCTGACCACCCGCGCCGCCGCTACCGCCGACCGACACGCCGACGCTGATCTGGTTCGCGGTGCCCAGCGGGTTCGACCCGGGTTGCGGCTGCGCGAAGATCGCTTTCAGATCGGTATAGGTCGCGTTAATTTTCTCGCCGAGCACGCCGACCTGCAGGATATTGTTGCCAAGGTTCTGCACATCCTGGTTCAGGCCGAGCCCCTGACCCAGAATGCCAAACATGGTCTGCGCATTGGAGATCGTGTCGAAGCCGCCGGCGCCGCCCGCGGTCGCGCCGCCCTTGCCGCCCTTGCCGCCGCCGCCGCCGACGCTTTGCGCGAAGATCCCAGTCGAGGCCGTGCCGCGGGTGACGACGTTGCCGTTGTTGATCGCAGTCACGGTGTTGCCGTCGCCGCCGACGCCACCCTTGCCGCCAACACCCACGGAGATAGCCAGCTTGCCAGCGGCCGCAGCGGCGGCACCACCGCCGCCGGCACCGCCACCGCCGCCCACGCTCTGGGCGAACACGGCATCGGCGCCGTCGCCGCGCGTCGCGATCGAACCGTCGTTGGTCAGGCCAACCTTGCCGCCCGTTCCGCCAGTTCCCCCCGTTCCGCCGACCGCAATAGCGGCGCTGAAGCTGGCTTTGGAGTCAGCCGACGTTGCCGCGGCATCGCCCGTGCCGCCATTGCCGCCACCACCGCCAACCGACTGCGCGAACACGCCGTAGGCGTCCTGGCCCATGGTCGCGATCAGCCCCGAGTTGGCCAGGTTGACGGCGCCTCCCGTGCCGCCGCTACCGCCGCTGCCGCCTATGGCGACAGAGGCCGAAATGGAAGCGCCCTTCGCGGCCGATGCGGAATAGGACGCGGCAGTTGCGTCGCCGCCTGTGCCGCCGCCGCCGCCCACAGACTGCGCCGACACGCCGATCGCGCTGTCGCCCGCTGTCGTGATCAGACCGGAATTGTTGAGCGTGACGTCTCCGCCGGTGTTCCCGGTCCCGCCCGTGCCGCCGAGAGCGACACTGACGCTGATCGCGGGAATGTTGGGGCTGGGTGAAAGGGCAACGGCACGCGCCGTGGCGCTGCCGCCGGAGCCGCCGCCACCGCCGATGCTTTGCAGCAGGACGCCTTCGGCATCCGAGCCATAGGTCGAGATCTGTCCGGTGTTAGTCAGCGAAACCGAGCCGGCCGGGCCGCCGCTGCCACCTTGTCCGCCAATGGCAACAGTGCTCGCCAGTGGTCCGCCGAGAAGGAACGCGCTGGCGTTGCCGCCATTGCCGCCGCCGCCACCAATGGACTGAGCCTTGATGCCGGCTGCGTGGTCACCGTATGTCGTGACGAGTGCGCCGTTGTCGATCGTGACCTGGCCGCCCGCGCCGCCACCGTGGGCATCACCGCCGATCACCATGCTGATCAGCCCCCCGCCGATCGATGTCGCGTTGCCGGCATTGCCGCCGGAGCCGCCGATGCTTTGCGCCAGAATCCCGGCCCCACCGCTCGGGTCAAGGCTGCCAAAGACGCTGTTCTGGCCCAGCGTGAGCTTCACCGGACCGCCATTGCCGCCCTGGCCGCTGTTGCCGCCGATCTCGAAGCCCGCGCCAACGGCGACGCCGCTGGCGTCGCCGCCGTTTCCGCCACCACCGCCGATGCTCTGGGCAATAAGCGGGATGCTGCCTGCACCTGATGTGCTGCCGACCGTGACAAACGTGTGGTCCGAGGTCACCGTGACCGGACCGCCATCGCCGCCCGCGGCACCCGCGCCACCCGCGCCAGACAGCACGAAGTTGACACTCCCGCCATTGCCCCCACCGCCGCCGATACTTTGCACCAGGGCGCCATGCGTATATGGGCCGTTCGTTTTAATTGTCGCCGTGTTCGTCGCGTCTCCAAGGGTCAGCGAAGCGCTCCCGCCAGCGCCTGCCTTACCACCATTGCCGCCTTCACCCACGATAGTGCCCTGGGCGCCGTCACCGACACCGCCGGCGCCTCCATTGGCCTGCACCAGCACCCCCTCACCCCCGATCAACCCGGCAGTAGATTGCCCGGCCGGAACATTCGCGGTGTAATCGATGGAACCAAGGACGGTGGCGCTGGCGCTGCCGGCATTCCCGCCGTTGCCGCCCGCACCACCCTCATTGCGGATCGTGCCGTCGATGGCAGTGCCACCGCCCCCGCCCGCTCCGCCATTCGCCGTGGCGGTTACGCCGCTGCCCGGCTGATTCTGACTGTCCACCGGTTGCATCTGATCGGAGAAAACGATCTGGCCACCGCTGCCGAGTTCCGCGCTGGCTGTGCCGCCGTTACCTCCGTTGCCGCCGGTCCCGCCAAAACTGCCACTTCCACCGAACGCGCCACCAGCGATGCCGCCCTTACCGCCATCGGCGTCAGCCAGCATCGGAAAGATCTGGCCTATAGGGGTGCTGGCGGTCAGACTGCCGTTCTGATACGCAAGTGTCGCGGTACCGCCGGCGCCGCCATTGCCGCCCTTGCCTCCATGGCCTTCCACGACAAGATCACCCGGAGTGGGCGAGTCGCCACCTTCCCCGCCGGTCCCGCCCAGGGCGGACGCTCGCAGGCCGACGCCATAGAACTGAATATTGCCGGAGGCGTTAAGCTCTGCCTGACCACCCCGCCCCCCTGGTCCCCCGTTGCCGCCATAGAGCGGCTGTATGCCTTGGGCATTGGACACGGCACCCACTCCGCCGGTGCCGCCATTGGCTTCCACGTCGAGCGCAACTTCCGGAAGGACACCTTTCGGGTCGGGACCAACCGTGCCGCTAAACTGCACGGAGACTGCGCCGCCATTGCCAGCCGCTCCGCCGTTTCCCGTGTGGGCGGAGCCATCGTCGTCATAGCCGCCCTGTCCGCCGGGGCCACCGTCACCACCGTTGACGGACCATCCCGCTCCCATCGTGGGGCTGATGGGGGTCGGCGCGAAGCCCCCCTTCACCGTAATTCCGCTGTTGACGCTGTTAAAGGAACCACCCGACTGACCAGCGAATCCATCCTGGCCCTTTCCGTTCCAAGAGCCGTCGTCAGCGCCTTTGCATCCCGCCTGCCCCGATGCGCTCAGGTAGTACTGGGGGAGCGGCGCTGCGCCAAACGACTGATTGGAAAAGTTGGTCTGTGCCGGCGCCGCAGGCAGCGCGGGGTTGGCGCTGCTGTTGCACTGGGCTCGCGCCGCGATCGGAACAAGCAGCGCTGCCAGCGACGCTACGGCCGAGGCGAATGCCACCACGGTGCGACGCTTGCGCCCGCAACCATCCTCTACAGAAAGCGCCGACGTCACTGCCCGTGCAAACTCACAACGCGATGAATGCTTGAACATGTACACGATCTTCCCCTTTCTGGTTCCGTCGCAATAACAGGCGCAACTGGTTGAAGTCTTTTCAAAAAAGACATCGAATTTGTCTGCGAGTCGCGCAGAGACCGGTTTTCCTGGCGGCCCGGCTCGATCGGACAAAATCCGATTTCCTGGCGCTACGAATGACCGGAAGCTCGCACCGGCACGTGATACCTACGAAATTGAGCCCTGCCCAGGAATGTGATTACTTTCTAACTTTCACCGGCATATTTCGGCGGAAGTTTTCCAACTTGATAAAGGCCTTCAGATGAGATGACTTGTGCATCTTCAAGCGCTCTCTGGAACTTTTTGCACTCCGTCATTGAATACAAGAGGCAAGATGGACATGAATTTAATACCGCTATTTCAAATTAAATATTTGCCGTTCATTCACCATTTTTGGAATCGACTGCGTAAAAATAGCTTCTTGATATTAAAAAGAACTCTGATTCATCATCGGCGGTCGCGAAAGCAAGACCACTTGGTCCCACGTTGATCTGATCAGACATGGGGCAATGAGCATAAGCCATACCCCTATAAGCAGCGAATGAACATATGCCTATGAAACTTAAAATCGGCTTAATATGACAAAATGTTTTCATGAAAACCTCATAATCCAGCAGGCCGCAGGCAAAACCTGTCGCATTACACAAGTCGGCGCAGTCCGAGTTCGCCGCCCAGTCCTGACCATATTGGGTAAATATGGATGAGAAGACATCAGGCCGAGGCACCTAATGCGCATTTGAAAAAACATCAATCACTTGCGCTTAGGCTGCATAGTGCCCGTGATGAGTTAGATATTTATTAGTAGGATGGAACTACAGGTACCGCTAGCCGGGTCTTGTTCAATTCAAGGCACGTAAGACGATCCGCCAGCTCGGTTTGGGGTAATCGAATGAAAGGGACTTCCCCGTCCCGAGGCTGCGGCGGAAGCCGCGAATCGGCATCAAAAGTGCCATGATGGAGTGTCGAGCCTTCATCAACGCCAGCGGGAGGGGAAGTCCATGTCCATTCTCACCGTCGAAATCGATCTTGCCAGGAATGTGTTTGCCATCGATGGTGTGGATGAAACCGGCAAGGCGGTACTGGTCAATTCGATTCCGGGAGAAGTCGGCGCCAGACGATCCGGCAGCTTATCCACACCAAAAGACGAAATTGCGGGATGCGACTGGTCCGGAAGATTCAGCTACGCAAGTCACGCAGTTGGCCTATGATGAAAACGTCGACGAACCTCACTCGCCTCCGTTATCCAAAGGAGCACAAAATGGCAAAGAAGAAGACAGAATCCGTTTATCGTGTGACAGAAATTATCGGGACAAGCCCCGTCTCGTGGGAGGATGCGGCCAAAACTGCTGTCGAAACAGCCGCCAAGTCGCTGCGTGATCTCCGCGTCGCCGAAGTCAGCAAACTCGACATGAAGATCGAAAGCGGTAAGATCGTTGAATACCGTGCGCGCGTTTCATTGTCGTTCAAATACGAAGCCTGAACGGATGACTCCGTGGGGCGCCGCGGCTATCGCCACCGAGCGGACACCGTGCCCTTTTCCACGCGAACCGACCCCGCTTCTCCTCCTATCGGCATCCACAAGCCGATGACGCGCGGTTGAGTGCGCGTGATCGTCAAGCAACTGCTCTAGAATGCGGTCGCGCATCTCGCGTTCACTGGTGAGTCCGGCGAGCGGGCCGCAGAAACACTGCGGCAGGCGTCCGCCCATTGGCAGCGTCATACCGCCGGATCACACATGATGGATCGGAAAGTCGATCTCCGATACGTGCGCGACAACCTCGGCCACGCACCGATCTCGACCATCAGCCAATATCTGCACGCCGACGACGATGACCGGTATCGCGCGACCGAGTCGGGCCTCAAGCTTGACTGGTGCAGTCTGCCGCAGCTAGCCATCCACCAGCTTGTCGATTCGGAATTCAAAAGAGAATTATTAGATAAGGAGACGTATTGCTCTATCACGCCGATCATTCACGCTTATAAATTTAACAAATCCCTATGAATCGATGACAAAGCTCCAAAGCGCTGCGCATTCTGTGTCGCTTAAGGTGTATTGGGGCATGGCTTTTTTCAGAACGATTCCTGTCGGATCGACGCCGGCACGCAAGACGCGGCAAAACGAGATCAGGGTGTAGTGACTCGGCGGGCCGCCTCGACGCTCTGCATCGCTGAGCAGGTGCCGGCGTGTAAGGGGGGCGCAAAAGAGGCTGCATTGTCCATGTGACCATGGCAATTAATGCACCGGGCAGCGTTGGCAGGCACCATGCGGTTGTCGTCGCGTAAGTGCGCTACAAGTGCGCGCTGCCCGCTAAAGATCGCATATCCCAAGTCCGTGGATCGATACGGATCCTCCCCATTTGCCGAATTCTCAACAGCAACAAAAAATAGGGCCGTCATCACGTGCATCGTGAAGCTGGCGCGGTATGAGGTCCATGTCATCAGTGGATCCGAAGAGTGCGCGAGACGCTCGGTACTCCCGTCGCGTCAAGAGCGAATAACATGTAATAGCCGGGCACGACGACGCCAGGATCAATTGGAATACTCAACAGATATTCGCCTGCTCTACCGACGCGAAAGCTTAACGGAACGCGTCGCTGCTCGTTGTTGAGAGAATGAGTTGCCGATGACAGACGCATCAGCGCAAATGCGCTAACCGTCTTGTCCGTGCTTACGGATATCGACGAGCCAAGACTCGCGGTCGTGGGCGCCGACAAGATCGTGGGACGTAAGGCTGGCGAACCATCCGCGTTGAGAAGATACGGCGGCGTCAGTATTTCGGCGTTAGTGTGATTGGTCGAACACTGCCCGCACAGCCCCCCACCACCGCTTAACACGCGACCGTCCGGCAAAAGCAGCGCGAAACTGTGGTAGGTGCGCGGAACAGCTTGGGCGGCAAGCAGCATAAAAGCTTCAGTCCCAGGGCTCCACAGTTTCTGCCGTCAGAACCGCGTTGTCGTCGGAGAAAATCTTTGCAAAGGCTTGACCGCCGACCACGACGACGTCCCCGCTCGGTAGCACGATGCTGTTGTGAAACGTGCGCTTATAGCTCATTGGAGCTATTGTGCGAGTGATCGCCGCTCCGCTGCTGATATCGATTAGCGTGGCGTTCGACGTCGCTTCGGTCTCTTCGTAGTTAGGTGCGCCGCCGACGACGAGGATTTTCCGAACGTCATACATGACCGCGTTGCCGTTCATCGCGTCACTGCCTCGATTCCCCGCCTGCTCCACACTACCGTTTCCTGCCGTGTCAATCCAATGCATGGCCCGACTGGGGCCCGCGTGGAAAACTCGGCCGTCGGAAACTGCGAACAACCACATGTGGTTGTCGGCACGATATATTCCCGCTGCATCGTTTGTTAAGAAATAGTCGGCAAGCACCGCAACATTGTCTCTCCAGCCCGAATTACCGACCCACGTTTCTCCGTTCTTGTGTCCCTGTCCTCCGTTCCATGAGCCTCCCAACACGAACACACCGCCGCTGCTCAGTGTCACGCTCCCCTGATAGCCTCGTGCAATGTTCATCTGCTTCCCGGATGTCCACTTTCTTGAGCTAGGGTTAAAAATGCTAACCTTCGAGCTACTCGAGCCACCCGTCACAAACACGCTCCCGTCGGGCAGATTTGCGATTCCCGGACAGAACATGTCGTGGCCGGTCTTGGTGACCACCGTCTGCGTGCTGCTGCGCGACATCGGATCAAAAATTGCAGTATAGGTGCCCCCAGTGTTCTCATGCTTGCCCGGATCCACCTCACCGCCCGTGAAACTTAGCGGGCTATCAGCCGACCAGAGCAGCACCGTTCCATCACTTAGATTGGCGGCTGCCACCGGCACTAGCGGCAAAGAAATCGGCGCGGACCACTGCGACGGCCGCACGCCCTGCGCCGTTATGTCCCGACACGTTGCAATTAAGATCGCCCCCAATGCGATCAGGAGCAAGGCTTTTGTGCCCGCTCTCGACGGTTTTGGGTTGCTCGTTGAGAATCGATTTCGTTCCATTGCGGCGCCCCTTTCTAAGGTCACGTGATACGGCTTGTGATCGGCGACTCTCAGTTGATCGGTATCGCTTCGCATGTGTTGCAAACCGCCAGTGCGCCAAGAACCTCACAAACTTCCTTAATTCGGGGGAGATCAGCGCTGCGCCAGCGCAACATCGCGTTCTGATCGAAGCAATAGACTTGTGTCGAATGGTCGGCGATGTTTCTCGGCAGCGATGGGCGGCCCGCCAGCTCTGCTCGTATCCGGTCGACGTCATCTGGAGCCGGTGTGACCGCGGCCCATACAGGACGGGCATGGAAGCGCGCGATCCATTCGCGCAACGCAGAGGGTGCATCGGCAAATGGGTCGATTCCAATCGATAGCAATCGGATTGGATAGCGTGTACGGGCCTGCAGCATCCAGTCTTGAACTGCACCGAACAGCGCTCCCTGCAGAGGGCAAACAGAACTGCAACCAGTGTAAATTGTCTGCACCGCCGTGACGCCTTCACGCAACAACTCTCCGAGCAGTCGAGTTCTGCCCGTTTGGTCGACCACCAAGGCCTCGGTGAGACAGACCGGTGGCCTGACCGGTCCCATGCTTCCATGTTGCGCGCAAACCGTTGCAGACACGGCCGACGTCAAGGCCGACGCCATCGCGCGCAACATTTCGCGCCGCGTCATAGCAGTCATGTCATCACCTGCCGCGTCGGGCTCTAGACCCTATCTTTATATGATATGCCGCTGCTTCGCTGGAACGGGCACTTTCCCGAATGAATGTGCGATGCCATACGGTAAGCTGCCTCGCACTGGGGCATCGCCTGCTTAAAGGCCCTGTGCAAACACGAGAGGTGATTCGGCAGCTAACATGCCGACGCTTAGATCGTTAAACAGCTACATGGTAAGCGGCGAATTGGGCGCGTCGTGTTGAGATTCATTCGCTGCGAACAGGCACGTCGCCGCGCGCCAGCCATTGTGATCGATCACCGGCGTTCGCAGAGGGTTGATTTGCGGCGACGATGGCAGTCAGATACCACCGACAAACCCGGTAACCTAAGCTTGTGAGCGCCTCAAAGCCGCCAACCAAACCGTGAGCCGCCCGTGCCAGCTTACTCGATGATCCTGATCGGATTGTCTTCGGCGACGAAGTCATCGAGGCATTCTGCAAGCAGCGTCACCTGCTTGCGATCTTCGCCTTCTATGAATCGCTTCATCCGTTTCGTGCTGCCCGAGCCCCTCGCCTCGTGAATGCGTCGACGTGACACTCCGAGTCCGCACGATAGCTGTCAGGTACGAACACCCGCATGCGGAGCCCGTACGAATCCTATTCGACGAGAGCGCAGAAAGCTTAGTCCGGCAACGCTATCGCATCCGGCACCAGTATTAATCGCAGAATCGCGAGCAACGCGACAAGACAGATGCCGAATGCCGCCACGATGTGCAATTCCGGAATTGTCTCGATCAGAAGATGGTCAAAAGCGACAAGTGCATAAGCCAGGACGGGCAGTCCGGTATAAAAGCGTGTACTGCTGCGAACCTGCGGGCGCGGCGGCACAAATCGCAAGGCGACTGCGACTATCACATAGATAGCGCCTGTAGTTGCGATCCATCCCACGAAATTCTGGAACGGAACACCGAAGTAGGGGCCGCCCTTCTCCCAAATCCAGGCACCGGACTTTGCTTTACCGGGGTCCATTACCGCGTCCCACGCGGTCATCGCTGTCGAAGCGATGAGTGCCCGCGCAAGTGCGCCGTTGACCGACGAGGGAGTGCTGGCGCCCTCGAGAAGAACGTGCGCCACGATCCAACTCGCATACACCATCATGAACCAGGCCAACGGAATGATGAGTGGGACGCCCGCTATCTTCGCGCCGAGCGCTTTACCGTAGTGGTAATCGCCATATACCGCGCCGGTTGCAACGCCAACGGACTCGAATCCCCAAGATACAGCCACACAGACCAGCAGGAATAATAGCGCCCGACGCCAGCCGAGCACATCGCCAGCGTGCAAGATCGAAAAGGCCGCGAAGAGCACCGTGAATCCGGTAGCGCCCACGCTGAAAAGGGAGGCTCCGCTCAATGCTGACACCCATGTGCAGGCATAGCGCAGAAAGATGCCAAACAACAGTAACCACACAAGCAGCCGCCTTAATCGAACCCAGGCGACTTTCCGCAGTTGAGTAGCCTGTTTTTCTGACCCATCGAAGTTTGGCGGCATACGATTCCCGAGGAATGTAATAAGGAGCGTTTGACCAATTCCGGTTACAGCCGAAATTGTTCCGATTCTTGACGAACGCAGGACTGCGAAGACCGTGTCACCTGCGGGGCGTGCAGGCAATAACACCCAGCGGTGCGTCCTTATTCCAGGGAGTGTCCCATACCACCGTTATGCTACCCATGGTTCCGTCTCGATATGGATGGGCGACGAGCAGGTCCGATGTCATAAGGAGGTTAGTTCACTGAAAGAATTGCTCGGAGGTAGAACGTACTGGCATAGCTTCACGCCGAATTGACTGAAACCAGCTGAATCAAGGACAGGAGCATTTCGATCATGTAAAAGTCCTGTTTCAGGATATCTGACTCCGTCTCTTTCGATCTATCATGCACATTCAATGAAGTACGTTGCTTTCTTACACTGTAGAACACGAGGTACTTGTGAGAAAGCAGCGTGCTTTGATGTATTGCAGACGGTTCTCCCGCGTTAAGGCATTGAGGTAAGAATCGGTTTACCTAAATTGACCAATCACGATAGCTAGGAAAACGGATAGTGTCGTCGCTTTAGCGCATTGGCTATACCAGGAGCTAACGTTTCGCGCGCATTCGGGGTGACGTGTTGCCACGTTGCTAACATGTTGCGGGAACTGCGGCTGACAATTGCGGATATGAAACGAACCGTCCTGCAGCGCGACGACGCGAGCGGTGCGGTAGGGACCACGTAGAGGAGCCGTGTGCGGCGAAGTGTTCCGGGAACCGACGCGTAATTTGGTCAAAGGGCGCGCTATTTGCCGTCGTGTCTCGCTGCGCGGCCGTTCACGCACGTTGCAGCGCCTAGCCTGTAATAAGCGCTCGGTGCCCCAGTTCTCTTGTGCAGCAGCGAGGGCGCTGCGCTATCGCCGGTTGTATCGACAACGTCATGACGACATACAAAAGCGATTATCTCCGCCGCGTGGTGCTGACTGGCGATCCAAACGGCAAGGACAGCTGGCGCCATGACAGCGCGGGCATGCTGCGGCTCGACTGCGAATACGGGTCGGGCGAACCCGCCGGCTCGAGCGTCAACGTATGGAGCCTCGGACGGCTCGACATGGTGGACGGTCATCTTGCGCATATGTCGTTGACACCGCTTGCCGACTGTGGCGATACATGGCTGGACCTGAACCTCGTCAGGACCGGCGCGATGCATATCGAACAAGGCGGGCAAGCGCGGCGCATCGGACCCGGCGAAATCGTGCTCATCGAATCGTCGCACGCGTACAGGCAGTCGTTCGGTGAGCCAACCCATATAATCGCGCTGCGTTTTCCGTCGAATGCGCTGAAGGAGCGCGGGCTACGGCACGATCTGCGCGGCCTGATCACGCCCGATATGTCCGCCGCCGATACGCGCGCGATCGCTGAACTCGTGATGTCTATCGCCGCGCAGCGCGGCGAGACGAGCGTGGGTCTGCGGCGTCGCCAGGGCAATCAGATGCTCGAACTGATCGATTTGTTCATCGATGACCCTGCTGCACTGACGCGTACGCGCTGCAGCGATGCGACGCTGTTTCGCGCTAGGCGCTTTATCGCGCAGAACCTGCGCAATCCGGAGCTAACGGTTTCGCTGATCGCCTCGGCGGCCTGCGTATCGGACGCGCACCTGAGCAGGCTTTTCCGCGGCGCAGGCCAGCCCGTCATGCGCTATGTGTGGGAAAGCCGCCTCGAACTGGCGGTGGACATGCTGAGGCGCTCCCAGGGCCGCGCGCAGATCAGCGATATCGCGTATCGCTGCGGGTTTTCGACACCCTCGCACTTTAGCCGCGCGTTTAGGGAGCGCTATGGCACCTCGCCGCGTCACGAGCTTGCCGCAAAAGGCGCTGAATCATCCGAGCTACTAACACTATAAGTTAGGGGACGCTTAGCCTGCTAAATACGAATGGAATATCTCCTCGGCTAGTGTGTTATCAGGTGGCCCCAAGAATGGGGACACGGCCGGCAAGGTAGCCGACTTTCAAAAGATGGCTCCGCGATTCGATAGAGCATCAGCTTCGACGCCGACATGAGCGCACATACAGGAAATGGAACAATGAAACTGACACGCAATATGGCTTTCCTCACAGGTAGGGGATCGGGAATCGGACGCGGTATTGCGGAGGCTTTTCACGATCTCCGCGACAAGGTCAGCATTTCAGTGCGGCGGAAAAACCTTCTGAACGAGGTGACTACTGCCAACCCGGGAACGGGTTCCCTGGAACTCGATATCGAGAACGCATCCAGCATAGCGTCTATTTCATAGACACTC
>Ga0157375_10004678_pt1 | contig 11904 bp, 9 predicted proteins | sample M35metaG_FD_115311 | JGI IMG/M metagenome (GOLD analysis project Ga0157375, IMG submission 115311) | Miscanthus rhizosphere microbial communities from Kellogg Biological Station, Michigan, USA - M3-5 metaG | ecosystem: Host-associated > Plants > Roots > Rhizosphere > Soil | place: USA: Michigan...
GGGATTGGCCGAAGAATGGTTTGACGGGCGCACCTTACCACTGCGAATCGTCGTACCTTTCGGATATCAAACCGCGCTTTCCGGCATTAACGACAAATCGATCCACGAAGTCGTTTGGTATGCGCGCTCCTTCGAACTCCCGGAAGAGTTTTACAAACGCGATCTGTTACTCAACTTCGGAGCAGTGGATTACGCCTGCACCGTTTGGGTCAACGGTCAGGAGGTTGGGCACAACCGTGGCGGCCACGTTCCCTTCCAGTTCGACATCGCACCGTATCTCAAAAGCGGCGCGAACCGGCTAACGCTTCGAGTCGAGGATCGTCAGAATCCGCAGCAGCCTCGCGGGAAACAATCGTTCACCGGCTTGCCGGAAGGCATCGATTACTATTGCACGACGGGAATCTGGCAGACCGTCTGGCTTGAGCCAGTGCCGCCGATCCGCATTGAAGAGCTTCGCGTAATCACTCACGCAAAACGAAATCTGCTCGAGTTAACAGTCTTTCTGCATGCGCCGTCGGCTACGTGGCGCGTTGAGGTCGAAGTGCTCGAAGAAGGGAAGCGAGTTGCGATCGGCGAAGACCAGACGGCAGTTGCAACCGGCCGGCTTGGGATCACGCTTCCCTACGCGAAGCTTTGGTCGCCTGAGTCACCGCACCTTTACGACCTACAGGTCCGTCTCTACGACGGCAATAACCTGCTCGACGAAGTTGGTTCGTATGTCGGTCTGCGCGGAATTGAAGTGAGGCAGGGAAAGTTACTTGTCAATGGAAAGCCCACTTACCTGAAGATGGTCCTCGACCAGGGCTTTTGGCCGGATGGTTACCTGACGGCGCCCTCTGATGAAGCACTGCAAACGGACATCGGTTGGATCAAGATGTTTGGGTTCAATGGCGTCAGGAAACACCAGAAGATCGAAGACCCGCGTTGGCTCTACTGGTGCGATAAGTTGGGACTGCTTGTTTGGGAGGAGATGCCAAACGCGCGTGAGTGGTCGCCGAGAGCGGAGGAGTTGTTATCCGCAGAGTGGCAGGATGCCGTACGGCGCGATTTTAATCACCCGTGCATTATTGCTTGGGTGCCGGTGAACGAGAGCATGGGTTTCCCGGGTCTGAGCCAAGAGCATGCGGGGCAATACGCGTTCATCGAGCGGATGGTCCGCGTCACGCGACGCCTCGATTCCACTCGACCGGTAATTGACAACGATGGTTGGGAACACACCGACATCACCGACATCTGCGCGATCCACGATTACACTCCGACGGCGGAGAAGTTATCGAACCGTTATAAAGAAACGCTCAGTGGGGGTCAGCTACCGTCGAAGGTTTGGGTCGACAAACCGCTTTTTGCTCGCGGTTCGAGATATCGAGGGCAGCCGATTGTGCTGTCGGAGGTTGGTGGCTTCTTAGCGATTCCCAAAGACGTTCCGCCGGAGAAACGAGATCTGCTTTACAGGTTCTATGATTCGTTTCAGAAGCCCGAAGAGTTACTGGAGAAGTATCATGACCTGATGAAGGGAATCGGATCATTACCGTTTCTGGCCGGCTTTTGCTACACGCAACTGACTGATATCGAGCAGGAGATAAACGGACTGCTCACGTATGATCGCAAGCCGAAGGTCGCACCGGAGGCCATCGCGGCGATCCATGAAGAGGTCTTCCGGAAGTTTTCATAATCTTGTTAATCTTGAAATCCTGTCTAAGTTTTGTGTTGTGACGCGGCACTTGATTGAATTTCGGGGCAAGGATGCGCAACGTTACTGACGTAGATCGGCTGGCTGCGCGGCACCGGCCACCTGGCCAGCCCGTGATGCACCAGAACTGGGGCAAATTGCTCTTCATGCACTGGCGCATCGACGAAAACCTGCTCCGGCCGCAGGTTCCACAATCATTGGAGATCGATACCTACGGCGGCTCTGCGTGGATCGCTATCACGCCATTCACAATGTGGGACATTCGCGCGTTCCCGCCGTATGTCCCACCTGTTCCCGGATTGAATTCGATGCACGAGTTGAACGTGCGCACTTACGTGCACTACAACGGCGTCCCCGGAGTATGGTTCTTCTCGCTCGATGCGAATAGCAGTGCCGCAGTGCTCGGTGCGCGCACCCTCTATCACTTGCCTTACTACAATGCTGATATCGAAATGTCGGGTAAGAAGAAGATCAAGTACAAACTTAGTCGCGAGGACGATCCACCGGCTGCGTTCAGGGCTTCGTGGAGTGTTGGCGAGCGCCTGTCGCAGTCGCAGCCCGGCAGTCGCGAATTCTTCTTAACGGAGCGCTACATTCTCTACACGGAACATCGCGACGAGCTTTATCGCGCCCGCATCCATCATGAGCCTTGGGAACTCTATAAAGCTGAGTTGACTACATTCGGTTCAAGCATGCTCGAGGCTAGCGGGATTCCCCAACCGAAGACTCAACCTATTCTTCACCACGCCGAAGAAGTCAGTGTGGACATTTGGTTATTAGAACCAGTCAACGACTAGTATCCACAGATACACAGATTCTTTCTGCGTAATCTGTGGATGTTTTGTGATCGCTACCGTACTAACTGCATCATTAACGATCCTCACTCCAGTTCACATTTTTTAAGTTCTCAACACCTTGATGACACAGCTTTCATTGAGTCTTGCTGGCATGAAAATTGACAGTACCGCTTGCGTAGAAAAATTCGAAAGGCAAGACCTCAATGAAGATCGAACGCATTCGCCCACTAACCGGTCCGAATGTTTATAGCTACCGTCCAGTGCTGCTGATGCGACTGGATCTTGGTGAGCTTGTCGAACGCGAGAGTCGTGGGTTCAACGGCTTCAACGAACGGCTTCTTCAACTCCTTCCCGGAATAAAAAATCATCATTGCAGTTTCGGCAGACCCGGCGGTTTCGTGACGAGACTCGATGAAGGAACTTACTTCGGTCACGTCGTCGAGCATGTCGCACTCGAGTTAACCGAGCTCTGCGGCATCGGCAAATCGCACGGCAAAACGCGCCACGACTCGGGCAGTGTTTACAACGTTGCCATCGAGTTTCAGGCTGAGAAGGCAAGCACGTATCTCCTGGAACAGGCAGTAAACCTTGTCGAAGCGTTGCTTCAGGAAAAGCCATTCGAGCTTGAGCCGGTATTAGAGCAAGCAAAAGAATTGGTCGCGGATGCGCACGTGGGTCCGACGACTCGCGCCATCACGGAAGCTGCGGAAAAACAGAACATTCCCTGCCGGCGAGACGGCACGGGCAACCGTATCCAGCTCGGATACGGCAAGTATCTTCATTACGTCCAGGCGGCAATGACTGACCAGACAAGCGCCGTCGCGGTTGAGTTAGCCCAGGACAAGGACGAAACAAAAGATCGTCTGCACCGCAACGGCATCCGTGTTCCAAAGGGACAGGTTGTTTACTCAGTCGAGGACGCAATGCGAGCTGCCGACGAGCTCGGACGGCCGGTTGTCGTCAAACCAGTAGACGGCCGCCAGGGGCTGGCAGTGTCGCTCGAAGTCTCAACTCCGGAAGAGATGAAGACAGCTTTCGAGGCTGCGCAGGAAATCTCGTCCGCCGTACTGGTCGAGGAAATGTTTTGCGGCCGGAACTACCGCGTCACAGTTGTTGGTGGGCGCATGATAGCAGCGAGTGAGCGTTTGCTTCCGCACGTGATCGGGGATGGCATCAACTCAATCCGTGATTTGATCGCAACTGAGAATAAGAACCCGTTGCGTGGCAATGGTCACGAGAAACCTTTGACGAAGATCAAAGTTGATTCCGACGTGATCACGCATTTGCATCACGCCGGCATGTTGCTCGACACGGTTCCATCCAAAGGCGAGCGCGTGATTCTTTCAAATCGATCCAACCTATCGATCGGCGCTACCGCCGAAGACGTCACGGACAAAGTTCATCCGAGGGTGGCTCGTATGTGTGAAAGAGCGGCGCGGCTGGTTGGTTTGGATATCTGTGGTGTCGATCTGGTGATACCGGATATCGCTGCACCAGTCACGAGCGGCGGAGTTATCGAATTGAACGCTTCGCCTGGTCTAAGGATGCATCACTACCCCTCGGCCGGCACGCCGCGCGACGTCGGCCAGGCGGTTGTGGATGCGCTCTTCCCGCCAGGGTCGCCCAGTCGCATACCCATCATTTCAATCACCGGCACGAATGGAAAGACGACAGTCACGAGAATGATCGAGCACGTGCTCCGCAAGACAGGTCTTTGCGTCGGGATGACAACTACCGATGGAATCTACATTGATGGCGAGCAAGTCGTTGAAGGAGACACCACTGGGCCACAGTCGGCGCAAGTCGTGCTTGGCGATCCAGCGGTGGAAGCGGCCGTGCTCGAGACTGCTCGCGGAGGAATCGTTCGGCGTGGTTTGGGCTATGACTGGTCCGACATCGGAGTCATGACAAACATCGGCGACGATCACGTGGGCCAGGACGGTATCCAATCGGTCGAAGACATTGTTTACATCAAGTCGCTCGTGGCGGAGCGCGTAAAAGAAGGCGGCACTCTGATTCTGAATGCGGATAATGAACACCTGGCGAAACTAATGGAGTGCGAGCGCGTCAATCGGATCCCGCGACAGGTGGTCTATTTTTCGTTGGACGAAAACAACCCGGTGCTCAGAGCTCATTTGCAGAGCGGCGGCACTGCTTACATCGCCAAGCACAAAGCTTTGATCGAGTCAGCCGGCGAAACGGAGCGGTGGATGGCAGATCTTTCAATGCTGCCGGTAGTGATGAACGGCGCGGCAGATTTTCAGATTGCTAATCTGTTGGCAACGGTCGCGGCGTGTCGTGCTTATGGTCTGGAGCAGGATGTGCTGTTGCAGGGTCTCACAAGTTTTTCGAGTTGGGCCAACAATCCCGGCCGCGCAAATCTTTATCGCTTAAACGGCGGGCACGTGATGGTTGACTATGGACACAACTCCGACGCCTTCGAGGCAATTTGTCGCATGGCCTCGAATTGGAAGGACAGGAGAGTCACCGGGGTTATTGGCGTACCGGGAGATCGCGACGATGCGATCATCGATCGTGCCGCGCGCGTGGCCGCGCAGGGCTTTAACCGGGTGATTGTGAGAGAAGACCGCGATCTGCGCGGGCGCAAACCTGGCGACGTGGCGAATATTCTGTGTCGCGCTATTCGCGAAACTTCACCGGGGATGGAATGTGAAGTCGTGTTGGACGAGATTGAGGCGCTGCGCCGCGCGGCCAATGAAATGGTGAAGGGCGAAGTCATCGTGCATTTTTACGAAAAGCTCGAACTAATTCAGACAGCGTTACAGGGAATGGCTGCGGAGCCAGTGGCATCGCTACCACCAATGCCCACAGCTCTCCGGCGTAGCGACACGGCGCGAGCCGCATTGGCGAAGTCGCGAACAATAGCCAGAAGATCGATGCCGGCTCTGCCTCCTGCATGACGTTTTAGTTGAACGCCTCCTTGGAGTGCGGCGCCTTGGCGCCGCTTTGGCCTCGATCAAGTTTTTTCGATACAAAGCGGCGCCAGGCCGCCGCACTCCAAGGAGTGATACTCGATTCAGAGTCGCTCGAATTCAGAGACGTGATTGCCGGCGGCAAGCGCCGCTGCTTCCGTGATGGCGAGTTGAATTTCAAGGAGAGTTATCTCGAGAAGAGTAACCGCGTGATCAACCTGGTAGGTGACGCTGAGTGACCGCTGGAGGGAGGAATAATACGGTGACGGAAAGAAGTGATCGAACTCTTATCATTATCGGCGGCAAAGAAGATCGCTCGAATCAGAAGACTATTTTGGGCGAGGTTGCGCGCAGAGTCGGCGGCGGCAAGCTGGTTGTATCAACAGTCGCGGTCCCCAGCAAGCCTGATGGTCTTTTCGAGCAATACGAAAAGGCCTTTCGCTCTCTCGGAGTCAAGCACATCTACAACTTGGAAATCAACGCACGCGAGGACGCACATCAGGACAGCAAAGTGCGAATACTGGATAACGCAACGGCGGTGTTTTTTACCGGTGGCGACCAAATGAAAATCACGAGCCAGATTGGCGATACACCGATTTTTCAACGGGTACAGCAGATTTACGACGAAGGTGGTGTAATCGCCGGCACGAGCGCGGGCGCATCGGTTATGAGCGAAACGATGTTGGTGGAGGGCGGTGATGAAGACTCACACAGAATCGGTGGCTCGTTGCGAATGGCGCCAGGCTTGGGATTGATCGGCGGTGTGATTATCGACCAGCATTTTATGGAACGTGGCCGGGTCGGGCGTTTGATCGGAGCGGTGGCCCAGAATCCGAAGAACCTCGGCATCGGGATCGATGAACAAACGGCGATTGTCGTTGAGCGTGACAATGGTTTTTACGTGCTTGGCTCCGGCGCTGTTTACGTCTTCGATGGTTCTGAGGTCACTTATTCAAACATCGCTGAGGCTGCGCAGCACAAAACCTTATCTATTTACAACGTCAAGATGCACATGCTTAGCCAGGGGTATCGTTTCGATCTCATCAGGCGTGCTCCACGGCAGATGAAAGGGCGCGCGGCGGAGAAACTTCCGGAGAAAGAAGAAGAGACACAGAAAGTTGCATAAGTCGCGTGTATTGTAGGGGCGGCACTCCGTGGCCGCCCCTTCGCCGGTTCCGAAACAAGGAGCCGCGGAGGGCCACCCCGACGATAATTAGTGGAATTAAGTTGCCAAAGGTGGTATAAGCAAGACACCGATTTCCGTAATTGCTCGCTTGTTCGGTGAACCCCAACTCCGAATCTCCCCCTACCGTGCGGCGTTTTATTTATCACTCCTGCAAGGGGGTTTAGATGTTCAAATCGCTCACCGTCGCCACCGGCTTAATTCTTTGTGCTGTATGCCTGATATCAGCTCAGACAGTCGCTAATTACACAGACGATTCAAGCAACACTCGACCTGCCGATCGAACCGTCTCACCCGAAGCCAGGGCCGAAGCCAAACGACTCCAAAAAGAAGGCGAGAAGTATGGTCTGGCAGGGTTGTACTCACAAGCAGTCGAGATTTTTCAACGGGCGTTGAAGTTGGACCCCGGAAACGCAGACGCGCATTTCGGCCTCGGTCATGCTTATTTCGATCTGCGCCAGTACGAAAAGGCCGTCGACAGCCTTGAACGCGCAGTCGAGTTAAATCCAAAAGATCAGGAAGCGCGCGATCGATTATCGCTCGCGCGCACAATGGCGCATGGGGGAAATGCCGCACACCCAGCCGCCTCACGCTCCGAAACGCCATCGCAAGTCGCGGGCGTTCAGGTTTCGATGAATGTTAAACCCACGCCGCCTCCACCTGCGCCCGTGAAAACGGGGCCAGTGCCCATAAAAACGGAAACTGAAAAGCCAAGTGAAGAAGTCAACGCCGCCGCCACCGACCTGGCGCTCACGAAGATTTATCGCGTCGGGCCCAATGATGTACTCGACATTCGCATCAACGATTCTGCCTCACCGCAATCGACGCTGTTTACGATTACCGCCGCAGGACTTCTCGAGCATCCGATGCTCGCCGAACCTTTGCACGCCGCTGGTCTAACGGTCGATGAGATCAGCTCCAGGTTCGAACAGGATCTGAAGCGACGTGCCTTGAACGATAACCCAAAGGTGTCAGTCGGAGTGCGCGACTATGCCAGTCATACAGTTCTCGTGAGTGGGCTCGTGAAAGACTCAGGCACCAAGATCCTTCGACGAGAAGCGATTCCGCTTTACGTTGTCGTGGCGGATGCGCAGCCTTTGCCTGAAGCCGCCAGAGCAACTGTCGTACGAAACGAATCGAATGAAACCTTCGAAATCGATCTTGGACAATCGTCCGACATGAACTTGCTGGTCCGTCCGGGCGACGTGATAACACTACTTCCGAGCGTGACGCAGTTCGTTTACATCGGAGGTGAAGTGAAAATGCCAGGTGAGAAGACTTTTCGACGTGGCTTAACTCTCACGCAGGCGATCATCTCGGCCGGAGGTGTAACGCGCAAGCCGAAGGAAGCGCGGCTTGGGCGAGACGATGGAAACGGTTTTTTAGTCGTGACTCGTTTTAAGCTGAAGGACATCGAATCAGGAAAAGTGCCGGACCCGGTGGTCAAGCCGGGTGACCGTATCATGATCGAATAACGATATGTCAGCGAGATTAAAACCACGAATCGTCCCAAACGCTGCCGCAGCGGACTTGTGGCGTGTGGCTGAGACAGGTGATGTCGAAGAGCTTGCACGCATTCTGCCGCGTGTCGGGAATGTGAATGCGCGTAATAAACATGGGATGACGGCGCTCATGCGCGCGGCTTATCACGGTCACCACCGGATGGTTCGTGCGTTGTTGGACCACGGAGCTGATCCCAACCTGACGCGCAACGATAACTTTACCGCCCTCGCGCTGGCTGCGTTCTTTGGTCACACTGAAACGGTCAGGATTCTGATCGAGCGGGGCGCGAAGCCGGAAGTTGTGACTCGTTGTGGCGCATCAGCAAAGATGTGGGCCAGTGCGCGCACGTTTGATGAAGTTGTTCGTTGTCTGGAAACACCTACTCCTGCTCCTGCTCCTCGAACGCCTTTGGTAGTGAGGACACTCAAAGAGCCACCGGACATTTGGGAACGGGTGCCACCTGCGTCTCCCGTTGTGAAGACGCTAAAAGATCCTCCCGAGATTTGGGAGCTGGTGAAAGTGCAGGAAGTGCCGAAGAGTTTTAACGCGCGTTCTGCATTTGTTTCACGGCTCAATTCGATGAGCGGCAGTTTCGCGCTTCGCGTCGCGGCGACGTTGCTGGTGAGTATTGCGTGCGCTGTTGGCGTGTGGTTTTGGAGAGGGTCGAAGGCGCGGAGTCCGCAAGCGGAAATTCCGTTAAAGCCGGCAGCGGCCAAAGTCGTCGTTCCGGAAAGTGTTGCGAATCCGAGTAGCGAGCCGTCTGTCAGCGCGCCGGAACCTGAGACTAATGAGGTTCCGATCACTGGTGCGGTGCGTAATCACGGTGCTCGGAAAGTACAACCGTTCCCACGCCAGACGCGATCGCAACCTGCTGTTGAAGGTGTAGTGGAGAATGCGCCGAGGGCGGCGGCAGCGGTCGCAGCGCCGCCGGTAGTTGCACCTCCTGCTCGAACCCCAGTTAAAACCCCGGTTAAAGCGAACGGCACTCTGAGTCCTCAGCTAATCACGCCAGCGAAGAGCGGCGCGCCCAAAGCAAAAGTGATCCAGTGGCCGTAATTGTAGGGGTGGCCTCCGTGGCCACCCGTCTGTGCCGGCACGATCTCCCGGCAAATAACATTTTCAAATAAAACGGGTGGCCACGGAGGGCCACCCCTACAAACTTTACTTCGCTGCGCCTTTTGCCTTTGCTCGCTCCTGCTGTATGTATTCACGCATTGCGGCAATGTTCCCGGGGGCGCGTTGATCCTTCCATGCCTCAAACCGTTGCGCAGCCTTTTCCAGGTTCGAAAGCAGGGTCGGATCCTTGAACTGCTCGCGAAATTGCGGCACCACTGCCTTGAGCTGTTCCCATACCCCAAAGAACTCTCCGCTGGTCTCGAAGAAGAGTTCGTCGTGGAGCAGACCGTAATTCAGCAGCGCGCAGGCCTGTTCCCAATAGCCAATCACCATTCCGACGTACGTGCCGTGTTCGGTTCCAGGGGCCGCGATTTTCATCGCCTCTTCGAACGTCTCTGCGTTGTAATTTTGCTGAAACCAGTCGCGCGCCTGGCGCAGCCTTGCCTCGCGGCGCAGATTGTAGACCTTCAAATGTAGTTGTCCTTGTTCATGCGTTGGTTGAGTTGCCATTAGTGTTCCTTTCGTATTCTTTAGGTTTTAAAATTGCTCCTCCAGAAGTACGTCGAATGGAGCAGAGCCGGATCGACATTCCCGGCAAACGTTTTTCTCTGAGGGGGGCGACATTGTATCTCAGCGCGAAAAAACGTACGAATCTATAGCTCGCGTGATTCTTATTAAGACACCAGAGAAGTCAAAGTGCTTGAGAATGAGGCTTCACAAAAAGCTACGGTATTTGCGAGTAGTCAGCGAAAGGAGTACTTCAATGGCATCGATGTGGCGACTCGGCAATCTTAGTTGGGGCGAACTGGCAAAGCGAGTTTGGCACGAGATTAACGAAGATGAGGTTTTTGGACGCGCAGCCGAGCTGTCGTATTACTTTCTTCTGGCGCTCATCCCGTTTCTGATCTTTTTGACATCCATTATCGGAATCGTGGTGGGCTCGGGCACGGGGACTCGTCACGCCCTATTTGAGTATCTCGGCCGGGTCATGCCGCCTTCCGCTTTTCAACTGATCGATTCCACGATGTGGGAACTTTCCTCGGCGAGCGGCGGGGGAAAACTATCGTTCGGAATTCTGGCTGCCTTGTGGGCGGCCTCAAATGGATTAGGCGCGGTCACTACCTCACTCAACACAGCATACGATCTCAAGGAGACTCGGCCGTGGTGGAAGCAGCGACTGACTGCGATTGGTTTGACCGTTGTCCTTTCAGTCTTAATTATTTCAGCACTTCTTCTCGTCGTCGCAGGAAGTCACATTGCGGAGTGGTTAGCCAGGGCCTACGGCTTCGGTCCGGTGTTTCCGCTGATCTGGAAGATCGTGCAGTGGCCGGTTGTGCTTGGGTGCATTATTCTCGCATTCGCCTTGATCTACTATTTCGCACCCGATTTCCGTAGACAGGCATGGAAGTGGCTGACTCCTGGCGCAGCGATTGGAGTTGCGCTGTGGCTGCTCGTGTCGATTGGGTTTCGCGTGTACTTGCACTTCTTCAACTCCTACAGCGCGACGTACGGTTCGCTCGGGGCAGTGATCATACTGATGCTCTGGCTTTACTTCACCGGCGCCGCAGTATTGGTGGGTGGCGAGATCAATTCCGAGATCGAGAACGCTGCCGCTAAAGAAGGCGAACCGGAGGCGAAAGAGAAGGGCGAAAAAGCGCCGGATGATGGCAAAGGCCGAGTGCAAGCGGCGTAGCTCGTGTTCGGGTTTGCGGGTCAGCGTAGGACTGCCATAAACTTCGACACTCGCACTGGATCGACCGTGTTGGACCACAAGCCGTCCGCTTTGAACGCTGAACCGATAATAAAGCCATCAGCATCATCGCGGAACTCCGCTATATTGTGTTCACTAATACCGGAACCGAGAAACACCGGCAGATGACAATGACTCTTTGCCTCTTGCACGTCCGCTATCCTAGGTGGTTCGCCAGTGACGTTGCCGGTGATGATCACGCAATCAGCGCCCATGAACTCAACCGTCTCCGCCGTCACGCCAAGGCTAACGTCTGCTGTGATCGCGTGAGCTGAGTGTTTCTTCTTCACGTCTGCCCAAACCTGAACGCGCGTGGCGCCGATCATTCGACGATACCGCAGTAACTTTGCCGCGGAAGCTTGAATCAAGCCTTCGTCTGCGACATGCGCGTACGCGTAACCTTCGGCGCGTATGAAGTCCAAGCCGGCCGCATGGGCCACCGCCATCGCCTCTACGTTTGCCCCGGCAAGGATTTGAATGCCAACCGGTAACGCTAAGGCTTCTTTCACTTCAACCCCAATCGCCGTCATCGCGGCGACAATCTCCGGCCCAACTTCGCCACGCAAGTACGGCACGTCGTGCATGTTTTCGATGATCACTCCATCGACACCACACTCGCGGTATATCTTCGCCTCATTTCTAGCTGCTATCACCAACTCAGAAACACTTTGAGAATTCCGCGGCGTCCCAGGTAACGCCCCGACGTGAATCACGCCGACAACGGGCTTCGGACTAGAAAAGAGGTTTGTCATGCGATCCACAGATTACGCGGATTAGACGGATCGGGGAAGTGGGTGATGTTAGGGGTGGGGAGGGTGTAAATAGTTTTGTGTAAATGGTCATTGAGCGACTAACCGGTTAAGGTTGGTCCAGGAGAAAAAGATGACCATAGACAACGAGCTCATTGACAATCTGCTGAAGGACTACAAAAA
>Ga0157375_10004679_pt1 | contig 11903 bp, 6 predicted proteins | sample M35metaG_FD_115311 | JGI IMG/M metagenome (GOLD analysis project Ga0157375, IMG submission 115311) | Miscanthus rhizosphere microbial communities from Kellogg Biological Station, Michigan, USA - M3-5 metaG | ecosystem: Host-associated > Plants > Roots > Rhizosphere > Soil | place: USA: Michigan...
ATTTATCCAGCCACTACTCCCGTGATCGACCAGGTCCAGCCGAATACTCCCGCGGCTGCAGCGGGTCTGCAGCACGGCGACATCATCACCGGCTTCGACGGCCAGCGGATTTACAGCCCAATCGCGCTTTCAGCCTATGTCGAAACCCATGGGGGCACGCCGATATCCTTTGCGGTCGAGCGTAACGGCCAGCCGCTTACCCTATCCGTCACCCCGCAGACCTTGCCTAACGAAAAGGTGCCGCGCATCGGCATCGCCTGGGATACTTCCGGGCGCATGAGCATTGCCCACCCCAACCCGATCGAGCAGGTCTACAACAGCGTCACGAGCACGCTCGATACGATTGGCGCGGTCGCTTCCCCGAAGTCGGACGTGAAGCTGCAACATCTCAGCGGGCCCGTGGGCATCATACGGATTTATTATCTCCTTTTCGAGACGGACCGCGGCTGGCAATTGGCGCTTTGGTTCAGCGTCATTTTGAATGTGAACCTCGCAATCTTGAACATGCTCCCGATCCCGGTTCTCGATGGCGGACATATCGTGCTGGCACTGGTTGAGGCGGTGCGGCGCAAACCGGTCAACATGCGCGTGCTCGAAATCATTCAAACCGGCTGCGCCGTTCTGATCATCGGCTACATCGCCTACATCAGCTTCTTCGATGTCGGCGATTTGATCGGCGAAAAACGGGAAGCCAGCGAGACCCCGGCGGCGCGGGCCAGCCCGAGTCCGTAGCCGGTGATCGACGTTGCGGGTCCGCCGCGAAATGAATACCTTCAGAGCGATGCGCTTTGAGGGAGTTAGAAAACATTGCTTCGCCGCGCCGTTCCGGCTGATTTTCGCCTTGAAAGAGCGTGCGAACGGCGCGCGAAAGCGAAAACGGTGAACGCTTATTGCGATGATCTTTTTCATTATCGGCGCCGGCTTTCTCGCGAAGTAATGGTCGGCCCCGTCGGGGTCGGGGGCGCCAATCCGATCCGCGTCCAGTCGATGATCACCTGCGACACAATGGACACGGAGGCGTCGATCGCGCAGACGATCGAGCTTGCGCAGGTCGGTTGCGAAATCGTGCGCGTCACGGCGCCGACGGTGAAAGACGCGGTCAATTTGCAACCCATCGTGGCGGGATTGCGCGCGCGCCGTTGCCACGTGCCGATTGTAGCCGACATCCATTTCAAGCCTGAAGCCGCGCTGGAGGCAGCAAAGTGGGTCGACAAGGTGCGAATCAACCCGGGCAATTACGCCGACTCGAAAAAGTTCAAGATCATCGAGTACACCGACGAGCAATACGCCGCCGAGCTGGAGCGCATTCGCGAGCGCTTCACGCCGCTCGTTAGGCGGTGCCTGGAGCGCGGAATCGCGATGCGGATCGGGACCAACCACGGCTCGCTCAGCGACCGGATCATGAACCGCTACGGCGACACGCCGCTTGGGATGGTGGAAAGCGCCCTCGAGTTCGCGCGCATCGCGCGTGAGCTCAATTATCACGCCCTCATCTTTTCCATGAAATCGAGCAATCCCAAGGTGATGATCGCCGCTTATCGTTTGCTCGTCGCGCGCCTGCGGGAAGAGGGCGCAGATTGGAATTATCCGATCCATCTCGGCGTAACCGAGGCGGGCGAAGGCGAGGACGCGCGCATCAAAAGCGCGATCGGGATCGGCTCGCTCCTCCACGACGGCATTGGCGATACCATCCGGGTTTCGTTAACCGAAGACAGCGTCCACGAAATTCCGGTCGCCCAAGCCTTGATCGCGACCGTGAGCCAGCCCGGGGATGAATTCGAAATCGCAAATCAGAAATTAGAAATTTCGTTCGACCCGTTTTCTTATGAGCGCCGCCCGACAGAAGCGCTGGTTTTGGCCGGAATTGGGGATCCCGGCGGTGAAGTGCGCCTCGGCGGTGAAGAGACAGTGCGGGTCGCCATCCGGCAGGCCGGCCTGGAAAAGATCGCGCACAAAGTCGATCGCATGGGCGACTACAAACCGGAGTTTGTCTTTGAAGACTCGGGCGTCGCGGAGGTCGATCCCCGCGACGCCAACGCTGTGGCCGCGCTCAATCAAAGTACAGAGGCCCGGCTCGTCGCATTAGCAGACGGGATCGACTTGCCGGTGATCACCGGCCACCGATTGCTCGCGGCGAAATTGGATCCACGGCATCCCATTTTGCTGAAAGATCGTTTCACGATCTCTCAGGATTCCGAGGCAGCGTTTCTTCCGACTCTTCTAATCGCTGCGACCAACATCGGCTCACTCCTCTGCGATGGAATCGGCGACGCCATCCTCGTGCAAGGAGAGCATGGGCCGGGACAGGCGTTGCGTTTGTCCTACAACATCCTCCAAGCGGCCGGCACACGCATTTTCAAGACCGATTACGTCGCCTGCCCTTCCTGCGGCCGAACGCTCTTCAACCTGCAAACCACGACGGCCAGGATCAAAGCCGCAACGGTCCATTTGAAGGGTGTCAAGATCGCGATCATGGGCTGCATCGTGAACGGCCCCGGCGAAATGGCAGATGCGGATTTCGGTTACGTCGGCGGGGCTCCTGGCAAGGTCAATCTCTACGTTGGTAAGACAGCGGTGAAATTCAACATTCCCGAGTCGGAGGCGGTGGACCGACTGCAAGACCTAATCCGCGAGCACGGCAAATGGGTCGATCCAATTGCCGTCCCGATTGAAAACTGACGCCTGGGAGAGTCGCCCCGAAATCCTCCCCGGCCGTGTGCCGAATCAGTGTCGCCGCGCGAGTATTCGCCGGCAACGATTTATTTTTTGCGGTAATTAAAGAAAAAGCTCGACAAAACCAGGAAAATTTGATCTCCTCTGTTCGGCAAAAATCTCCCGGTTGCTGTGCAAATCCAAGTTTAGAGAATCTCGCGTCTTGTGAACGCGGCTAACGAACGCGGAAATCGCGTCGGAGCCGTTAGGGCCGAAGGGCGTTCGATAAGCGTGGCAGGTTCAGCGGCCGAAAGATTTAGCTTGCTGTCGAGCTTACAGTTTTGTAATACTCGCAGTTTACCACAACTGCTCGACACCCGCCGGTATCGATCACATCAACTAGAAAACTAACAGCCCATATATGAAATGTACAACACTTCGATTTAATGCGGCGTGGACGTGGAGGCGCTTCGCCGTCGCCTCGGCCACGCTTTGTCTTGGCCTGACCGCCTCCCTCCAGGCGCGGCCGGTGCCACAAAACCTGGCCGGTGGCCTCGGTGCCCTCGTCGAGAGCAACATCGCGGTCAAAGCCCAGTCCAGCAATGCGCGCTTCAACGGCTACGCCACCCAACAGGCGGCCGACTTTGCCGACCGCGCGATTCAGGATCCTGAGACTAGCCGCTTCCTGGTCGACATTCATCCGCTGAACGGCCGGGTCAATGCCGAGAAGCTGGTAGCGCTTCTGCAGAAACGCCTGCCGTCCTTTACCCTGACGGCGCTAGACAAGAAATATCGTGGCGTCGGCGTGGTGGAAGGTTTTATCGCCCTCGATGATGTGCCCGCTCTCGGCAACATGCACGAAGTGCGCTCGGTCCAACTGGGACTGAAACCCGACCTTAGTCGTCGCGTCAACCCCGGTGGCGGCATTCGGCCTGGGACCACCGTACCCATGCTTGGGACCGTGACTGACCAGGGGGTTTATCAGCATCGTGTCGATCAAATCAATAAGTTCTACAATCCGTCCGCCCGCCTCGACTTCGAAGGCTCGGGCATGAGCATCGGTTTTATCTCTGATAGTATCGGTAGCATCACAACCGACGTGAATAACTTCGATCTGCCCGGCGCAGCGAATAATCCAATCAACACTCAGCCGGTTGTCATCCTCCAAGATATCCCCGGCACCGATGAAGGCCGTGGCATGGGTCAAATTGTTTACAAGATGGCGCCCAAGGCTCGCATCGCCTTCGCCACTGCGAATGGAGGTGAAGTTAATTTCGCCAACAACATCCGTGCTTTGGCCGCGCTCCCTGGCTTCGAGTATCCGCCCGAGATTCAAAAGGGTTTCAAGGCCGACACGATCTGCGACGACGTCGGTTACAGCGACGAGCCCTTCTTTGAGGACGGTCTAATCTCGCAGGCGGTCAATGACGTCTTCGACGCTGGGGTGAGCTATTTCTCCTCGGCGGGCAATGATATCGGAACCTATGACTACGATTCCGACTATCGCAACGTCCCCAATGGTCCGAACGCCCTGGATGGCACTAACATCAGCCTCGCCGGCGTGCCGACTAATCTCTATCAGGGCGGCTTTCATAACTTTAATCCTGTTGCTGGCCAGCAGGATGTTGCGCAGTTGGTCAACGTGCTCGCTTCCGGGGAGCCTGCGACCAACTTCCAATGGGACGATCCCTACAATCAGATTCTGAACTTCGATCCAAATCCGATTTTTACGGCCCACGCCGTCTACACGAATATGGCGTTGACGTTCATGACTCCATCGCTAACCGCGGGAAACAACTATGTCATGACAGTGACCGCTGATGCTGGCAGCAGCTTTGACGCCATCGTTACGGTCAAGGATCCGAACGGCAACATCATCGTGAATAACCAGGATACGGGGACGGATGAGACCATCAATCTCTTCGCGCCCGTCACTGGCGTCTATTCCATCATCGTTACCAACTTCGGTGGAACCATGGGTGCTTTCTCGGTCAACGTCTACAACGGTCACAATCCGCAGATCACGACCGACTTTAACCTGCTTGTCTTTGACAAAGAAGGTAACTATCTCTCGGGCAGCTCGCTTACTGCTAATAATGTCGCCACCAACATTCCCTTCGAGTTTGGTGTCACGACTCCAAAGGCTGGTGAAACTCAGGTGCAGTACGTTATCGCCCGCTCCAGCGTGCCGACCGGGCCTCAGCCTGCCGGTCATATCCGCTGGATCATTCGCGGTAATGGCCTCTCCGGCATCGGGCCGGCGGAATACTTCACGGTTAACACGCCGAACACCAAGGGCCATGCAATGGCCAATGGCTGCAACGGTACTGCGGCCTACAGTGTTTTCCGGATGAGCATTCCGGAATACTACACCTCGCCAGGTCCTGCGACGGTTTACTTCGACATCCAGGGCAACCGCCTTGCGACACCGGAAGTGCGCCTGCAGCCAAGTGTGGCGGCGGCTGACAATGCCAACACGTCCTTCTTTGGTGGAGATGACCCGGGCGACCTGGATACGAAGCCTAACTTCTCGGGCACCAGTGCAGCAGCTCCGCATGCTGCGGCCATCGCCGCCCTCGTCCTCGAAGCGCATGGGGGTCCCGGCAGCGTGACTCCGTCGCAGATGAAGGACATTCTGCACAGCACCGCCTTCCAGCATGACCTCGATCCGAACTTCGCATCGGGCTCGGCTCGCACCTCCGATGGTGGAGATGTGAGGTTCACGGCTAACACGGATCTTGGGCTCAACCCGAGCTCAGGCATCAATAACCTGAATCACCTCACCATCACCTATTCGGGGCCTGGGGCGATCACCAGCATGGTGTTCAATCCTGAAGGCACCGCGGCGACGGCTGGCAACACGACCGGGGGCAACAACGGCCTCGATCTGACTAACACCTACTTCAGCAACGTTTACCCGGGTATCGTCTGGGAACCGAATACGAAGCCGTTCACGCTCGGAAACTCGGATATTGGTTCGGGCGACGTCAGTGCCACCTTCAGCAATCAGGCGCCGCTGCCTTCGGTGGCGGGTCAATGGTGGACGATGACGTTGACGTTCTCCAACGGCAGCTTCACCGACGGCAAGACGCTCCGGTTCTCGGTCGGTCACGGCCCGCAGCACAACCGCGTGGTCAACCTCCCCGGTGGCATCGGCCCGGATGGCGGAGCAACGTCGACGTCGTTTGTCATGACGGACCTCTTCGGTGGTGAATTGCTCCTGCCAGATGGTGCGATCCGACGCCGTGGCATGACCTTCAGCGGCACGACCTCGGGTGGTGGTACCTTCAGCGGCGCCGTTGTAAACCGGCTCGGTGATGGTTACTCACCGCAGGATGGCTTCGGCTTCATCAATGCCGAAGCGGCAGTCCGGGCTCCGCTCGACTAACACCGTAATTCGAAATCACTAGCGAACGGCAGGCCAGTAATGGCCTGCCGTTTTTGCTTTTCCGAGCTCGGTGGCGTGAGCGCATCCGGTTGACGCGAGAGGTGGTCGCATCCATATTCGCGCTCCTCAATTGTAGGGCGACCCTTCGGTTGTCATCGCTGCTCGCCGGCGGCATCCCTCCTGCAACCTTCGAGAGGTCAGTTCATGGATAAAATCCGCAACATCGCAATCATCGCTCACGTCGATCACGGCAAGACCACACTGGTCGATCAATTGCTGCGCCAATCAGGCACCTTCCGTTCCAACCAAAAGGTCGAGGAACGCATGATGGATTCTATGGACCTGGAGCGGGAGAAAGGGATCACTATTCGAGCTAAGAACGCCGCCTTTAATTGGAACGGCTACCGCGTCAATATCGTTGACACCCCCGGCCACGCCGATTTCGGCGGCGAGGTGGAGCGCATCATGAAGATGGTCGACGGGGTCCTCCTCGTCGTCGACGCGCACGACGGTCCGCAGGCGCAGACGCGTTTCGTGCTCAAGAAAGCGCTCGAGAACAAGGTCAAGCCGATCGTCGTCATCAACAAAGTCGATCGCGAAAACGCCCGTCCGCACAAGGTCCTCGATATGGTCTTCGATCTTTTCGTCGAGCTGAAAGCGAACGACGAGCAGCTCGATTTCCCGATCGTTTACGCCAGCGCCAAGAATGGCTTCGCCATGCGGGAGATCCACGAGAACAGCGAAGATATGACCCCGCTTTTTGAAGCGATCGTGAAATTTATCCCCGCACCAATGATCGCGACCGAGCCCTATTTCCAGATGCTCGTCTCAAATCTCCATTACAGCGATTATCTCGGTCGGATTGCGCTTGGACGCATTGTCAGCGGCCGCGTTGCCGTCGGCGATTCGGTTGTCTGCATTCATCGCGATGGCCGTCGCGAGCGCGCCAACGTGACCGCGCTTTTCACCTATGCCGGCCTGCAACAGGTCGAGACCCAGCACGCCAGCGCGGGCGATATTGTGGGCCTGACCGGTTTTGAGGAAGTTTTTATCGGGGAAACCCTGACCGACCGCGAAGAGCGCACGCCGCTCCAGTTTGTAGACATCGACCCGCCCACCATCCGCATGCGAATCCTGGTCAATGATTCGCCCTTTGCCGGGCGCGACGGAAGATTCGTCACCGCGCGCCACGTGCGCGAGCGTCTCATCCGCGAGACTCGCGGCAACGTCTCCCTGCAGGTGAACGACACCGAATCTGCCGGTGCTTTTGAAATCAACGCGCGCGGCGAAATGCAGATCGCGGTCCTGGTCGAGCAAATGCGTCGCGAAGGCTACGAAGTGATGGTTTCGCGGCCCGAAGTCATTTTCCAGCGCGATGCAAACGGTGCTCTGCTCGAACCGATCGAAAATCTTTACGTGGAAGTGCCTAACGACAACCTGGGCGACGTCCTGCAGTCCATCGCCGGGCGCAAGGGCGAGATCGTCAACATGGATCATCACGCCAATCGCGTTTCCGTCGAAGCGATCGTCCCCACGCGCGGCCTCATCGGTTTCGAAACCGATCTCGTCAACCTGACTCGCGGCGAAGGCATTATGAGCCATTTGTTCCGCGAGTACGCGCCTTTTAAAGGCGAGATGGAAGGCCGCAACCGCGGCGTCCTCATTTCGATGGAACCCGGCATCAGCACCGCCTACGCCCTCAACAACATCCAGGCCCGCGGCAAATTGTTCGTCGGGCCGCAGGAGGAAATTTACGCCGGCATGATCGTGGGCGAAAACGCGCGACCGGATGACCTCCCGGTTAATCCCTGCAAGGCGAAACACCTCACCAATATGCGCAGCCAAGGCGACGGCAAAGGCATCCAGCTCGAAGCGCCGCTCAAGATGACTCTCGAGCGTGCGATCGAGTACATCAGCGCCGACGAATACGTGGAAGTGACCCCCAAATCCCTTCGCCTGCGCAAGCGCGTGCTCGACGCGACCGCGCGCAAACGGGCCGCCAACGCCGCGGCCGCCTGACGAATACGCGCTCGCGCTTTCGTTTGAAGAGCAGGGAATCTCAGCCGAAGAAGCTGGGGAAGAACTCGCCATGAAGGTTGCCGCCGCACAAATCGACTGCACGCTCGGAGACGTCGCCGCCAATGTGCGAACGATGCGCGACTTTGCGGAGCGCGCCCGCTCGGCGGGCGCCGAATTGGTCGTCTTCCCAGAAATGGCGGACACCGGTTATGCCATGGACATCATCCGCGAGAAGGCGACAACCTGGGATGAGGGTGCGGTGCCCGAGCTGCAAGAAACCGCCCGCGCACTTTCCATCGCGATCATCGGCGGTGTTTCGGAACGCGCCGGCGATGTAATCTACAACACACAAGTCGCGATCGATGCAGCGGGCGCGATTGAGGCGAAGTATCGCAAGACGCATCTCTTCAAGCCGATCGAGGAAGACAAATGCTTCGCGGCCGGCGCCGATTTGGTCAGCCTTGGACTCGGATCGATAACCTTTGGCCTGACCATTTGTTACGATCTGCGTTTTCCAGAAATCTATCGCGCACTGGCGATCGACCATCGCAGCAACGCCTTTGTCATTTCCTCGGCCTGGCCTTTTCCGCGATTGGAACATCAGCGCGTCCTGGCCACAGCCCGCGCGATCGAAAACCAAAGCTACCTCGTCCTCGCCAACCGGGTTGGCCGCGATGACGGAGTGTCGTTCGGCGGTTCCTCGGTCGTGATCGATCCCTACGGCGTTGTGCTGGCCGCAGCCTCAACCGATCGGGCAGAGTTAGTGGTGGCGGACTTATCGATGGAAGTGGTCGACACCGTCCGTCAACGGATGCCTGTTTTCGATCATCGAAGGCCGGAACTCTACGGCACGAGCCGCCGCTAGTTTGCCGGGCGGGAAGAGATTTGGACAGCCGCCCGGATTCGGGCAAACTGCGCTCATGATCGAAAGGAACGTCGCCGGTTCCCGGTTCCGCGCGCTCGCGCTTCTATGCGCATCGCTCACGGTCCTGGCCGCGTTGCTCACTTTCATCGGCTGGATTTCCGGCCTGCCACTTCTGGCCAGCGTGCGCGCGCGCTACATTCCGATGGCGCCCAGCACGGCCCTCTGTTTTTCACTTCTCGGGATCGGGCTGCTCCTGGCGTTGCAGCGACACAGGTTGCGTTGGATCCCGCGGCTGCTGGCCGCAGTCGTTTTCATGATTGCGATTGCCAAACTCGTGGAATTCCTGAGCGGCCTTCGCTTTGGCATCGATGCCTGGTTCGTTCGCAATCCAGAAATGTTTGGCGCGGTCCCGACCGGCCGGATGGCACCCATGACCGCGCTAAATTTTGTTTTTTCATCGCTCGGTCTGTTGGCGTTGACCGGACGCAACCTGCGGAGCTGGGCCGGTCCGTTAGGCGCACTCGCCACGATCATCAGCGCGGTGATTCTGGTCGGCTATTGGTATGGAACTCCATTGCTTTATGGCGGTCGTATTATTCCCGTTGCTCTCTCAACGGCGTGGGGCTTTTTCCTCTGCGGCGTTGCCATCGTCGCCTCCGCCGGCCGCGCGCAGTGGCCCTTGCGGGTCTTTCTTGGCAACTCGACCCGTGCGGTCCTCCTGCGCGCTTTTGTGCCAGTCATCATCGCCGCGGCGCTCATCAATGGCTGGGTCGGGACCACCATTTTGCAGAAGGTGCACACGAATCCTGCCGTCGTTTCGGCTCTCGGCGCGCTCATTTTCGCGGCCTTGATCACCGCCATTGTCTCGCAAGTTTCGCGCGTGGTAGGAGGTCGAATTGATCGCGCCGAAGCGGCACGCAACCGGGCCCAGGCGGAGTTGCTCGCGCTCAACGCGCACCTGGAAGAGCGAATCGAGAAACGCACCCGCCAACTGCGCGAAAAAAATCAACAAATGGAGGAGGAACTGCAAATGGCACGCGAACTTCAGACCTCCTTGTTGCCGCAAAGCTTTCCGACCGTCCCGGCTGGCGTGCACCCACAGGAAAGCGCTTTGCATTTTCTCAGCTTGTACTTTCCCACCGGCGATGTGAGCGGCGACTTCTTCAGTGTTTTTCCAGTGGGCGAAAAAGCGGCCGGCGTATTGATCTGCGATGTCATGGGACATGGGGTGCGCTCCGCTCTCATCACCGGCATGATCCGCGGATTGGTCGAAGAACATGCGCACCTCGCCGCCGACCCGGGCGAATTGCTCACCCGCATCAATCGCGCGCTGACCGTGATCCTGAAGCAGGCCGGCACGACCATGTTTGCGACTTGTTTCTATGTGGTTGCGGATGTGCAGCGAGCAGAACTGCGTTTCGCCAATGCTGGACATCCCAGCGCGCTGCACGTGCGCCGCAACGGAGCCTCGGCCGAAAAACTCGACGGCCAGGAGTCGCGCGGTCCGGCCATGGGAATTTTTCCCTCCGCCACCTACAACACCGCGACGCGAGCGATGACCAAAGGCGATCTCATCATGCTTTTCACCGACGGACTTTTCGAGGTCGAGGATGCGACCGGCGCATTTTTCAACGAGGACCAGCTGCGCACGACCGTGAGCCGGCACGCCGCTCTCGGCCCGGAAGAATTCTTCGACCGCGTGCTGGGCGACATTCGTAAGTATTCCCAAAGCGAAACTTTTGCGGACGACGTTTGCGTCGTCGGAATGCAGATTCGGCACACAGAATAAGGCGGTGTGAAATCGAAACCGCGGCGAATCAAGGTCAACGATCGAATGCAGCGCGGTTATGAGTATCTTCTCACCAAACCGGCCGGAAAAGAGTTTGCGGCCGGCTTCAAACCCGACCTGACCCCGAAACAACTGCTGCGACTCGGCGTTTTCGGTGGCAAATACATGACGGACTGCGCGGCGGAATTTCCTAAGGACTGGTTCGCGCAGGCAAAACTCTGTTCCGAGTGCCACGATCCGAGGTTGAACTTCTTTGGCGTGAACGCTTCCCAGCCGCTTTCCGTCTGGCGCAGGAAGGGCTGGATTAATGACCAAGATCCGCGCGGCTGGTTCCAGTGGTATTGCCGCTACTATCTCGGCCGTCGCTCGGCCGACGACGAGCGCCAGATCAAACGCTGGCGAGCCGTCCGCCGCCATCTCGGGCAGTTGAAGAAAAACTGCCGGCGCGGCGATATGACCTGTCGTCCCCGACAGCGGCAGGCCCTGCTGCACTGGGCCTACGATTCGCGCAGGATCTGATGTTCGTAAGGCAAACCTAGTCCGCGCTCAAGCTGGCGCAGTAGGTCGCATACATGGCATCGCTCACTTCCACGAGCCGCTTTTGGATGGCCTCGAGATATTCATGCAGCCCGACCTCGAAGATCTCCCCCATGGCCACGAAATCGACGTCCGAGCGCAACCGGCCCGAGAGCCGCTCCGCCTCGTTCGCGTAACGCGTTTCATCGACACCAGAAATGCGATGCAGGGCGGCGTCGAGCGAGTCGATGCAATAACGGATGGAGCGCGGAAACTCCTGATGGGTGATGAGAAATTCCGCCACCTTCCACGGCGCCACCTGGCTAACGTAAAGCTTGCAATAAGCTTCGAGCGCGCTGCAGGACTTCAGCACCGCCATCCATTGAATCGTGTCGATGTTGCCGCCGACACTCTCGCCCGAGGGGAGCAGGATGTGATACTTCACGTCGAGGATGCGCGAAGTGTAATCGGCCCGCTCCAGGAACGCGCCGATGCGGATGAAATCCCAGCCTTCGCCGTGCGTCATGGTCGCGTCGGTAACGCCCTGGAAGAGATGCGAGCCGGTCACGACGCACTTGAAAAATTCATGCGGGCTGGCCAGCAGCAGTTTCTGCGCGTCTTCACTTTGCACGAAAAGATAGAGCCGGTTGATCTGTTCCCACATTTCGCTCGAG
>Ga0157375_10004683_pt1 | contig 11900 bp, 10 predicted proteins | sample M35metaG_FD_115311 | JGI IMG/M metagenome (GOLD analysis project Ga0157375, IMG submission 115311) | Miscanthus rhizosphere microbial communities from Kellogg Biological Station, Michigan, USA - M3-5 metaG | ecosystem: Host-associated > Plants > Roots > Rhizosphere > Soil | place: USA: Michigan...
GGCCAGGATCCGTCGGTTTTCAATGGATACCTGGACGAGCCGTACGTGATCTCGACCGTGCAGAAGGCCGGCTTCAAGCTCGACGGCAAGTCGGAGATCAACGCCAATCCCAAGGACACCAAGGATCATCCTTTCGGTGTCTGGACGCTGCCGCCGACGCGCCAGTCATCCGAGGACGACAAGCCCATGGATCCGTCTTTCGATCGCGCCAAGTACGATGCCATCGGCGAGTCGGATCGCATGACGCTGAAGTTCGTCAAACCCAAGAAATAGGAAGACAGCGACTTGATGAAGAAGATCGGCAGCATTCTGCTCAAGGGGCTGGTGACCATCCTGCCCATCGGCCTCACGGTGTACTTCGTCTACTGGTTGGGCGTAACCACCGAGAGCCTGCTGTCGAAACCCATCAAGTGGGCGATAGGCGATGAGCACTACTGGCCAGGCATGGGCCTGATCACCGGCTTTGTCGTGCTTTTCCTGATCGGGCTCGCGGTGAACCAGTTCCTGGTTCGCCGCGTGCTCGGCTTCGGCGAAGAGCTGGTGTTGCGCGTGCCGGTGGTCAAGACGGTGTACAGCGCCATTCGCGACATGACGCGCCTGGTGAACACCGAGAAGAAAAAAGGTGATCTCGATCGCGTGGTCACACTGGACTTCGGCTTCGGCAGGCTCATCGGCTTCGTGACGCAGGAACATGCCAGCGCGCTGGGGATTGGCGGCGGCGATGATCTCGTCGCCGTCTATCTACCCATGAGTTACCAGATCGGCGGCTACACCGTGTACCTGCCGCGCAGCCGGCTCACCGAGACGGATCTCACCGTCGAGCAGGCCATGCGCATCGTGCTGACCGGCGGCGTCCGCGGCAGATAAATGGGGACATTCCTATTTTTCGTGGCGAAAAATAGGAATGTCCCCATTTATCCGCCGGCCTTCTTGACGTCGGTGTAGCCGAGTTTCTTCAGCTCTTCGACCAGGCGGTCGCGGTGATCGCCCTGGATTTCGATCACGCCGTTCTTCACCGTGCCGCCGGTGCCGCACTTCTTCTTGAGCGCGCTGCAAATTTCTTCGAGCTGCGGACCAGGCAACGGCACGCCGTGAATGGCACTCACACCCTTGCCGCCGCGATGCGCGGTCTCTTTCCAGATGCGGATGGCGGCGGGTCTGACGGGCGGCTTGCCGGGTGCTGACGGTTTCACGTTCTTCCTTCGTTGATTTTCGATGCGAGCGCCTCGAGCTGCTCCCAGCGCTCCATGCTGGAGGTGATCAAGGTCTCGAGTTCGGCCGAGCGCTCGCGGTCACGGCGCATCTGCTCGGCGCCGGCGCGATGGTAATCCTGCGCGCACACCCGTTCATTGAGCGCGTGTTGCTCCCGCTCGAGTTTCTCGATATTTCCCGGCAACGACTCGAGCTCGCGTTGTTCCTTGTAACTGAGCTTGCGCTTGGGCGCGACGGAATCCGCATTCACAGCAACAGGTGTAGTACGCGCCGAGGCGACGCTGAGCGCCTGCGTCCGCTGACGCAGCCAGTCGCTGTAACCGCCCACGTATTCGCGCCAGCGTCCGCCGCCCTCGGCCGCGATGGTCTGGGTCACGACATTGTCGAGAAAGGCGCGATCGTGGCTCACCAGCAGCAACGTCCCGCCGTAGTCCTGCAGCAGGTTCTCGAGCAGCTCCAGCGAATCGATGTCGAGGTCATTGGTCGGCTCGTCGAGCACCAGCACGTTCGCGGGCCGGGCGAACAGGCGCGCCAGCAGCAGGCGATTGCGTTCGCCGCCCGAGAGCATACGAATCGGTGCATTGGCGCGCCGGATCGGAAACAGGAAATCGCCCAGATAGCTCGTGACATGTTTGCGCTGGCCCGCGATCTCCACCCAGTCTGAACCCGGACTCACGGTTTCCGACAGCGTCTTCTCCGGATCGAGCTGTTCGCGCAGCTGATCGAAGTAGGCCACCTGCAGGTTGGTGCCGCGCTTGATGCGGCCGGCGTCAGCCTCGAGTGTGCCCACGATGAGCCGTATCAGCGTGGTTTTGCCGGCGCCATTTGGTCCCAGCAGCCCGACGCGATCGCCGCGCATGATGCGCAGGCTCACGTCAGAGAGCACGTGCTTGTCGCCGAAACTCTTGTGGACGTTTTCGAATTCCGCGACCAGCTTGCCCGAGCGTTCGCCCGCGTCGACCGTGAGCCTGATCGAACCCAGGCGCTCGCGCCGCGCCGCACGTTCCTCACGCAGGTGCTCGAGGCGTTTCACGCGGCCTTCATTGCGGGTGCGCCGCGCCTCGACGCCCTTGCGGATCCAGACTTCTTCCTGTGCCCAGAATTTTTCGAAGCGGCGGTGGGCGAGATCCTCGGCCGCGTCGAGGTCCGCCTTGCGCTGCTCGTACACCGTGTAATTGCCCGGAAACAGGCGCAGCCGGCCGCGATCGAGTTCCGCGATCTCCGACACGACGCTGTCGAGGAAACGCCGATCGTGGGTGATCACGACACAGGTCTGGTTCCTCTGCAGGAGTTCCTCGAGTATCTCGATGCCGTCGACGTCCAGGTGGTTGGTGGGCTCATCGAGCAGCAGCAGCTCGGGATCGAGCGCAAATGCCAGCGCCAGCGCGGCCCGTTTGCGTTCGCCGCCCGAGACTTCGGCGGGCGATGCCTCGGTGTTCACGGAGAAGCGGTGCAGGTACTCGGCCAGCCGGGTCTCGGCAGCATGCCGATCGCGCTCGTCTTTGATCGCACCGATTTCTCCGCGCGCCAGCAGCGAGTCGCGGACCGTCGGCGCTTCCGGCAACAGCGGCTCCTGCTCCACCAGCGCCACGCGCAATCCCGGCTTGCGCTGCACCTCGCCGTCGTCCAGCGCAATCCTGCCGGTAAGCACGCCTAGCAACGATGACTTGCCGGTGCCATTGCGGCCGATGAGCCCGATGCGGTCGCCAGCGGAAATCGCGAGCGAAGCGCAGTCGAGCAGCGGCGTCATGCCGAACGCCAGCTCCGCATCCTTGAGGGCAATGATCGTCATCTACAGGGGATTGCCGAGCTCCAGCCACAGCCACTCGGTGGGGTCGGTAATCGTTGGCCCGCGCCCGCCCGTGTCCGGATAGTTGTTGTCGTTCACGATGACGACGTGCTTCCGGTCGAGCACCTGGATGGATTCCGGCGTCAGGAAGGGAAAGCGGAATGGCGCACCGGGCGCCCCGGTTTCGGCGAGGCCGTGCGAGTTACCAATCGATAGCAGGTCGATGACCAGCTTCTTTGCGAGCGGTTTTCCAGGCACTCCCTTGTCGAGATCGATGGAATAGACGCGCTTGGCCCTGGCGGCGTCCCCTTTCAGGTCATCGCGCTCGATGACCACGAAGCGATTGCCGTCGATGCGCGACATGTCCGTGACCGACATGGAGTCGGGATCCACCTCATATATAAGAGTGCCGGGAAGCCACTTGGCGCCCGCAGTGTCGTATCGCTGCACGCGCAGTTGCCGCGGCGGGTCGCCCGCAACCACGCCTTCGAGAATCGTCACCAGCGTCTTGCCGTCGCCGGCCAGGTCCATGGCCTCGAAGCCGCGGGTGCGCGCGATTTTTGCCTGCTCCGAGCCGGCCAGCACCAGCGGGTGGTCCACCGAGTGGGCATGGTCGGGCAGTTCCACCGGCGGTCCCAGCAACTCTCCGTCCACGGAGAAGTGCAGTAGCCAGGGGCCGATCTCATCGCCTATCCAGAAGGTTTCATCCGCCATGGCCACCAGCGACTCGGGATCCATGTCCGCGCCCGTGAGGAACCGCTCGGGTGTGACCTCGTCGGTGAGACGCCAGGGAAAGAACTTCGCCGGATCGGACAGCTCGATGACGGCCTGCAGGGCCGTGCGTGAATCCGGGCCGGCCTGCGTGCGGGGCCGAACTTCGAATAGATAGATACAGAGCCGGTAGTCGGAACTGTTCCACTTGCGGCCGAAACCATTGTCCGACAGCGCCCACCACACACCGGGCGTCGATCCGGGCTTGATCGAGCTCACCCCCTCCACCGGCTGCGAATCGAATCGCGGTTCTGCCGCACGGCGGCCGTCGTTGTCGAACTGGCCGGAGGGCGGGCCGCCGCGAAACGTGTCAGCAGGCATGGTGACGTAACCGATGAGCTCGACCGGCGGTGGAGGCGGCGGCGGTACCGGCGCGGGTTTCTTTGTCTGTGCCGATGCCTTCTTCTTCGGCGCGGGCGCCGCCGGCTTCGAACTAGTGGCGGTGGACTTCTTCGTGGTAGCGGGCTTCGCCTGCGGGGATTCCGCAGCCAGCGTTGCAACGGGCGCACACACCGCGAACGCGGCGGCCACTGTCAGGACACGCGCCAGTGAAGCAAGCATGGGCGGAGATTCTACGCGGGCGTGTGGGCTTCCGCGATGTGATCAGGCGCCGGCAATCACCGGCGCAACCACGCGGAAGTCCAGCAGTTCGACGTTGTTGACCTGGTAGTGCTCCTTGCACTCTTCGTCGCTGCACAGGTCGGTGGACAGGTACTTCTTGTTGTCATCGCAGAATACCGTCACCACGCAGGCGCCAGCGCCCTGTTCGTGTGCGATCTCGAGCGCGCCGAGCAGGTTGGCGCCCGAGCTGATGCCGACCGCGATCCCAAGTTCGTTCGCGAGCCGCTGAGACATGACGATGGCGTCGCCGTCCCACACATCGAGAATGCGGCCGAGCTCACGCAGCTTCACGATGGAAGGCACGAACTCGTCGCTGATGCCCTGGATGCGGTGCCGACCCACCTTGTGCCCGGTGCGCAGCGTGGGCGAGTTCGCGGGTTCGAGCGGATGCGCAGCGATGTCACGCCCGACGCGCTCGCGCAGGTGCTGCGCCACGCCCATCACCGTGCCGCCAGTCCCGACGCCTGCCACGAATGCCGTGGGGGTGCGGCCCAGGGTGGCGAGTTGTGCGGTGATCTCCGGGCCCGTGGTTTCGTAGTGCGCCTGGACATTCGCGGTGTTGTCGAACTGCTGCGGCCGGAACACGTGGCCGGCTTCGCGCGCGAAATCGTCGGCCATGCGGATCGAACCGAGGAAGCCGCCCAGCTCCGCGGACACCGGAATCACCGCGGCTCCGAGGCTTTGAATCACCAGCACGCGTTCGCGCGACATCCAGTCAGGCATGTAGATGCGCACCGGGTGCCCGAGTGCCCGGCCGATGGCCGCGAAGGAGATGCCGGTGTTGCCGCTGGTGGCCTCGGCAATCACGTCGCCGGGCGCGATTTCGCCGCTCTCGTAGGCGCGCTGCAGGATGTACAGCGCCATGCGGTCCTTGATGCTGCCCGTGAAGTTGTAGGCCTCGTGCTTGGCGTAGATGCGGTGCTCGTGGCCGCGGTAACGGCAATGGATCTCGAGCAGCGGGGTGCCGCCGATCAGGCGCGTCAGCGCAAGCATCTTGGGGGCGGTGACCGGCGATTTCATGCGGCCGAATCTTACCGTACGTGCGTAACCGCACGATGGATGCACGAGTGAAAAATATTGTCACATGGCTCGCGGTGCGCGCATCCAGCCGGCAACTGCCGCGTATTCCTCCCCGTACTCACCAACAAAGCCTCGTGCGAGGCAAGGGGAAAGCCATGTCACTCCGAAAATCCTGCCTGGTGGCGACCGCGGTTGCGGGCCTGCTGCCTTTTGCAGTCACTCCCATCACCGCATGGGCATCGAGCCACCGCGAAGCGCCCAACATCGCGCGCATGCCGATGGTGGACTCGACCGACTTCTACCTGTTCAACAGCTACGAGCCCGGCCGGGACGGCTACGTGACGCTGCTCGCCAACTACATCCCGCTGCAGCAGCCGTACGGAGGTCCTAACTATTTTGCGATGGATCCGTTCGCGTTGTACGAAATCCACATCGACAACGATGGTGACGCGAACGAGAACCTCACGTTCCAGTTCCGCTTCAACAACCGGCTCGCCAACGACAATCGCGGCATCAAGCTCAACGTCGCCGGCCCGAACGTCGCGGTGCCACTCAAGAACGTAGGCGCGGTGACCGCGGCCGACAATTCAGCGCTCAATTTTCGCGAGAGTTACCAGGTGTGGCTGACGCGCGGCGACCGACGCAAGGGCAACGGGCAGGCCGTGACCGGCGCCAATGGCGGCAGCGTCTTCGGCAAGCCGTACGATTTCGTCGGCACCAAGACCTTCGGCAGCATCGCGGCCTACAAGACCTACGCGAATTCCTTCATCTACACGGTGAACATCCCGGGCTGCAGCGCGCCGGGGCGCGTGTTCGTGGGTCAGCGCAAGGAAGGCTTCGCGGTGAATCTCGGTCCGGTGTTCGACCTCGTGAACTTCGTGCCGGTGGAAGGCGACAGCGCACCCGGCGCGGGTGATGGTGGCGGCTTCCCGGGCGGCATCACGCAGAAACGATCCAACAATCAGGTCGACAACGCCAATGTCACCACCATTGCGCTCGAGGTTCACAAGAGCTGCCTGGTCGGGAGTGGCAATGGCGTCATCGGCGGCTGGTCCAGCGCTTCCATGCGCCAGGCGAGGCTGCTGAATCCGCTGCCCACCTTCGCGCGTCCGGAAGTGGACGGCGGTCCGTGGGTGCAGGTGTCGCGGCTGGGCATGCCATTGGTCAACGAACTGGTGATTGGACTGCCCGACAAGGATCGCTTCAGCGCCAGCGAACCGAAGTCCGACGGCCAATTCGCCACCTACGTGACCAATCCGACGTTGCCGGCATTGCTGGATGCGCTGTTCCGCGCGCCCGTGAACCAGACTCTGGGCACGAGCTTCGCGAGCATCGCGCCTAACAACTTTCCGCGCAATGACCTCGTCACCGCGTTCCTGACCGGGTTCGCCGGCGTGAACCAGATGTCGAAGGTGACGGCGTCGGAGATGACGCGCCTCAACACCGGCATCCCGGCGGTGCCGGCCGCGGGCCAGAGCAACTTCGGTGTGGCCGGCGGCGATCTCGCGGGCTTCCCGAACGGACGACGACCCGGCGACGACACCGTCGACATCGCGCTGCGCGTGGTGATGGGCCGACTGTGCTACCCGCTCACCATTGGCGGCAACAGCGTCGACCTGGGGCTCTGCAATGCGGCTAACGCGCCGCTCGGCCAGGCGCCGTTCACCGACGGGGCGCCGGTATCGGCCGCGGACTTCGACACCACCTTTCCGTACCTGGCGACGCCGCTGCCCGGCGCAGGAGGCTGACATGAAATCGCGCAAGATAGACATTGCTAGTCTTGCCGCGCTCGCGGCGACCACGCTGGTGGTTGCCGCCTGCGGCGGCTCCGGCGGTGGTTCGCGTCCGCCCGGCATGTCCAACAATGCCCCGATGATCTCGGCCATTCCGGACAAGAGCGCCGACCAGGACACGACTCTCAACATTGACTTCACGGTCGATGATGGGGACTCAGGACCAGGTAGTTTGACCGTGGAAGCGGCAGCCGACGGCACCGGGCTGTTTCCCGCCGATGGCGTGATGCTCAGCGGCAGCGGCGCGACACGCACGTTGACGTTGACTCCGCTCGAGGCGACGGCAGGGACGGCGACCATCGCCATTCGTGCAGTGGATCCGATGGGCGCGAGCGTGACGCGCAACTTCCAGGTCTCGGTGAACCTGCGCAACGCGTCGATCAAGGCCATGGCGCTCGACACCTTCGCGAAGGGAGAGGCCGATGCACCGACCACGATCAATGGCTGGACCATCGAGCAGGATGCCGATGACCCGGCCGTGTTCGCGGCATTGCTGGGAGAAGGCTGATGAGGGGGCCAGCACGGCGCGTGGTTGTGCTGACCCTTTTGACGGCAATAGCCGCCGCGGCAGCTGAAACGGCTGTTGCGGCGGCCGACCGTTTCGTGCCCACCGATCCACATTTCATCGTGGCGAACGTGCGGCAGGCGGAGCCGGACGCCGCACTGCGCGCGCTCATTGAGCGCTGGCGCGCGGCCCCGACCGATGAAGCCGCGAGCGTGGCGCTGGCGGAAGGATTTCTCGAACGCGCGCGCCGGCTGCGCGAGCCCATGTTCGTCGGACGTGCCGAAGCGGTGCTCGCCGCAGTCGTATCACGCGCCTCGGCTTCAACCACGCAGCAACGGCTGTACGCCGAGACGCTTCAGTATCGACACAACTTTTCCGCTGCCGAAGCCCTGCTCGGCATGGTGCTTCGCTCGGCGCCCGCCGACGCGGCGGCGCGCGCGCAACGCGCCTCGCTGCGCCTGGTGCGCGGTGACTTCGACGGCGCACGTGCCGATTGCGCACACTTGCTGGCGGGCGGCGGCGAGGGCCAGGCCATCGCGCTCGCCTGCCTGGCACAAGTTCATGCCGCCTCGAACCGTCTCGACCAGGGCCGAGCGATGCTCGCCGCATATCCCGCACCCCCGGCGCGCGAGGCGGCGCTGCGGGCGTACTGGCTCACGGTGCGCGGCGAGCTGTTCGAACGCGCCGGCGAGCCTGATCGGGCGATCGCCGACTACGGCGCGGCGCTGGCGCTCGAACCGCAGAACGATTCCATTCGCGCCACGCTCGCGGACGCGCTCCTTGCGCGTGGCGAACCCCACGACGCGCGGGAGCTGCTGAACATCGAGCGGCCGGGCCTCGCGCTGCTGGTGCGTCGCGCGGCCTGCACAAGCGGCGCCGAACGCGAGACGTTGCGTGCGCAGGCTGCCGCCTGGCTTGCCCTCGAGGTGGCCCGCGGCGATTCCATCCATGCGCGTGAAGCGGCGCTGCTGGCGCTGGACGGAGGGGATGCCGTGGCCGCGCTGACGTCAGCGCAGGCGAACTTTCGCGTGCAGAAAGAACTCGCCGACGTGCGACTGCTGGCGCGCGCCGCAATGGCGGCGCATGACCGGCGCGCCCGGCAGCAACTGGTCGAGTGGCTGCGCAGCACCGGCTATCGCGACGCGGTGACCGAAAAAATTCTCGACGCAGCAGCGTCCGGTTAGAGTGCATCCGTGAAACGTTTCCTGGTGTTGCTGTTGTTTGGAGCCACGCTGCTGGGCGTCGCGCCGGCCGCGCTCGCGCATACAACCAGCACCAGCTATCTGTTACTGGAAGCGCCGCAGGACGATGGCCCGGTCGTGATCCGCTGGGACCTGGCGCTGCACGACATCGTGTGGAACGTGCTCATCGACCAGGACTACGACGGCATCGTCACCTGGCAGGAAATCCTCGACTCGCGCGCGCGCTACATCGAGCCCGGCGTGCTGGGCCAGATCTCACTGGAGCGCGGCGGCGCGGCCTGCAAACTGCAGGTCACCGACGTCGCCCTCGCCGAGGTCGCGGGGCAGAACCATCTGTCCGTGATGTTCTCGGCCGCCTGTCCCCGGGCGGGCCTGTTGAAGGTGGGTGGAAACCTGTTCCTGAGCGGCGATGCGGCGCAACGCGTGCTCGTGAGGCTGAATCGCGGCAAGCAGCAGGCCACGGGCGTGATCGGCGCAGAGGCGCCCACCTGGCTCGAGCCCGAGCGGCCATCGGCGTGGGCCAGTTTCGCGCGCTTCATCCGCGAAGGCGTCCTGCACGTGCTGATCGGCTACGACCATATCGCCTTCGTGCTGTTGCTGCTGTTGCCCTCGGTGCTGCGGCAGGTCGACGGCAAGTGGCAGGCGACGACCCGTCTCGGACAAGTGGCGCGCGATATCTTCACCATCGTCACCGCCTTCACCGTCGCGCATTCGACCACGCTGGCGCTGGCGGTCACCGGCACCGTGCATCTGCCCACGCAGCCCATCGAGGTTGCCATTGCCGCATCGATCGCCGTGGCCGCGGCCATCAACCTGCTGCCGCGGCTGTCGCGGCTGCGCCTGCCGCTGGCCTTCGGATTTGGCCTGGTGCACGGCTTCGGTTTTGCCAACGCGCTGGGCGAGCTCGACGCCACGGGCACGGGGCTGCTGCCGCTGCTCGCGGGGTTCAATATCGGCGTGGAAATTGCGCAGCTCTCGATCGTGTCGGTGGTGCTGCCACTCATCTACATGGCGCGCGGCACCCGCTGGTATGCGACTGGCGTGATGCCGCTAGGCTCGTGCGTGCTCGGCGGCGCCGGACTCTTCTGGCTGTTCCAGCGCCTCTGAAAATGGGGACATTCCTGATTTGCTAGCAAAAGGGGACGCGGCTGAAGAGGCGTTGGCGCCGGCGCCCGTGCGAGCCTCTCGCCTAATGACTCTTTCCCTTGTGAAACCAAGAGGCGGCATGCCGCAATTGCTCGTGAAAGGGCTCGGGCCTGCGAGGTGGGTGATTGGCGACCGGCATCTGCGCATGGCGCAAGCGAGCGGGCCGTGTACCTGACCTCGCCAGGCAATAAGCCGCCGTAGCGTAACTTCCTTTACAGGCACGACAACTCATTTCACGACTTCCCCAATGTGTTTCCGTTCCAATCAACGACGGGCCCCACGCAGGCGCGTCCCTTTTTGCAGCAAATCAGGAATGTCCCCATTTACTTGCGGGGGCGGGCGGGGGCCTTGCGTGCCGACGCGGTGAGGATGCCGGAGTAGCCGTACACAGAATTGTCGCGGCAGGGAATGACCTGTGCGTCGATGCTCGAGCGCGCGAAGCCATTTTCCAGCATCGCATCCTGCATGGCGTCGATCGTGAGATCGGAGCCGGGGAACATGCGATCGCCGCACTTGTACGCCGTGCACTTGTGCAAGGCGTGGATGATGAAGGTGCCGCCGGGCTGGAGCATCGAGGTGACGTTGCGCAGGCAACGGCGGAACACGCGCGGATCGCTGGAGATCGCGTCGATGCAGAAGCCGGTGATGATGAGGTCGTAGAACCCGTCGCGGGTCGGGCCGAGCGGCTGGCGCAGGCGTGCGTCACTCACGTACAGCCCGCGCACCACCTTGCGGGTCAGTGCCTCGCGCTGCGTGACGCGTGCGTGGTCCGGCTGCAGATGCCCTTCGCACCCGAGCACGTAACGCGTGAAGCGTTTCCATTCCGGCGTGCTGTCGTCAGCGCACAGCCACTCGCGCGCCTCGGAGAGGTTGTCAGCGAGCCAGTCGGCCATGTCCATGCGGAACACGTATTTCGATGCGGCGATCGCCCGATGCAGCGTCGGTCCGCAGCCGTATTCCAGGCCGCGCCCGAAGCGCGCCCGAGCGGCACGCAACACGTCGATCTGGTATGCGAGTACCGCCTGCTCATCGGGCAGCACGACATCGCTGTAGTAAGTCTGAAAATAATCGCGTGCTCTCCACTCGGAGTAGTCCGCGACCAATGGATTTCTTGTTGCGCTTCCGTCCACCACAGTCGCATCCCCGCTAGTCCGTTAGTTTCTTGAAGGGGGTTTTCCCACCCCGTATGTCGGAGAATACTTACGTGAACTGTGATCCAGTAGCCGCACCTCCCTTACGAGAACGCCTAGTTGGCGCGTGGGGGACGCGTCGGGCACGGTATGAAACCGCGTCGAACTGGAGATCCGTGCCGGTCCCGGCGGACGGAAACCGGAGGTGCATCAAGGTGGCTCAAGGGCTCAGCAGGTAACAATAATTGGTCATGAATGCCCGTCCCGACACCGCGCAGGCGGCTCCCGATGCCCAGTTGCCCGACGAACTTCGTTCGGCATTGCAGTTGGCGCAGGCGGCCGTCTGGGATTGGCGGCTCGCTTCCGATCGATTCCAGGTCGATGAGGCCTGGCTGCGCGCCTTTGGAATCGAGGTGACCGGCCCGACGATGGCGGTTCGCGAGTGGCAGCGGCGCATTCACCCTGACGACCTGGGCGCCTTCAACGCCGCCGCCGACTCCTTCTCCACGTTGCTCTACGGCAGCTTCTCCCCCGCTTCGACCCTCCGCGCCACCGTCCGCCTCGCGGCGAATGACGAGCGTTTCGGCCGCGCCCGCGACGCCCTCTGGGCCGCCGCCTCGCATGAGAGCGTGTTCGACAGCACCGCCGCCCTGCTGGCGTCCAACCCCACGCTGCGCACCGACGAAGTCCGCCGCCTCACCGCCCACCTCA
>Ga0157375_10004684_pt1 | contig 11900 bp, 18 predicted proteins | sample M35metaG_FD_115311 | JGI IMG/M metagenome (GOLD analysis project Ga0157375, IMG submission 115311) | Miscanthus rhizosphere microbial communities from Kellogg Biological Station, Michigan, USA - M3-5 metaG | ecosystem: Host-associated > Plants > Roots > Rhizosphere > Soil | place: USA: Michigan...
AAAGTTCTGGACGATCGAACTGTCGAGTTACCAGACGCGCGATGTCGCCGCAGCCGGGGTGCGGCCCGATGTCGCGGTGGGCCTGAACATCTATCCAGAGCACCTCGACTGGCATCGCAGCGAAGCGCGCTATGTCGCCGACAAGCTCGCGCTGTTCACGGATGCGAGGCCGCGAATCGCGGTGCTCAATGCGCTCGATCCGGCATTGGCCGCGCTCGCGCTGCCGGGCTCGGATGTGCATTGGTTCAATGTCGAGAATGGCTGGCATCTGCGCGATGCAACGCTCTATCGCGGCGACGAAAAGATCATGGACACGCAAGGCATTCCCCTGCCGGGCCGGCATAATCTGTGGAACGTGTGCGCCGCGATGGCGGCGATCGATGCGCTCGATATCGACGCGCGGCCGCTCGCCGCGCATGCGATGGAATTCGTGCCGTTGCCGCACCGGCTGCAGCCGCTCGGCGAACGCGACGGGCTGCGTTATGTCAACGATTCGATCAGCACCACGCCGCATGCGAGCCTCGCCGCGCTCGACTGCCAGGCGAACCAGGCGGTCGCGATTCTCGTCGGTGGCTACGATCGCGGCCTGGATTGGTCGCCGTTCGTCGAACGCATGCGCGCGAAGCCGGTGCATGCGGTGATCACGATGGGCCAGAACGGGCCGCGCATCCACGCGATGTTGCAATCGCTCGTCGATGCGGGAATCCAGCACCTGCACGCGGCGCGCGACATGGAAGAAGCGATCGCACTCGCGCGCGCGGCGTTGCCGGGAGGCGGCACGATCCTGCTTTCGCCGGGTGCGCCAAGTTTCGGCGCGTACGCCGACTATGCCGCGCGCGGCCGCGACTTCGCCGCACGTTCCGGGTTCGACGCGGATGCGATCAGCCGCATCCCGGGACTCGGCATCGCCTGAGCCTCCCACGTTCCCGCGGCGCAACAGCACCGCAGGATCGCAGCAACACACTTGGCTTCCGCAGACGCGCCTGGCAGCGCCGCCGACAGCGTCGAATCGCGTTATCCGCGCAGCGCGGACCTGCCGCGTGCGCGTGCGCGCGAACGACCAAGGCTATGAGCGGCATCTCCGGTTTCGGAGGCGCCATTTCCGCGTCATCGGCCGCTGCTCGATGCTTCGAGTCTTGCGATGGTCGCGTCGAGTTCGCCGAACCGATTGGCTGCGCGAAGTCGCGTCATCTCCGCTTGCGCTTCGGGAACGCGGTTTTCGGAGCGAAGCAGCAGGATGAGTTTCGCTCGAGCGTCGGATCCATCGGGGCTCGCCACCAATGCATCGCGCAGCACGCGCTCGGCGACCGCCGGATCGTGGAGCGAGTCCATCGCGAAGTCCGCATAGTTCGATAGCAATGATGCCTGTGGAGCGCCATGTGCGAGTGCGGCAATGCACGCTTCCTGCAGTGGTTTCGGGTCCGTGCACAGGCGTTGCAGGCGGCATTGCAACAGGCCTACCAAGGCATTGATGTCGGTTGTGGAAGGGGGATGCGACTTCAGTTTGCCAATCAGGGAATGCCACCACTCCGGATCGATCGGCCGTTTTAGTTTTTCGCGCCCAATGATCAGACTGGCCTCCGGCGCAATACTGGCTCCTGGCAGTCGCGCGGCTTGCAAAAGGATGGCTTCGACCTGGTCTTGGCTGGCATGCGTGCCGCCCGCGCCTTGAGACAGGGCTACGGCCAAAGCATATTGGGCATCCGAAGATAACGGTCTGTGCGCAGCATCGGCCAGTACGAAGCGCCAGCCGTCTCCCCATTCGTAGGCGCGGCGCGCCGTAACGTGAGCTGCATTCACTGCGAGCAGGATTCCCGTTACCGACGCGAGGACACGAATTCGACGATCGACTGGCAGCGACGCGCCGAATGCTATTAATGAAAGCAACACACCGATCGACGGGAAATAGTTGCGGTGCTCGAAAACCAGATCCAGCGGAATGATCGTGGCGGTCAACAGATGTCCCGCGAAAAACCAGAGGATTCCGATACTCGCCAACGGCGCCCGCCGACGCACGAACCATGCAAGGCCGCCGAGGCCGAGGAGCATCAGCAGGCTCAATGTTGTCGACAGTGGACTGAAAAGACCTTCGGATAACTCGTAGTCGTCATGGATTAGCGCGAATTGATCCAGTCGCGGCCACAGCGTCCATTGGAGGTAGTCGACGAGCACGCGCGCCTCCGTGTACAGGCGCTGCATCGTTCCAAAATTCATCGAATAGGTCGTTGGGCCCGAAATCCAGAACAGCAGCCATACCGTTCCCGCGACGAACGGAATACCCAAAATCGCCGCGTACAGAACGAGCAAGGGCCCGGATCGTTGCCCTGTCCGATCTGCCAATCGTGTCAGCGTGGCGTCGGCAATCAGCGCATACAACGGCAGCATGATCGCGGATTCCTTGACCGCACAACCGGCAGCGGTTGCGCCGAGCAGCCATAAGGCCATTGGCCATGCGGATGTCCCTGCCTCCAGGTTGCGCAGGCGCGACGCGAAATACCCGGCGAGCCCGAGCAGCACGAACGTCAGGCTTAGCGACTCTAGACGTTGAGTGACGTACAGGACCGACGTCAGATTGATCGGCAGTATTAGCCATGTCGCGGCGATTGCGAGCGCGAGCCATTGCGCGTTGACCGATCTTGCCATGCGATCGTTCCTGTAAGCGGCCAATGCGAACAGGCGACGCAACATCGCATAGAGAAGTGCCCCGTTGACGAGATGGATAGCCAGGTTGGTCAGTTTGTAAGGGACGATTGCAAGACCCGAAAAGTAATAGTTCAGGGCAAAGCTCAGCATCCCGAGCCAACGTCCCTGATGGGCTTCCGGAAACGACAACGCAGCACGCATCCACGCGTCAAAGGACGAATGAGCGACATGCAGTTGATTGTTGCCGACGATGAAAGGGAAGTCGTCGTAGATGAAATTACCGCCCACGCCTCTCGCGTAGATGATGACGGTGAACGCAAGCGCCGCTGCCAAGGATGCCCAGGGTCGGAGTGCCGCTAATTTTGCTGGCATGGACTACTCGGATGCGGCCGTTATCGATCCCGCTCGATCGCATAGTGCGCGAGTCCGTGCAGCGCCGCCAGCCACGGCGAATCCGGCAATCCGCGCAGCGCGGCCTCGGCGCGGCGCGCATGCTCGCGCGCCTTGGCGGCGCTGAAGTCGAGTCCCCCGGTCGCGCGGATCGCGTGCAGTATCATCGGCATCTCGTTGACATCGCCTGATATCACGGCCGTGCGCATGCGTTCGCGGGTGTCGGCGTCGGCGTGCGCAAGCGCGTGGATCAGCGGCAGCGTCGCCTTGCCCTCGGCGAGGTCGTCGCCGAGGTTCTTGCCGAGTGCATCGCCATCGGCGGTGTAGTCGAGCACGTCGTCGGCGATCTGGAATGCGAAACCGAGCTCCAGTCCGTAGGCGTGCAGCGCCTGCTGGTGCGCCGCGTCGACGCCCGCGAGCAACCCGCCCAGGCGTGTCGCTGCGGCGAACAGGACCGCGGTCTTGCGTTCGATGACCTGCAGGTACGCGGCCTCGTCGGTGTCGGGATTGCGCACGTGCAGCAGTTGCAGGACTTCGCCCTCGGCGATGGCATTGGTCGTATCCGCGAGGACGCGCATGATTTCGGCGCGACCGAGCTCGACCATCAGCTGGAAGCTGCGCGAATACAGGAAGTCGCCGACCAGCACGCTCGGCGCATTGCCCCACAATGCGTTCGCGGTCTTGCGGCCGCGCCGCAGGTCGGACTCGTCGACCACGTCGTCGTGCAGCAGGGTCGCGGTGTGGATGAATTCGATGATCGCCGCGAGCTGGTGGTGTTCCTCGCCGCGGTATCCCATCGCCCGCGCGGCCAGCAACACCAGCATCGGCCGCAGGCGCTTGCCGCCCGCGGCGATGATGTGGTGCCCGATCTGGTTGACCAGCACCACGTCGGACGCCAGCCGGCGGCGGATCAGCGCGTTGACCGCGTCCATGTCGTCGGCCGCCAGCGCCTGGATCGCGGGCAGGGCGAGCGCGGGGCACGATCCGGCGTCGCTCGATCCGGCGTCCACGTGGGTCAAGGCGTCGGGATTCATTGGCGGCTGCGGGATGGCGGTGGAGGCATGGGCATAGGAAATTATAACGGTCGGGGCGCGCCGGCGGGGCGGGTGGTATCCTGCACGCCCAATTCGGCAGGGAGCCAGGGCATGGCACGTGGCGTCAACAAAGTCATCCTGATCGGCACGCTGGGCAAGGACCCGGAGGTGCGCTACGCGCAGAGCGGGTCGGCGCTGGCATCGGTCAGCGTCGCCACGAACGAGTCGTGGAAGGACAAGAACGGCGAGAAGCAGGAACGCACCGAGTGGCATCGGGTGAAGTTCTTTGGACGGCTCGCGGAAATCGCTGGCGAGTACCTGAAAAAAGGCTCGCAGGTTTACATCGAAGGCAGCTTGCGGACGGAGAAATACACCGACAAGGCCGGAGTCGAGAAGTATTCGACCGACATCATCGCGAACGAAATGCAGATGCTCGGCGGCAAGCCCGAGGGCCAGCGCCAGGATGCGCCGAGGGGTGAAGTGAATCGTCGCGATCCATCGCGCATGCCTCCGCCGCAGGATGACGATTTCCCCGAGGACGACATTCCATTTTGATTGCTGGCCGAGCATGGCGGCAGGGGCTGGCGAAACTGGCCGACAGCAAACGCGCAGCCGGAGCGTCCATGTACCGGCCTGAATCGCAGCACCGAGCGTCGGCGGAATCCGGCGCAGGAATTGGAGGAGAGTGTCATGGATTATCAACAAGGGCAGCAGGCGGCTTACATCGGCCAAGCGGAGAAGGCCTGCAAGGTCAACGAGATTCCCGAAATGATGGCGCAACTGAGCGAGCGGCTAAAGCATGTGCAGGCCGCAGCAGATCAATTGGAAAACCGCCTGACTTCTGTACTGCGTCCAAACCCACCGTCAGCAATAACCGCCAATACCACAGTGCCATTCGGGGGCGATATTCCGAAGGCCACCGCGCATGGAAACGAACTGATGTCGCTGCATCAGCGGCTCGGCGTGGCGAAGAACCTGCTGGAAGACATGTTGAATCGGCTTGAGGTCTGAACCATGAAAAAGATATGGGAAGTCTCAGCAATGGGCGACCGCATGTATTACGACGCCGAAACGCTTGAGGAAGCCAAGGCGCGGTTCCGCAGAATGGTCGGCGATGAACTGCCGGAGTCGATGCTGAAATGGCGCGAGGTTCCGAAGCTTCCGAAAGGCGAATCGTTCGCGCCATGACCACCCTCCGCACCCCCGCCGAACGCGACGCCGACCCGACCAGCCGCAAGGAATGGGAACTGGACGGCTCCGGGAAGATGACGCCGAAGCAGCGCAGGATGCTGAACGCGGTCTGCGGGTGTCTTGCTGCGCAGCTTTCATGGCATGGCAACCGGCTCAGTCTGGACGACTGGCGGCACATGCTAGCGGGAACGATGCTCGGCTGGCGAATGATGCCAGCCATCGACAGGGGCGAGGGCGCTGCGGGTTTCATCATGCTCGGCGGATCGTCGCTTGACCTGTCCAAGACGCTGGCCTGCAACGCGATCACATGCGGGTTGCACATTGGCGACCATCCTGAGGAACAAAAGCTGCGCTGCAAGCCGGTGCAATGGTCGTATGCGGTACTGCGCGGACTCGGGTTCAACGATTCGGATATTCAACGACTGAGGGCCGCATGACCATGCAACTCAATAGGAGGGGAAGTGATGAATAACCAACAAAGGATGGAGGACGTGATGCGTGGAGTCGAGCGCACCGCCGCCGTGTTACTCAGCAAGGCGCACAACATTACGGCTGACTCTGCTGATTGGCGACAATCCGATTTGCTTGCGGCGGCCCGCGCCTATGCCAACGCCATGCGCTCGCTGCATAACGCGGCGCGTCGAAAGACCACCCCTTGAGGACACCATGAACGCACGCGAAGAACTGGAAATACTGGCGAAGGACGACGGCCCAATTGGTTGTGCTGAATTGTTCTTGCGCATGGAATACAGGAATGATCCAGACCAGAGCGTCGCCGATGATCTTGAGAATGCACGTAAGAGGATCCGCGCCATCGCCGCCACCCTGCCTGATCGCCCAGCATCCGCGCCGGAGGGATGCACGCCAGTGGACGCAATGGTTTTGCGCACGGCGAACCACTGCTTGCAAGCGGAGATTGATCGACTGACAGCCGAGAATGAGTCGCTACTGAACTTGTCCGCAGGGTTGGACGAACATCCTGAAAACTACGATGGCCCGTGCATGTGCAAATTGTGCATGAGCTATGCAAGCAATGACGAAGCCGCACCGAAGGACACCCCATGAACGCGAATGAGGAATTGATTTCGAGGTTGCGGCAATACGCCTCGGATGGCGACGTTGAAGGGTTCTGCACCATTGCCGACCTACTCCGCGAAGCCGCCGCAGCCCTATCCGCACAGGACGATCTATTGGCAACCTTGAAAGACCCGACCAACGTGCATGTGATGATGCTGCGCGGAATTATCGCGCGTCCATCGTGGCGCAACATGGTCGACCTATTGGGCGAAGTGCCGAATAGAGAGGACGTGCAATTGTCACGCATCGCTCAGTTGCAGGAAGAATTGGAAGCAGCTAAATCCGCGCCGGACTTGGGGGCGCTGCGGGAGTTGGCGAGACGTACTGCTTACAACGCAAAGGACATGCGCCGCATCTACGATACCGGCGTGAATCGGTCGGATCGCGTGCTAGGTGAAATGCTGGCGTATGAAGCATTCGATGCACAACTCACCTCCGTCCTCGCCAACCTTCCGGCCGCGCAGCCCGCGCGTGCGGTGAGCAAGGAGGAAGTGGAACGCGCGCAGGATGCGTATGAAAACTATTGCGACTACGCGGTACTAACTGAACGCGATGCAATGCGCGCAGCCTTGGAGAAATACGAAGCCGGACGGAGCAAGCCATGAGCCTGCGCAAGTGCATTGAAACTCTTTCAGCGATCAATGAAGTGTTAGATGAATTAACAGCCGATCTGGCTGTGTTGTTCCTCAAGATCACATTCATGATCGCCTGTATATGGGCGTCTTTGTGGCTACTAGAGCATCTACCATGAATGACAAGGTGCAGCGGTACGGAATGGTGCATCTGGAGAGGCGTGGCGTCCTTGTCTCAAACCTTGAAGCTGACGACGATGGCGAGTATGTGCGTCATGCCGACTACTCCCGCCTAGAAGCCGAGTGCGAGGCGCTGAGGGCGGATGCGGGGAGGTACCGGCATCTACGAAATACCGAATGGGCTGAAATCACCTACCGGACACAGTTTGGTCTAGTGCGCCACAACCCCAACAGCTTGTCGTCCATGAAAGAACTGGACACCGACATCGACGCAGCCATCGCAAGTGGGAGAGTGACGTGAGCCAATTCTTCAAGCAACGCTATTCCCCGATCTACCTTGCGGCAGTCGTTTGGCCGCTACTCTTTGCGGGCATCGCGTTGACGATGCTGAACCTGGCGATTGATGTCCCGCTATGGGTATGCCTTGCCCCGATCATCCTCGCGGGCGCGGTCATCGTCGCGTGGTTCTTTATCAAGAGGCCGCTCCCATGACCACCCTCACACTGGAGCGGCTAGCGCAGATAGAAGCGTGCGCCGAGCGGCAATTTGACCGCATGAAATATGTCGATGCGAACCCGGTGGAAATGGTGGAATTGATTCGCGGCTACCGCATCGGGATGGCGACAGAGGCCAGCAAGCGAACATCCGCCAATATCATCGACAAAGACGGCAGGCGCGTCACCGTGGCCGCGATCATCGACAGCGATGGCAAACCGACGCTGTTGGCGTCGTGGACGAACATTGAGCAGCCGGAAAAGCGCCTCGACACCGTATCCGTGGACATTGCAGATGATGGCGTCCGCATCGTCCCGGCAGGCGAAGCGTGAGCGACCAGGCCAACAAGATCGACCCGCTGCGCCTGATCGCCGCGATGGTGGATGGCGATCGTTGCGTTGACGCCGATGGTGCCGCCGTTCTGCTCGGCCTATGGTCCCGCAACGGCGAGCCCAACGTGCGCAAGGTGACGGACGAGCTCGCGCACCGGCCCGACTTCCCGAAGCGCAACCCGGTCACGCGGACCTGGCGCAAGTCCGAACTGCTCGAGTGGGATGCCGAACAGCGGCGCGCTAATCGAGCCGCATAGCCATGTCGGATGCGGACTCGTGGTAATAGATCATGAGCGAGCGCGGATCCCGATGCCCGATCGTTCGGGCCAGTTGCAACACGTCCAGCTTCTTCGACAGCCGCCAGACTGCCTCCGCGCGTGAATCGTGGAAGTGCAGGTCCGCTAGTTCCTTCGGGCGCACCTTCCGCCACAGCGCATCCCGCAGCCGATCATCCAGTCCGAACACGGGATCGGACGCCGGCAACGCCTCGAGGATGGCGATGGCCCGGGACGACAACGGGACTTCCCGGGCATCCCCGTTCTTGGTCCGTGGCAACCGCACATAGCGTTCGGCCTTGAACACGTCCTGCGGGCGCAGCCCCACAATCTCCCCGGATCGCATCGCAGTCTCGAGCGCGAACAGGAACGCCAGCCCGGCCCTGCGGGTTGCCGTGTCGCCACGCAACGGCTCCACGTCGAAGGAACGCACGACCGCCGCCACCTCTGCCGCGCTCACGCGCCTGCGTCGCCCTGGGGGCGTCTGAGGCCGTCGCACGTCGATCATGGGATTGACCTTGATCCAGTGCAGATCCCGCCGCGCGTACTCGAGCACGGAGCGCAACAGGTTCATCTCCCGGGCCACGGTTCCCGGCGCGACCTTGGTGAGCCGTGCATCGCGCCATTCCGCAAAGTCGTTGCCGGCCAGCCCCGCGAGCTTCCGGTCAGCGATGCGATCGCGCTCGAGCGATTTGAGCCGGACCAGTTACCATCGCGAGCCGCGGTGCGTTGGTGCTACCTTGGATGCGTAGTCGCGCAGCGCCTCGGTCAGCGTCTTGTCCGGCAACCGCTTGCCGGTCAGTTCACCCTCGCGCATGAGCGCCCATTGCGCTGCTGCGGCCCGGGTCGCGCAGACCTTGGAATCGCGGACGCCGTTCGCGTAGACCTGCACGCGGTAGCCCGATCGGTGTCTCTGGATGCTCGCCATGCGCCCAGCTTGTGGGGAATCCGTGGGGAGTGCGCACGGGGAACGGCGGTTTCTGGCGACTTCCTGCGGGATTCTGCGAGCGGCCAGAAACGGCTATTTCGTGCGGTTTCGGGCGGGATTGTACCCGTTACGGGCGATGGCGAAATGCGGGCATGGTGCCGTTGAGAGGAGTCGAACCTCCGACCTACTGATTACGAATCAGTTGCTCTACCAACTGAGCTACAACGGCATGGGGCGTGCAGTGTAGGGCTGGCACGCATGCCGGTCAATGAAATCGCGGTTCCCGGGCGTGTTGGTACTCAGTCGATCACGTTGAGCCGCAACTCCTTCGGCAACGCGAACACCATGTCCTCGGGCTCACCTTGAAGGCTGCTGACTTTGTCTGCGCCGAGTTCGCGCAGCCGCTCCTGCACGCCTTCGACCAGCACTTCGGGCGCGGATGCGCCGGCGGTGACGCCAATCCGCTGCTTGCCTTGCAGCCACTTCGGATCGATGTGCTCGGCGCCGTCGATCAGGTGTGCCTCGACACCCTGTTTCTCGGCCAGTTCGCGTAGGCGATTGGAATTGGAACTGTTGATCGAGCCAACAACCAGCACCAGGTCGCATTCCCGCGCGAGCAGGCGCACCGCGTCCTGGCGGTTCTGCGTCGCATAGCAGATGTCGTCGTGTTTCGGGCCCTGGATCGCGGGATATTTCTCCTGCAACGCGGCGATCACCGCGCGGGTGTCATCCACCGAGAGCGTGGTCTGCGTCGTGTAGGCGAGATTGTCCGGCTGCGCGACATCCACGCGCCCGACATCCTCGACATCCTCGACCAGGTAGATCGCGCCCCCACCGCCCTCGGCATCCCACTGTCCCATCGTGCCTTCGACTTCAGGATGCCCGGCGTGGCCGATCAACACCACGTCTCGACCGGCACGGCAATGGCGAGCGACTTCGATGTGCACCTTGGTGACCAGCGGGCATGTTGCGTCGAACACCTTCAGCCCGCGCTGCGCGGCTTCGCGGCGCACCTCCTGCGAGACGCCGTGCGCGGAAAAGATCACGGTCGCTCCGTCGGGCACCTCGTCGAGTTCCTCGACGAAGACCGCGCCGCGCTGCTTGAGGTCGTCCACGACGAAGCGGTTGTGCACGACTTCATGGCGCACGTAGATCGGCGCACCAAGGGTTTCGATGGCGCGCTTGACGATCTCGATCGCGCGATCGACGCCGGCGCAAAAACCGCGGGGATTGGCGAGGACGACTTCCATGGACTCAGCTTACCTCCGCGCGCGGCTTGTGGCGCATGCCGAACAACAGCAGCGCGATCGCGCCGGCGACGATCGCGGAGTCGGCGACGTTGAAGGTCGGCCAGTAATGATCGCGCCAATACCACTGGATGAAATCGACGACATGTCCGAAGCGGATGCGATCCACCAGGTTGCCGAGCGCGCCGCCGATCACCAAGGCGAAAGGCAACGCCGTTCGCCAATCGCCTCGCGGGGTGCGCGAAAGCCACCACGCCATTCCCGCGCTGACGCCGCTCGCGAGCGCGGCGAACATCCAGCGTTGCCAACCCGATGCATCGCCGAGGAAGCTGAAAGCCGCGCCTTCGTTGTAGGCGAGCATCCAGTTCCAGAACCCGCCGATGAATGCGACCGGCCGCTGCAGCGTGAGCGTCGCCAGCACGATGTGCTTGGTCCACTGGTCGAGCACGATGATCGCCGCAGACAGCAGCAACCAGGGCAAGGCATTGGGTCGGGGGTTCACCGTACGTGCGAGCATCAGAACCACTTCCGCTCTTCGCCCGGGCCTTCGACATTGCTCACGCAGCGCAGGCAGATCTCGGGATGCTCAGGATTCGCGCCGACATCCTTCACGTAATGCCAGCAGCGGATGCACTTCTCGTTCTCGCTGCGGCGAACGATGGTCAAGTAGTCGGCTTGTTGCATACCCTCGGCGTCCGGATTCATGAACGTCGTCTTGATTCTCGGTTCGGTTCCGGGGTGCCGAGAAGAGAATCCGTCGCTCGACTCCAGTGTGATCGACGACGTGATGAACAAGAACCTCAATTCCTCTGCGACCACCGAAAGTTTGGCCTTGAAACCTTCTTCAAGACCAACAAACACCTCCGCCTCCAACGAGGCGCCGATCGCACCGTCTTTGCGATCCGACTCAATTTTCTTGCTCACACGGGAGCGAATGTCCGCCAATCGCCCGAAATCATCCAGACTCAATGCAGCGTTTTTCGGCAACGGCGCCAGTCCGTCATACCAAGTCGCAAACATCACATTGCCAACACGCTTGCCGGGCAAGTAGGCCCAGATCTCGTCAGCCGTGAAGCTCAGGATCGGCGCGACCCAGCGCACCATCGCTTCGGCGACATGGAACATCGCGGTCTGCGCCGAACGCCGGCCGCGGCTGTCCTCGCGCATCGTGTAGAGGCGATCCTTGGTGACGTCGAGGTACAAGGCGCCGAGGTCGTTGGTGCAGAAGTTCTGCACGATCTGCACGACCTCACTGAAATCGTAGCGCGCGTAAGCGTCCTTGATCTGTTCCTGCAATTCATGCGCGCGATGCACGGCCCACTGGTCGAGCAGCAACAGTTCGGCGTGCGGTACGAGATGCTTCGCCGGATCGAACCCATGCAGGTTGCCGAGCAGGAAGCGCGCGGTCGTAGAGCTCTTCGACGCGGCCGGCTTCTTTCCGATCGATCTCGGGGACCTCGTTACCGGCGGTGCCCTGCAGCAGGCGGGAGGAGCGCTCGCGAGCCAGAACTTCGTGCGGATGCCCGCGCCCTGGGA
>Ga0157375_10004685_pt1 | contig 11898 bp, 9 predicted proteins | sample M35metaG_FD_115311 | JGI IMG/M metagenome (GOLD analysis project Ga0157375, IMG submission 115311) | Miscanthus rhizosphere microbial communities from Kellogg Biological Station, Michigan, USA - M3-5 metaG | ecosystem: Host-associated > Plants > Roots > Rhizosphere > Soil | place: USA: Michigan...
CGGCGTGATCCACTCCGATTTCCAGCGCGGTTTCATCAAGGCCGAGGTCGTCTCCTTCGATGACCTGATCGAGGCCGGTTCCATGGCCGAGGCGAAGGCCCGTGGCAAGGTCCGGATCGAAGGCAAGGAATACATCATGGCCGACGGCGACGTCGTTGAATTCCGCTTCAACGTCTAGTTCCTGACCTCTCTGAGGCCTTAGAGGTGCGGGGCTAGAAAGTGCGGCTCAACGCGCCACGGTCCGGTGACCGGCATCAAGGCGCCGGGTCCAGCCGCGAGAGTCCAGATGTTCAAGCAACGGGACTGCGACTCGACGGGTCGTGCCCAGAGTCTGGCGTGCTTGGCTCGTGGTGAAGGGTTGCTCCAGACCGGCCAGTAGGCGCATCGCTAGGGCGGGGGCCGTCGGCAGTAGAACCACCCCATCGCGCAACCGCAGCAGACGCCCGGTGCGCTCCGCCGCCGCGAGCTCGCGGGCGCCCAAGCCCAGTGCGGCCAACTCCTGGGCTTCGGGGGCGTGAAACGGATGTGCGGTCAGCGTGCGCTCCACCTCGGCGATCGCTGGCTCTGCGGCGCCGAGAGAAACTCGGCTGCCAGGCAGCCGGACGTGGCCGCCCTCCGCTTCCAGCCGTGCGCCGCGGATGACGTGGGACAGCAGCCTCTCCTCGGGCAACTGCAGTAGGTCCCGCGCCGCGCCCAAGGACATTCCGGCGGCCAGCGGGTCACGTTCCTGCAATGCCTGGACCGCGGCGCGCAGCCGTTCCTGCCATGCCTCGAGGACAGGCGCATGCACCCACCAATCACCGATGACCTGGACCTCCGGGGGCGCGGCCGTCTCGGGACCGGGCAACAGCCCCAGCCGGTGAAGGTGTTCTGCCCGAACTGCTCCGCGGGCGGCGACTTCACCGAGCACGTCGCCGGCGGGGTCGAGGCCGGAAAGCCGCTCCGCCCAGCGGGCGCCGTCGCCCCGCCGCCGCAGGGAAGGCGGATCGGCGTCGAGGATACGCGCCCCACCCAGCACTGACCGGCTTCCGGGGTCGCGCAGCACCAGCCGGTCGCCGAGAACGAGGGGCAGTTGCCTGTCAAGGACGAGCCGGGCGTGATCCGCGCCGAATGGCCGTAAACGGGCAGGCACGGACGCGGTGCCAACGTGCACCATGAGCTGTTCGGGCACAGCCGTATAGGCCAACCCTGTCGTGCGCTGAATACCGACGACGCCGGTCGTGGGCCACGCATCCGGGGTCAGCAGCGCATCTCCCCGGCGGATGTCCGTGGCGGCAACGTCCCGTAGGTTCAACGCCACCCGGCTGACGGGCTGCACGGACGCAAAGGCCGTGTCCCTGCTTTGCAAACCGCGGACCACCACGGCCCGGGAACCGTCGTGGCTGAGCAGCTGGAGCCGGTCACCCCGTTCGAGTGTTCCTGCCGCCAGCGTTCCGGTCACTACCGTTCCCGAACCGGAAATCGTGAACGAGCGGTCAACCCACAACCGGACCCGCCCTGAGGTGGCGGGGGCGGGCACGCTGGCCAGGACGCCGTCGAGTGCTGAACGCAGGTCGGCCAGACCGGTACCGTCAATAGCGGATACGGCAACTGCGGGGGCTTCCCTCAGGCCCGTGCCGGCCAGCTCCGTGCGGGTCCGCGAGAGCACGTCCGCGATCCGACGGCTGGACGCCCGGTCCGCACGGCTTAGCACGACCACGCCGTGTTCTATTCCAAGCGCAGCGACGGCATCCCGGTGATCACTTGACTGTGCCTGCCAACCCTCGTCCGCGGCGACGACGAAGCAGACCACCGGGGCCGGTCCGATTCCGGCAAGCATGTTTCCCAGGAAGCGTTCGTGGCCCGGTACGTCGACGAACGCTACATTCTGTCCGGACGGGAACGTGGTCCAGGCGTAACCTAGGTCGATGGTCAGCCCGCGGCGCCGTTCTTCCTCCCAACGGTCCGGCTCCATGCCGGTGAGGGCGCGAACTAGGGTGCTTTTGCCGGAATCGACGTGCCCGGCGGTGGCTACGACGTACACTCCTCAGCCCACCCCGCCTGCGTCCGCGGCCTTGAAGGCTGCCAGCGCTTTCCGTATCGCGTCGAGAATCCTGTCGTCATCCGCCGGGGCGATGCAGCGCAGATCGATCAGGCACGAGCCATCGTTGACGCGTGGCAGCACAGCCGGATCACCGGTGCGCAAAAGTCCTGCGAGTCCCTCTGGGAGCCGTAGTGCCCATCCCGGCAGAGGCACTCCCGGGGCGCCGCCGCCACCTACCCGACCGTCATGGGACACCACGGGCACGTCGAGTTCCCGGGCGAGCCGGTCCGTGCGGCGCCGCAAGTGCCCGGCGTCGGCGTGCAGGGCCCGGACAACCGGCGGCGGGCCGCCCGCCAGCGTGGCTTCCAAGGCGGCAAGGGCGAGTTTGTCAGCCCGGACCGCACGGGCGAGCGGGTGGCGGGCCAACCGCGTGATGATTTCCTTGCGGCCCAGCAGCAAGCCAGCCTGTGGGCCGCCGAGTAGCTTGTCACCGCTGGCGATCACGACGTCGGCTCCGCTCACCAAGGCGGAGGCGGCGTCCGGCTCCTCCGGCAGGAAAGGGTCGGGCGACAAGAGCCCGCTGCCCAGGTCGGCCACCAGAGGTACCCCGTGGGCGACGGTCAGCGGGCTGATTTCGTGCAACGGGACAGTGGAGGTAAATCCATCGACCCGGAAGTTGCTGGGATGGACCTTGAGTACGCACCCGGTGTTCGACCCCAGAGCACCGGCGTAGTCGTGTAGGTGGGTGCGGTTGGTCGTACCTACCTCGCGTAGCTTCGCCCCCGTCGACTCCATTAAGTCGGTCAGCCTGAAGCCGGCACCGATCTCGACCAGTTCCCCGCGGCTCAGCACCACCTCCCGGCCGGCGGCCAAGGCAGTCGTGGCCAACACCAGCGCTGCGGCGCCGTTGTTCACCACCAGCGCATCCTCAGCCGCGGGACAGGCGGCGAGTAATGCAGCGCGCGCCCCGGCGCCGCGCCCGCTCCGGCTGCCGGTTGCCAAGTCGAGCTCCACGTCAACGTAGCCGCTGGCCGCGATAACAGCTTCCACCGCGTCTTCAGAAAGTGGAGCACGGCCGAGGTTGGTATGGACGATGACGCCGGTTGCGTTGAGCACCGGACGAAGGGTCGTCGCCGTGCGGTCGGCTACGGCGGCGATCAGTGTTCCTTCCACTTGTCCGGGCGGGAGCTCACCACGCCGTGCCTGATCCTGGATTTGACGAACGAGGTTGCGGATGACGCGCTCGTTCAGCCTGCTCCGGGCCTTGGAGACGGCCGGCAGAGCCAGCAGGTCATCGGTGCGCGGAATCAGGCGCCGGGGATCGACCGGGTCCACAGCCCTCCTCTGCTCGCGGCGCTCGGGCCGGAAGTTGGCGGTGGCGGACGGGAATCGAACCCGCCAGGCCGAGATGCTCGGCCGCACCGGTTTTGAAGACCGGGGGGCCCACCAGGACCCGGACGCCACCGGGGCTCAATATAGCAGGGTTGCCTGAAGGAGTACGCTAGGCGGGTGAACGAGGCCCAGACGCCAGTCCAGCAACTCGGTACCGGTGCTGCCGGAACTCTCCGGCTCACCGGCTATGCCCACGGTGGCGGCTGCGCGTGCAAGATTCCGCCCGGCGAACTCGAAGAAGCGGTACGCGGACTCACCGGCCAGCCCGGCGCCGATGTGCTGGTCGGGCTTGACAGCGGCGACGACGCAGCCGCCGTTCTGGTCCGTGGGGACCTGGCCGTATTGTCCACCGCTGACTTTTTCACCCCCGTGGTAGACGACGCCTTCGATTGGGGCCGGATCGCCGCCGCCAATGCGCTCTCCGACATTTACGCGATGGGCGGGCGCCCGATTATGGCGATTAACCTCGTCGGCTGGCCCCGTGGCGTACTGCCGCTGGAATTGATGACCGAGGTACTCCGCGGTGGCCTGAGCGTGGCCGCCGAGGCAGGGTGCCCGGTCATAGGCGGACACACTATCGACGATCCGGAACCGAAGTACGGCATGGCGGTCACCGGCGTCGTCCACCCCGACCGATTGCTGCGGAACGACGCCGCCCGGCCCGGGCTGCCCATCACGCTCACCAAACCGATCGGCGTCGGACTGCTCAACAACCGTCACAAGCAGACCGGCGAAGTGTTCACCGAAGCAGTAAAGACGATGACGCGCCTGAACCGCGACGCCGCCGAGGATGCGGTGGCGGCCGGTGTGCGGGCAGCCACGGACGTGACGGGCTTTGGCTTGCTCGGACACCTGTACAAGATGTGCCGGGCCTCCGGGGTCGGGGCAGTGGTGGACCGGAAAGCGGTGCCGCACGTCGACGGCGCCCGGGAAGCGTTGCGCGATGGGTTTGTCTCCGGCGGAACGCGGCGCAACCTGGACTGGGTGCGGCCCTACCTGCGTGCCGCCGCGGGCGTCACGGAGGACGATCTTCTCCTGCTCGCCGATGCACAGACCTCCGGCGGGCTACTCGTCGTCGGTGAATTGCCGGGCCATCCAGTCATCGGACACACCATCGCGGGCCAGGGCATCGAGATCCGCTGAAACCCGGCCATTCGTCTTCAGCCGCCGGTGGTGATCGCGTCGTCGGTGATTCCGGCCGCACGGCGGGCGGCGAGCCGCGTCTTCTGCGGTTCGATGGTGTACCGCGGATCTCTGGCCGAGGCGAGGCCCGCCTCAAATACACCAAAACGCGTCAGGGCGGACGCGGTCAGCAACGCGAGTCCGGAGGCCGCAGCCGCTCCGCGGTGTCGGCCGCCCAGCAGTGTTCCCAGCCCGCCGGCGACCGCCAAACGCTCGCTCCATTTCAGCATGGCGCCCGCCTTGCCCTGGTGTAGGGGTTCCGCCGCCACCGGGTCCATCCGTTGTTTCATGACTTTCATGGCAACCACCTCACCTAAGACGCCGAGCACGGCGAGCTTCCGGGCCGGCCCCGTTTCGCGCACCGGCGTGGTGACCATGGCGAGCCCGGCAGAAGCGAGGGCTGCCGAACTTACGAAGACGAACGGCAGTTCCTCGTGGGCAGCGTTCCACGTCGGTGTGGCGGTGTCTCCGAGCAGCACTGCCGTGTAAGCCGCCAGAGGTCCGGCAAAGACGGCGGCCTCGAAGCCGGCCGGTCCCTCGACAGCCCGCAGCACGCTCCGCAACGGGCCCAGCGGAAGCCGGGATCCGCTCATCCGGTCGATCTCCGCCACCGCCGAGACCCCCGCACCTGCGCTGAAGGCGCTGAGGATCCACGAGCCCACACTCATCGGCGAAGTGACCTTGAAGGTCCGCAGCATATGCAGAAAGCGCTCCGGCCTGCCGAGGTCCTTCACAAGCGCAACAGCCCCGGCACTTACCGCTGCCAAAGCGCTCAAACGCGCGTTACGGCGCAGCGTCGGCCGCCCGCTCAACTGGCCGCCGAGTCCGAGCAAAGCCGAGCCGGCGGCAACGCCGCCCAGGAACAGGTACGCGGCCACATCATTACCCCAGGGTGCCGGCTTTACAACCGGACGGCCGTAATACGAGCTGAATTCCGGCTCGGGAACCATGGGCATTTCCCGGGAGCCGTCGCCATTGGCCGGGCGGCGGCCCGGTCCTCGTTTGCCCTCCCGCCGGCGACGGCGGGCGGGTTCCGATGGCCGGAAGCTGTCGAACTCTGAGAGGGTCATGCACGCCCTCCCAGGAATGCCACTGCAACTGCCGCGGCCATGCCCGCTACTGCCATGCCGGCCCTTCGGTACATCTGCGGAAGGTCGGCCGTGGGTACCCGTGGGTCCGGCGGAAGTCCGTAGACCTCGGGTTCGTCGAGGAGCAGGAAGACTGATCCGGTTCCGCCGACGCCGTCGTTTTCGTTCGCACCGTAGAGCCTTGCCTCCGTCAGACCTTGCGCGTGCAGGCTGGAAACGCGTTCCCTGGCCGTCTCCACCATGTCGTCATGGTCGCCGAACTTGATAGACGTCGTAGGGCACGCTTTGGCGCACGCGGGGGTCTCATCCGCGACAAGCCGGTCGTAGCACAGCGTGCACTTCTGGGCGATGCCCGCATTGGGGACGGCGGGATGCTTGGCGTGCTGGTCGTTCCTGCTGGTGGCCACCTTGACCGAGCCATCGGCGCGGCGCTCGATGACGCCGAAAGGACATCCGGCGACGCAGGTTCCACAGCCGTTGCAGACGTCGTCCTGTACCACCACGGTGCCGAATTCGGTGCGGAAAAGCGCTCCGGTCGGGCACACATCGAGGCACCCGGCGTGCGTGCAGTGCTTGCAAACGTCGGAGGACATCAACCACCTGAAGTCTGCCGTGTCCGGGGGCGTGGTGTCGGCCTCGGCCAGGTCCGTCGCAGCTGGCGATGCCGTGGCCGGCGGACCAATACGCGGCATGCCCAGGCTCACCAGGGCGCGGCCTGATTCCCGCGCCTCCACAATGCGGTCCTGACCTTGCTCGATGAACGCCACATGACGCCAAGTGCTGGCGCCCAGCGCCCCGGTGTTGTCGTAGGACGACCCGAGCAGCTCCAGATTGCCGTCCTGCGGGTTATGGTTCCACTCCTTGCAGGCAACCTCGCAGGCCTTGCACCCGATGCAGATCGAGGTGTCGGTGAAAAAGCCCTTCCGCGGATGGCTGTGCTCCCAGTGGGCATCGGCGGTGGGGTCGGTCGGTCCGGACAGCTGGCCCATCTAGTCCTCCAACATCGGATTGGTAATGGCGCGGTTGCCGGTCTCGGCGGTCAGTCCCGCCCGCGCCTGATAGGCGGCGACCAGTGCCCGCAGTTCCTGCCCGCGCGGCCGGCGGCCCGGGCGGATATCGCAGGAGGCGACCTTGGACTCCTGGATCTGGACGTTGGGGTCCAGCGTCACGCCAAGCAGGTCATTGGCGGCGTCGCCACTGACGACGGCGTTACTGCCCACGCCCCAGTGGTAGGGCAGCCCGATCTGGTGCACGGTGTGACCGCCCACGGCCAGGGGTTTCAGCCGGTCAGTGATGAGCACCTTCGCCTCTATGGCCGAGCGGGGCGAAATAATGGTGGCCCACCCGTAGGGCTCAAGCCCCCGCTCGGCAGCCAGTTCAGGCGAAACCTCACAGAACATCTCCGGCTGCAATTCGGACAAGTAAGGAAGCCAGCGGCTCATCCCGCCGGCGGTGTGATGCTCAGTAAGCCGGTACGTGGTGAAGACGTACGGGTACACGTCGGCGCCGGGAGTACCGGCACTTGGCGCACTGAAGTTGCCCGCGTGCGGGAACACCAACCGCGCCGGACTCTGCTGCTGCGGGTAGAGCGCGTTGGCCACGGGGGATTCCTGAGCCTCGTAGTGGGTGGGAAGGGGCCCATCCACAAGGCCCTTCGGGGCGAACAGCCAGCCCTTGCCGTCGGCCTGCATGATGAAGGGGTCATCTCCGCTAAGGGCTGCAGGGCCGCCGAGGGCCGGGTCGGGCTGGCTTCCCGGAGCCCGGTCCACCGGGAAATCGGGAACGTCGTCGCCGACCCACTTTCCTTGCTCCTGGTCCCACCAGATGTATTTCTTCCGCTCGCTCCACGGCTTACCGGCGGGATCCGCGGACGCACGGTTGTAGAGGACCCGGCGGTTGGCCGGCCATGCCCAGCCCCATTCCGAAGCCACGGGCCCTTGTTCCTGACCAGGCTTACGGTTGGCAGCGTGGTTGGAGCCACCAGCGTAAACACCGGTGTAGATCCAACAGCCAGCGGCCGTGGAACCGTCGGCGCGAAGTTCGGTGTAGGCGGAGAGGGGCTTACCGGCGTCCGGTCCAGCCAGTTGGCGGCCGTTGATCTCCGCAAGCACAGCCTCGGCATCCGGATCGCCGTGCTCATCCGTGGGATAGTCCCAGGTCAGGTCGAGCAGCGGACGGTCCCGCTCGTCCTCGGAGCCAGCCAGCTTCGCCCGGATCCGTTGGCCTAGCTCGAAGAAGAACTGCAGTTCGCTCTGGCACTCCCCGGGCGGTGCCACCGCCTGGTGCCGCCACTGCAGCAGACGCTGGGTCTGCGTGAACGAGCCGGCTTTCTCCACATGGGTGGCTGCGGGCAGGAAGAAGACTTCGGTCTCGATGTCCTCGGTGCGCAGTTCGCCGGACTCGATCTCCGGGCCGTCCTTCCACCAGGTGGCCGACTCGATCATGTTCAGGTCACGCACCACCAGCCACTTCAGATGGGACATGCCAAGCCGTTGCAGCCGGCCGTTGGCCGAGCCCACTGCGGGGTTCTGTCCAAGGATGAAGTAGCCCTCCACCTCGTCCTTGAGCATGCTCATAGTGGTCTCATATGTGCCGTGCGCCCCCGTCAGCCGCGGAAGGTAATCATAGGCCCAGTCGTTGTCCGCGGTCGCGGCTTCACCCCACCAGGCCTTCAGGAGGCTGACGGTGTAGGCGTCGGCGTCGGCCCAAAAGCCCTTTTGCTGTTTTGACCCGACGGCTGCCAGATATTCACTGAGGCTGTCGTGGCGGCCGGCGCTGGGCATCGGCAGGTAGCCGGGTAGCAGGTTGAACAATGTGGGGATGTCGGTGGACCCCTGGATGCTGGCATGACCGCGAAGGGCCATGATCCCGCCGCCGGGGCGCCCCACGTTTCCCAGCAATAGCTGAAGGATCGCCGCGGCCCGGATGAACTGCGCTCCCAAGGAGTGCTGAGTCCAACCCACCGCGTAGGCAAAGCAGGTAGTCCGGTCGCGTCCCGAGTTTTCCGTGATGCTGCGGGCAAGATACTCGAAATCCGCCACTTTGATGCCGCACATGTCCCGGACCATCTCCGGGGTGTACCGGGCATAATGCCGCTTGACGATCTGGAAGACCGTCCGGGGGTCTTGCAGGGTGTCGTCCCGCTGAACTTCGGCATGCTCCAGCGGCGGCCCGCCACTGCCGAAGGTGTCGGCGGCAGCACGGGCGGACGCTTCGGCGCCGTGTTCGCGGCTGGGCCCGGGCTCATGAATCGCGCCCTCACCTTGTTCCGCGTACGCCCAGGACGACGTGTCGTACGCCCTTTTTTCCGGATCGAAACCGGAGAACAGGCCGCCCAGGTCCTCGGCATCGCGGTAGTCCGCATGCACCAGCGTCGCCGCATTGGTGTACGCGCCGACGTACTCCTTGAACCAGAGGTCATTGGTGATGACGTAGTTAATCAGGGCGCCCAGAAGGACGACGTCAGAGCCGGCCCGGATCGGAATGTGCTTGTCCGCGACGGCGGAGGTACGCGTGAAGCGGGGATCGACGTGGATGACCTTAGCTCCGCGTGCCTTAGCCTCCGCAACCCACTGGTATCCCACCGGGTGGCATTCGGCCATGTTGGAGCCCTGAATGACGATGCAGTCGGCATTGGCCATGTCTTGCAGTGATTGCGTCGCACCACCGCGCCCAAACGAGGCTCCCAAACTGGGAACCGTGGAGGAGTGTCAAATGCGGGCTTGGTTCTCGATCTGTACCGCACCGGCAGCCGTGAAGAGTTTCTTGATCAGGTAGTTCTCTTCGTTATCGAGTGTTGCCCCGCCCAGCGAAGCAATCCCCATCGTGCGGCGAAGCAGCCTGCCTTCCTCGTCTTCTTGCTGCCACGTCCTGCGGCGGGTCTCGATGAAGCGGTCCGCCACCATGTCGACGGCGGTGGCCAGGTCCAGGTGCTGCCACTGGGTGGAGCGCGGCGCACGGTAAAGCACACCGGTTTGACGGCCTGGCGAGTTGACCAACTGTTCACTGGCAGAGCCCTTGGGGCACAAGCGGCCGCGGGATATTGGCGAATCCGGATCGCCCTCGATTTGAACGACCTTTTCGTCCTTGACGTAGACCAGCTGTCCGCAGCCCACGGCGCAATACGGGCACACGCTCTGCACCACGCGGTCAGCGGTGACCGTCCGTGGAGTAATGGCCCTGGTCTGCGGGGATGTCACCGCCGGACCGCGGCCCAAGAGGTCGCCCGTACTCAACTGCCGGACGACCGGCCACTGAAGAAAACTGCGTCGTGCCATGAAAGGAGCCTACCCAATCAGGGCCCCGGGGAACAGGGGCGGGTACTGACTGTGGAGGAACGAGTGTCATGGTTTCCGCAACAGACCCCCTGCCAGCTTCTTCCCGTTTGTTATGTCGATTATTGGGAATGCAGACAGAGAATGCCGCTCGGAGGACGCAACGAGTGCGACTGCGGATAACGCTGACCGCCACACCGCTTTAGAATTTCTGGTAGCTGTCACCCGGGACCAGGGACGGGAAACCACGATGAAAGGAAGCCCATGAACACTGACCCAAGCAAGGCCGGGGCCGTGAATGCTGAGCCACTCACCGTGGACCCTACCGGGCAGGACCCCACCGTTAAGGACCCTGCTGCGGATGTGAAGCTGCAGCTTCAACTTGCTATTTTCGAGGCCAGCAAGGACTCCGAAGGCAAAAGCCTCGCCGAGATCCTAGAAAGCCTGCGGTCCGCCTTCGCCGCGCGCGGCGTTGCGGAACCGCCGGCCACGTGGTTAGAATCCGTCGCCTCTTCAGCGTTCTATGGTGAGCCCTACCTCATTGATTTCCCCACTGCGATCGCAGCAGACGCCGTCGTGCCCGCTCCGAATCAGGAAGTCCGGAACCGCCTCGCGGCCCGCCGCGACCTTCGGGCGGAAGAGCTTCCGCCCGGAATCTTCCCCTCCGGGAACGATTGGGACGTGCCCGTCATCGAAGCTCCCGCGGGTGCCCCCGAGCCTGTCAACCCGGCCACCATGTCCCGGCGGGCGACGAGAATCGCTGCGGGCCTGGCGTTCGTAGGAGTTGTGGCCGCGGCCACCGTCGTGATCGTCCAGTCTGCCCGTGCATCCAACCGACACAGGACGACCCTGCGGGCCCGCACCCCTGGAGGGAGAGTCAGCTAAGGCAGCAAGCTCAGCTGCCCGCTGGCTCCCCGCCGCTTGGAGAAGAGGTTATTCTGCGACGGAACGTGGTGGAGTTCCGCTTTAACGTCTGAGTCAGCTCCGGTACCTCCCGGGAATCCTCGGCCGAAGTGTTGGGGAACTTAACGTTCTTCCGAGACGGTGATTGTTCCCGAGGCGGTGGCGGCTCGGAGTGCGCTAGCCTGAACGGCGTGGACCGCATAGACATGGATGACGCTGCAACGCTCGTGACCCTGCTGCATGATGGGAGGCGCTCCTCGTCGCTCCGTGCGCTGCTGCCGGGGTGGGACATGCTGCAGGCCGACGTCCCTTCCCGGGAACGGGTAGAGACGGCAATAGCGGTCCTGGTCGGTTCCGGCCTTGCTGAGGTCGACTCATCGTGGGGGATGCGGCTCACGGAGCAGGGCGTGCAGCTCAGGCGGTCCGTGAAAGGTGCTCGGGGGATGCGGGAGATCCCGGGGGCAATCAGCGATCTGCTGGTAGGACGCCAGTTGAGCCGTGCAACGCTGAGTCTTCCTCACGAGGTCTTTGATGCGGCGCGCGAGGACTATCTGGACGCGGCCCAACGCAGGGCTGAGCGCCGATCGCGACATCGCTGGTGGTGGCCCGACGCATCCAGGCCCCGTCCAAGGAAGCCGTCGAGCTAGGATCGCCGCGCCGCTGAGCATGCCGGCGTTGTCGCGGACGAGCTGCGCCAGCTGGGTCACCCGAACACATCCGAGTCGTTCACCCGTCTGGCCGACCACCTGCGCAGCGGTGTGACGAGGGCCGCGCAGGGAGTTCAAAGCAGACTTGTGTTCTATGCTGCGGGCGGGTTGCGGAAAGATCGCGGGCCAGCGGTTGCCAACGGCGGCCTGAATCCACAGGTCCTCGACCGTGCACCGCTGGTGGCGGAGACGTTTATTCGTTACGGAACGTCGTGGAGTTCCGCTTCAACGTCTAGTTTCTGATCTGCTTGAGGCCAAAAGCGATAGCCGCTAAGAACACGTGTTCTTGGCGGCTATCGCTTTTGCGAGCGGGTGAGGGCTTCACGGAC
>Ga0157375_10004686_pt1 | contig 11898 bp, 15 predicted proteins | sample M35metaG_FD_115311 | JGI IMG/M metagenome (GOLD analysis project Ga0157375, IMG submission 115311) | Miscanthus rhizosphere microbial communities from Kellogg Biological Station, Michigan, USA - M3-5 metaG | ecosystem: Host-associated > Plants > Roots > Rhizosphere > Soil | place: USA: Michigan...
CGCACCCGATCCGGGTACGTCGCGGCGAAGAGGGCGCCCAGTGGGCCTCCCTCCGAGTACCCGAAGAGCGCCGCCGACTCGCTCCCGACGGCGTCCATCACGGCTCGCACGTCGTCCATGCGCGACTCGAGGTCGGGCAGGCCGACGTTGCGGTCGGACAGCCCGGTCCCGCGCTTGTCGAAGCGGATGAGGCGCGCGAAGGACCCGATTCGGTCGTTGACGTAGCGGGATGCCGGGAGCTCCCAGTCGATCTCGAGGTGGGAGAAGAACCCGTGGATCAGCACGAGGTCGAACGACCCCGTCCCGTTGACCTGATACGCGATGTTGACGTCGCCGCTGCGCGCGTACTGGACGGGAGCCGTGCTCACTGCGAGCGGCGGAAGCAGTCGATCGTGTGGTCGTCGACCATGCCCGCGGACTGCATGAACGCGTAGATCGCCGTGGGGCCGACGAACCGGAACCCTCGTCGCTTCAGGTCCTTCGAGACCGCCTTCGACAGGTCGGTCTCCGACGGGATCTCCGCAAGCGTGCGGAAGTTGTTGACGATCGGGCGGCCGCCGACGAACCCCCAGAGGTAGGCGTCGAGGCTTCCCAGCTCGTCCTGGACTTCGAGAACGCGTGCGGCGTTCGAGACCGTCGACTCGACCTTGAGGCGGTTGCGGACGATTCCCGGGTCGTCGAGCAGCCGCTCGACGTCACGCGGGCCGTAGCGTGCGACCTTGGCCGGGTCGAAGCCCTCGAACGCACGCCGGTAGCCCTCGCGCTTGCGCAGGATCGTCGACCAGGAGAGGCCTGCCTGCGCGCCCTCGAGCGTCAGCAACTCGAACAGGTCGCGGTCGTCGTGCGTCGGCGTTCCCCACTCCTCGTCGTGGTAGGCGACCATGAGTTCGTCGCCTTTCGCGGTCCATTCGCAGCGCGTGACGGTCGGCATCGATGGGTAGGATCGCAGGCCGTGCGCCGCCTCGTGCTCCTCGTCTTCGTGCTCCTCTTCGCAGCCGCCGGCTGCGGGAGTGGCGACGACTCCGCGAGCGGCGGCGACACGACCACGACAGCCCTCAACGAGTGCGTCGACGTCGAAGCGCCCGACTCTCGCGACCCGGGCTCGCACAAGGCACCGACCACGGAGCTCGACGCGTCGAAGACCTACACTCTCAGGTTCGACACCTCGTGCGGTGCCTTCACCGTGACGCTCGACCAGAAGACCTCGCCGAAGGCGAGCGCGTCGCTCGTCGCGCTCGCGCGGGACGGCTACTTCGACGACACGATCTTCCTTCGTGTCGTCCCGGGCTTCGTCATCCAGGGCGGCGATCCGACCCAGACGCAAGCGGGTGGGCCGGGCTACTCCACCGTCGACACCCCGCCTGCGGACGCGAAGTACACGAAGGGCGTCGTCGCGATGGCGAAGGCACCGACGGAAGCGCCGGGGACTTCGGGGAGCCAGTTCTTCGTCGTCACCGGCGAGGACGCCGGCCTGCCGCCCGACTACGCGATCGTCGGCACCGTGACGGAAGGGATGGACACGGTCGAGCGAATCGACGCACTGGGCACGCCCGGTCAGGACGGCCCGCCGTCCAAGCCCGTCGTCATCAACAGCGTCACCGTCACCGAGAGCTGATGGGGCGCGTCGCCGCGGTCGTCCTCGCCGCGGGCGAGGCGTCGCGGTTCGGGAGCCCGAAGCAGCGGATCCTCCTCCCCGCCGTCCTCGACCGTCTCGAGTCGGCCCCCATCGACGACGTCGTCGTCGTCGAAGGCGCCCACGCGCTCGAGACGCCCGAGGACGTCGGTCTCGTGCACTGCGCGGACTGGCGGCGTGGGCCGGGCGCCTCACTCCGCTGCGGGCTCGATGCGCTCGGCACCGATGTGGACGCAGCCGTCGTCGTCCTCGCCGACGGGCCGACGCTCGCTCCTGCTTCGATCGCGCGAGTGCTCGACGCTTGGCGCCACGACGGAGGGATCGTCGCGGCCTCGTATGCGGGCGACCGCGGTCACCCACTCGTGCTCGGACGCGCCGAGTGGGTCGACATCCCGGACGAGGGTCTACGCGGCCTCGAGGTTCGCCTCGTCCCGTGCGACGACCTCGGCGCGCCCGGGGACGTCGATACGCCGGACGACCTCTAGGCGCCTACGCAGTCGCGTCGAGCCCGCGGAGCTCGGCGAGCTTGTCCATGAGCCCGGGTGGCATGCGCTCGACCGAGCTCGTGCGCACGTACCGGCGCAGGCTCTCCTCGAAGCGGTACCGGCGCCGGCAGTAGTCGCACCCCCCCAGGTGCTCCTCGGCCTCGCGCCACTCGGCGTCGGACAGCGTGCGATCCAGGAAGTCCTGAAGGAGCTCCTCGCAGCGATCGCACGGCTCGCCCATCAGGAGAGCGCCCCCTCTGCGAGGTGCTGCTTCAAGGCGCGGCGACCGCGGTGGAGTCGTGACATGACGGTTCCGATCGGGACGTCGAGGATCTGTGCTGCATCAGCGTACGAAAAGTCCCCGATGTCGACCAGCACGACGACGTCGCGGAACTGCGGTGGGATCTCGGAGAGTGCGTTCACGATCGAGTCCTGGGAGAGCCGCTCGACGACCTCGTCGGTCTCGAGAGCCTCCTCGCCCGCCGCCGACGCGACCTTGTTCGCGAGGTAGTAGTCCGTCTCTTCGAGGGGCTGCGTCTGCGGCGAGCGCTGCACCTTGCGGCCCCGATCGACGTTCAGGTTCGTGAGGATGCGGAGCAGCCACGCACGGAGGTTCGTCCCCGGTGTGAACGACCGCCAGCTGCGGAATGCCCTTGCGTACGTCTCCTGCACGAGATCCTCTGCCTCCTCACGCGAGCCGACGAGTCGCCTCGCAACCCGGTACACCTGGTCGGCGAGAGCGAGTGCCTCTTCCTCGAAGTGCGCACGATCACGCGCCTCGGTGGCGATGCGCCGTGCGTCGCGTGCTTCGGTGTCGGGGCCCGCCTCGCTCACCGGCGTACCGTATCGCTGTCCTGTACAGGTGGCTGGAACGAGGTGCAGGCGGCCGCTATTCCCGCTCGTCCGCGATCTCGGGAAACCCTGAGCGGGAGAGAGCGGCGACGATCTCGTCCTTCGAGGTCTTTCCGTCGTCCCACTCGAGCGTGACCTCGCCCATGAGGTTCGCGTTGGCGTACTCGATGCCCTGGTGGCCGCGCAGCGCGCCGGCGAGGCGCCCGATACAGCGCTCGCAGCGCACACCGCTGACTCTGAGGGTCGTGCTCGCCATCGACGGCGACTCTACCGGGACGGCCATCAGGTCCAACGGCGGTCACGGACGTCAGCGCTTGACGCCGTGCACCGGACGGCCCGCAGCCTCCCACGCGTAGTACGACGCGCTCGGGCCGAACGCCGTCTCGTAGCCGACGATCCGCGGGTTGCGGCCGACCTCCTTCGCCCTCTGCGCGTGCCAGAGGAGGTTCGGGTCGTCGCGTACCTCCCACACGAGGACGAGGTGCGCCGCCGTCATGAAGTCCGCGACGAACCAGCATCCCTCGGCCGGGCACGGGAAGGGGTCCGTGCGCACACAGAACCATCCGCCGTGATCACCGTCGTCGTCCCCCTGCCAGAGCTCCTCGTCCGCTTCGAGGTCGACATCGGAGAGCACGGCCGCGCCGGGGCGGAGTTCCGACTCCACGGGGGCACAATAGCCCCCGTGCCCCGGTCCGAAGGACGTGACGTGGCCGTCGTGCTGTCGGGGGGAGGGATCAACGGCGTCCTCCTCGAGCTCGGCTTCCTGCTCCGATTGTCGGAGACCGATCTCTGGCGCCGTGTCGGCTGGATCTACGGAACCTCGGCCGGCGCGCTCGCCGGAACGATGGCGGCACTCGACCGTCTCGACGACCTCGAGGAGTTCCTCCGCGGGCTTGCACCCCAGGACGCGTTCCGGCCGCGCCCGATCTGGCAGTTCCCGGGCGGGCTGCACGACTACACGCTCCCGGTCACCATCGCGGAGCGGATCGGGCCGCCGCAGGAGGTCGGAGCGGCGCTGGCCGCGTCCCCGATCGAGCTGATCGTCTTCGCAACCGACGTCAGCGAATACCCTGCAGGCGACGAGGAACGGGACTACGAGCTCGTCTACTCCTCACATTCGGCCGAGGCCGAGACGATGGGCCGCGCGATCCTCGCCTCGGCGGCGATCAGCGGGCTCGTCCTCCCACTCCATGTGGGCGGCAAGATCGCGACGGACGGGGGCTGGGTGCGCAACTTCCCGTTCGAGCATGCGTACCGCAACCCGGAGGTAGCGGCGATCGCGGCCTTCAGATACGTGCCGACGTATCCCGTCTCGGATGGCGCGTACCTCGAGCGTGCGCGCGAGCGCCTCGAGCTCTTCCGCGCGGTCCCTCCGGTGCGGGCATTGCTTGCCGAGCTCCGCCTCGCGCAGGAGCGAGCGGCGCACGGCGAGCCGGCTCACTACGGCGAGCTCGTCGTCCGCCTCATGCGCGTCGCCTTCGCGCGAAACGCAGTCGTGGAGGAGCGCCTCGCCATGGAGCGCGAGACGTCCGTCGCCGAGCTCCAGTCACTCAGGGACGACGTGACCACGGCCGCCGTGGCTGCGGCCCCGCGCTGGCGCCGCAGGACGCTGCGCGCACGGCTCGACGCGCGGTTCGAGGCCGCGCGCTTTCCGTTTCGCCATGAGCGGCAGCTTCAGACGATCATCGTGCGGGGCACGGCGGGGCCGGAGAGCCTCGACCCGACGTTCCGCGGCGACACCCCGTGGCCCGAGGAGCGCAAGCGCGCCCTCATCGACCGCGGCTACCAACTCACCGACGAGGCCCTGAAGCACCAGTTGCCGTAGGACTGTGGCGACCACTGGGCGTGCGCCGCGAGCGTCTTTGACGTGCGCGGAAAGAAAGGTCGGCCGGGGTCCGGGCAGGCGGTCGGACCCCGTGCCGACGGTAGGTGAGCAGGCCCCGGCAAACCGGGGCCGTGCTCCCGGCTAGCCCTGGGGGGATGCGGGCTGCCGTCCGAGCGTGACCGTCACGCTCGTCTTGCTCGCGTCGCGGTAGATCACGACCTTGACCTTGTCACCGGGCTTGTGCGCGGCGACCGCGTCGCGAAGCTGTTCGATCGAGGAAATCTTCTCGCCCCCGAAGGAGACGATGATGTCGCCGCCGAGCACGAACGTCTCGCCTGCGACGACGACCTGGGTCTTGCCGCCCTTCAGACCCGCGCTGTCGGCGCCCGAGTCCTGGGTGACCGACTCCACGATGACGCCCTTCTGGACGGCGAGGTTGTACTTGTCCGCCACGTCACTCGTGACGGCCTGTCCGCTGATGCCGAGGTAGGCGTGGTCGACGCGGCCGGTGCGGAGGATCTGCGCGACGACGTCCTTGACCGTGTTCGACGGAACCGAGAAGCCGATTCCGACGTTCCCCGTGGCGGTGTCGCCCGTCTCGATCTGCGTGTTGACGCCGATGACCTGACCCCGGCTGGAAAGCAGCGGGCCGCCGGAATTGCCGTGGTTGATCGGCGCGTCGGTCTGGATGACGTGATCGATCGTGAAGCGGTTGGGCGCCGTGATCAGCCGCTGAAGAGCGCTGACGATCCCGGAGGTCACCGTGCGATCGAGGCCGAACGGATTTCCGATCGCGACCACCGGATCGCCGACGCGAACTGCGTCCGAGTCCCCGAGTGGCAGCGGGGTCAGCGCACTGGCGGACGTGTCGACGCGGAGCACCGCGAGGTCGGTCGACGGATCGGTTCCGACGATCTCGGCCTTCACCGTGTCGCGGTTCGAGAAGCTGACCGTCACCTCGTTCGCACCTTCGACGACGTGGTAGTTCGTGACGATGTGGCCGGCCTTGTCGAGGACGAAGCCCGATCCGAGTGCGGACGACTGCGGCGTGGGAGACTGGTCCGAGGGGATGTCGCGGGGCGTGAACGACGTCGAGTTGTTCGTCGCGTTGACGCGGACCACGCCCGACGCCGCGCGCTCGTAGATCTGGTTGATGCTCAGACCATTGCCATTGGCCGGTGCGAGCCCTGGGTTCGCGGCCGGCGAGGTCTCGGTCACGACCGTGGTGTCGCCGTCGAGCCCGCCGAGCAGCGCTACTGCACCGACTGCGACGAGGCCACCGAGAGCGGCGGCCACGGCAAGCGCAGCAGACATGCGGGCGAACGACATGACCCGTCGGTTATAGCCCGGCCGTCGTGAACCGCGGGTTAGCGGCCGTTAATTCCCGGTTGCCGAGCGCTACGCGACCAGGACACCCGTGACGTACATGGTCGCGATGCCGACGATGAAGCCGGCGATCGCATGTCCGGAGCGGAGGCCTCCGGGCGCGGTGCGCGCGACGTAGCGGCCGACCTCGACCACGACCTGGAGCGCAGCGCCGGCGGCGATCGCGAAGAAGAGGGCGCCTAAGACGTCACTCGTCGTATAGCCGCCGATCCACGCACCGAGGATTGCCGGGGCACCGGCGATCAGGGCGAGCCCGGCCAGCGCGAGGACGGTCACGCGCGTCTTCGCCACCGGGGTCGCGATGCCGAGACCCTCGGTGACGTTGTGGATCATGAACCCGACGATCAGGAATGCGCCGAGCTGCAGCTCGCCGAGCGCGAATGACGCGCCGATCGCAAGCCCCTCGCCGAGGTTGTGGAGGCCGATCCCGACCGCGATGAGGAGCGCGAGCGTCATCCCGGTCGCCGCCGAGCCGCCCGCGAGCCTGCCGGCCAGCGCGGTCATCCCGAGAAAGCTCAGCGCGACGCCGAGGAGGACGAGCCCGGCTCTGCCGAGAGACGCCGGTAGCGCTGCCTGGAGCTCGAACGACTCCGTCAATGCCTCGATGCCGAGGAACGTGAGGAGACCGGCCGTGAAGGCCATGAACGTGGCGAGCCAGACCGGGCTCGCCTGACGGAGCGCCGGCAGCCAGAGGAGCCCGAAGGCGATCGGAAGGACGCCGACGAGAAGGCCTATCAGCGCATACCCGAAGAACCCCTGCACGGACGGCTGCGGGGTCTCGACGGCGGCGGGGACCTCCTTCACCGTCTGGATCCCGGTCGAGCTCGTCACCCCGACGGTGATCGGATCGCCGTCCACCCACTGAAATGGGACGACGATCGTGCTCGAGCGCAGGCGGCCGAGCGTCGTCGGCCCGTCGACCGAGTAGGGAACGATCGCGTCGTCGACGTTCACGTTCGCGATCGTGAGGTCGTCCCGTTGCGGGTTTCGCACGAGGATGCGGATCTCGCCCGGTTCGAACTCGATTCGCCGGACGTCGAACTTGTCCGCCGGAGGCGGGTTCGAGCCGACGAGGTCGACGAGGGACGAGCCCGCGCTCACGACGACTCCGACCGCGAGCGCGAGCAGCAAAACCGGCACGACGGCCCACAGCCGCCAGTTGAGGCGGCCCCGCTCAGGCGCCGCCGAGCCCGCTTCCATCAGCCTTCCACCACGTCGAAGAAGCCCATCCAGCCGAGCTCTGCGAACTCGGACTGGTGCGCGTGGAACATGTGCAGCCCCGGCATGGCGAACTGGATCTCGATGACGCCCCGCTGGCCCTGGCACTGCATGACCGTGTCCGTGTACTCCCAGTGCTCACCCGTGCCCGTCGGCTGGTAGCGGAAGAAGTCCGCGTGCAGATGGAAGGAGTTGATGAGGTCGAACTCCGTGAGGTTCGCGAGGTAGATCCGCACGAGCTCCGACCGCTTCACCTGGATCGGGTAGCGGGCGTAGTAGAACGAGCGCCCGTTGACGGTGTAGAAGTTGTTCTCGCCGTCGCCGTCGGTGTCGAAGCCGTTCATCACCATCACGAGCTCCTTGGCTGGTGGCCTCGGCTCCTTCGGATCGATGATGAACGCCCCGTACAGGCCCTTGTGGATGTGCTTCTTGAGGGGCGTTGCGTGGCAGTGGTAGAGGTGCATGCCAGCCGGCTGCGCCTCGAGCTCGTACGTGAAGTTGCCGCCCGGCTCGACGATCTGGAAGACGCCGTCCATGTTCGACGGGTGGATCCCGTGGAAGTGGATGGTGTGCGGATGCGTGCCGGCGTTCACGAAACGCACGCGGAGCAGGTCGCCTTCCGTCGCCCGGATCACCGGACCCGGCGCCGTGCCGTTGTAGACCCACGCAGGGAAGAACACTCCCGGCGCGACCTCGAGGTCGAGGTCCGTCGCCGTCAGGCTGTGCTCGCTGACGCGGCCCGGCCGATAGGGCGCCGCAGGCGGCGCGTAGAGCAGATGGTCGAGGTCGTTGGGGCCACCGACCGCAGGCGCTTCGTCACCGACCATCGCCGCGTGACCGATCGACCCGTGCACGTGGTTCGCGGGGACGCGGTCGTGCGAGTGGTCCAAGTGATCGTGCGTCGAGGGCGCCGCGTTCGCCTCGAGCGCCAGCTTGCCCACGAGCGGAGCTGCCGCCAGCGGCGCCGCGGCAGCGAGCAGCTTTCCTCTCGTGAGGCGCATTTTAGCCATGACTAATTCCGATTCGGAGTGTAACCTAAGACGCGCAAAATGCCAGCGCAGACCCCGGATCTCACCGTCGCCGTCCAGGACTACCTGAAGGCCATCTACACGCTGGAATCGGCGGGCGAGCGGGTCACGACCTCGGCGCTCGCGAAGCGTATGGGCGTCAGCGCGCCGTCCGCGACGGCGATGACGAAGAGGCTCGACGAGCTGGGCCTCGCCGAGCGCGTTCCACACCGGGGGGTCGCGCTGACGAACGCGGGACGACGCGGCGCACTCGAGGTGCTCCGACACCATCGCCTCCTCGAGCGCTACCTCGTCGATCGGCTCGGCCTGTCACTCGACGAGGTGCACGCTGAGGCCGAGCTGCTCGAACACGCACTCTCCGAGGAGCTCGAGGCGAAGATCGACGCAGAGCTCGGGTTCCCGACGCACGATCCGCACGGGGACCCGATCCCGGATCGGGATCTACGTGTCGTCCACGCAGATCGCCACACGTTGCTCGACCTCGAGCCGGGCGCGCGAGCCTCGATCTCGCGCGTGCCCGACGGTGACTCAGAACTCCTGCGTTACCTCGGCGAGCTCGGGCTCGTTCCCGGTTCGACGCTCGAGCTCGTCGCGTACGCGCCATTCGGCGGCCCCGTCACGGTGCGGACGCAGCGCGGCGAGCACGCGATCTCGCGCGAGCTCGCGGACCGGATCGCCGCGGCCTAGGCGAGCTGCAGCTCGACGACCTTGACGTCCTGTGGGCGGTCCGCGCCGAGGGCGTCGTCGAGCTTCTGCTGGAGCTCCCCGGACGAGGCCAGCTCCTCGGTGATGTCCGCTCCGCCGACGAGCTCGCCCCGCACGAAGACCTGCGGGATCGTCGGCCAGCCGGAGATCGAGACGAGCACCCGGCGGATACGCGGGTCCCGGAGGATGTCGACTGCCGTGATCGGCGCACCGGCCGCCTGCAACGCCTGCAGCGCACGGTGCGAGTTGCCGCACATGATCATCTGCGGCGTGCCCTTCATGAATACCGCAACCGGCTCCTGCTGAATCACGTCGGAGATCTGCTCGTTCAAGGTCTTCATGCTGTCCCTTTCGTCTTGATGCGGAGCTCGTGAATGGAGCCGTCGGCGAGAGGCGCGGCGAGGGCCTCGTTCACGCGACGGTGCTGGTCGATGAGCGAGAGCCCATCGAAAGCGGTGCTGACGACGGTCACCTGGAAGTGGTCGCCGCCACCGGTCCTGTCCTGGACGTCGACCGACGACGCGCTGGGGAAGGCGGCCTCGAGCAGCTCGCGGATGGTCGCTGCGTCCACGCGACCATGGTAGTCACCGCCGGTACGCTGACCCAGTGCGGCTGTTCCGCTCGCTGATCGTCTTCACGCTCGGCTTCTGGGCCGGGCTGCTCGGGGCGGCGACTCTCGTGAAGCGCGTCCTCCCCTCCCGTGGCGACGCCGAGAGCGACGAGGTCGCCCTTGTCGCGATCTTCGACGGGGTCGAGCTCGAGAGCAGCGCGACGGCGTTCCGGGGCGGCTCGATGTTCACGTGGTTCGGCGGCATCGCGGTCGACCTGCGGAACGCGACGCTGGCGCCCGATGCGCGGCTGACGCTCAACACGCTGTGGGGCGGGATCGCGATCCGGGTGCCGCCGGACTGGCACGTCGAGTCGACCGCGAAGGCGCTCGGCGGCGGGGTCGCGGTCAAGCCTCCGCAGGTGGAGGTGCCCGACGCTCCGCGCCTGCAGATCGACGGCTTCGCGCTGCTCGGTGGGATCGCGGTCGGCTCGAAGTCGCCTGACGCCGAGTCGGCGACCGGCTAGACGTGCGGCGCGTCACCGAGTACCTCGTCTCGGTCCCCGAGCGGATCCTCCGTGCCGTTGCCGCCGCACTCGGCGGGACGATCCACGAGACCGCCGAGCTCGTGCTCCCGCGACTCGTACGGAAGTCCCGCTTCTACGAGGCGACGGCCAAGAATCTCCTGCGCATCACCGTCGAGCTCGTGGGTGGAGTTCACCGGGACCCGGAGGCGGTCGCAGGCGAGTACGAGTCGTCGCCGACGAAGCTCGCTGTCCGCAAGGCGGGCGGGAACGTCGTCGAGCTCGGGTCGATCCTCGCCTTCGGCTTCTCCCCGCTCTGGCTTCTCGCCGCCGCGGCGGATATCTCGCACGGCACGCGGGTGTACCTCGACACGCTCGTCGGCGAGCTCAAGGCCGCCGGCGTTCTGGCGCGACGCGCCGAGTTCGGCTCCGTGGACGACCTGCTGGCGGCCCTCGAAGGGGCGAGCGGGACGACTGCGCGACTGATCGACATCCCTCCGATCGAGATCGAAGGGCTCAAGCGCTCGCTCGCCGACCTGCGGAGCGATGCAAGAGGCCTCCCCACGCCACCCGAGCTCGCGGCCGTCTATCAAGGGCTGCAGGCGGAGGCGGACAGGGAGGAGCGCTCGCTCCTCGAGGTCTCGGTCGGGATGGGGCTCGCGTTCTTCAACTCCGCCCGGAAGGTCGGACGTCAGCACCTGCTCGACCCGTACACCGAGGATCTCAGCCCGATCCGCGACGAGGGCTTCGCCAGTTACGCGCACCGGGTCGGATCACCGTACGCCCAGGCGGTCGCCCACCACCTCGACCCGCGCCACGCAACCCTCACCGAGCGAGGCCTCGGCCGGCTCACCCGGCCCAAGCTGCTTGAATCGGAGGCGATGAGCCACCCGGACAGCTTTGGCGCACGGGCGACGCTCGACGTCGGCGGGACGAGCCGCGAGATCTTCCGGCTCGACGCGCTGCAGGCGAGCCACGACGTGCTGCGGCTGCCTTACACGCTTCGCGTTCTCCTCGAGAACGTGCTGCGGACGGAGGACGGAGTGAACGTCACGACGGCCGACATCGAGGCGGTAGCCGGGTGGGTAGCGACCGCAGAGCCGTCCGAGGAGATCTCGTTCACGCCGGCTCGTGTCCTGCTGCAGGACTTCACGGGTGTCCCGGCAGTCGTCGACCTCGCGGCGATGCGAAACGCGATGCAGGATCTCGGAGGCGACCCGCGCAAGATCAACCCGCTACTGCCGGTGGAGCTCGTCATCGACCACTCGGTCCAGGTCGATGTCTTCGCGAACCGGCTCGCGATCTTCCGCAACGCAGAGCTCGAGTTCGAGCGGAACCGCGAGCGGTACGCGTTCCTGCGCTGGGGACAGGGCGCATTCGACAACTTCAAGGTCGTCCCGCCGAGCACCGGAATCGTCCACCAGGTGAACCTCGAGTTCCTCGCACGCGTCGTCGACGAGCGCGACGGCGTCGCATTTCCCGACACGCTCGTCGGGACCGACTCGCATACGACCATGGTCAACGGTCTCGGCGTCCTCGGCTGGGGCGTCGGCGGGATCGAGGCCGAGGCCGCGATGCTCGGCGAGGCGATCTCGATGCTCGTCCCGCAGGTGGTCGGCTTCCGGCTTACGGGTGCGCTGCCCGAGGGCGCGACGGCCACCGATCTCGTCCTCACCGTGACGCAGGTGCTGCGCG
>Ga0157375_10004687_pt1 | contig 11895 bp, 9 predicted proteins | sample M35metaG_FD_115311 | JGI IMG/M metagenome (GOLD analysis project Ga0157375, IMG submission 115311) | Miscanthus rhizosphere microbial communities from Kellogg Biological Station, Michigan, USA - M3-5 metaG | ecosystem: Host-associated > Plants > Roots > Rhizosphere > Soil | place: USA: Michigan...
CCAGGCGGCCCGGCGCGGCGTGATCTCGCCGCTGCGTTGCCTGCGGATTCCACCCGGCCCCGGGGTGCGGACGATCGCCAAGGTGCCGCTGCGCAAAGGCGAGGTCGACCAGGACTTCGACCAAGAGGAGCTGGCGGCGCTGCTCGACCAGGAGCCCTTCAACGTCGCGATCGCCGACCTCTACCGCTCGCGCTTCCGCAAAGTCCCCGGCGTCCTCTACACGGCCGGCGTCCAGCACGCCAAGAACGTCGCCAAAGCCTTCCGCAACGCCGGGATCAACGCCCAGGCCGTCTCCGGTGAGACGCCGAAGCGGGAGCTGGCCGAGATCCTCGCCGGCTTCGAGCGCGGCGAGGTCGACGTGCTCTGCAACGCGATGCTGCTGGCCGAGGGCTGGAACAGCCCGCGGGCGACGATCTGCATGCACCTGGCCCCGACCGCCTCGCGGCGGATCTACCAGCAGCGGGTCGGCCGCGTCACCCGGCGGGCGCCGGGCAAGGAGGCCGGCCTGGTGATCGACTTCGTCCACCCCGCGACCACCCACGACGAGACGATCATCACCCTGCACAGCCTGCTCGACCGCGACGTCTACCGCGGCGGCGCGATCGTCGTCGGGCCGGTCCGGCGCGGGCGCGGGCGCAAGGTCCGGGTCGAGCGCCGGATCGTCCCCGTCTCCGACGTCGAGGAGAAGCGGATGGAGGTGCTGGAACGGGAGATCTGGCGGATCGCGGTCGAGAACCTCGACTACCCCGAGCAGCACGCCTGGGCGGCGCTGGCCGGGGCGCGGGTCAACACCCAGGGCTGGCGGCGGGCGCGGGCGATGCTGCAGAACGACAAGACCAAGGAGCTGCGCCGCCGCTTCCTGCTGACCTGCGTGCAGCGCAACCGCAACGCGCAGCTGCGCCTGAAAGCGCTGGGGGAGATCGCCGACCTCGGCGACCCCGACGCCTTCGACGACGCGATCGACATCGTCGGCACCTGGAGCCGCGAGGACAAACGGGCTGGCACGAAGACGCTGCTGCAGGCGCTGATCGACAAGCGGATCGGCCGCCGCGACCAGGCTCAGGCGTGGGTCTGGCGCCTCGCCTCCTACACCCGCGAACTGCACGAGGAGTACGCGGTGCAGCGCTGGCCGGAGACGAAGCGGCTGCTCGGCCTGCTCGTCAACTCCTCCGGCCGGGCGCACGGGCGCAACGCCCGCCGGCTCGTCCACGCGGCCCGCAAACAGGACCGCCGGCTGGCGGTGGCGCTGCTGGCGGCGGCCGTCTCGCACACGCCCGAGGGCGAGGAGGTGCTGCGCGGCGCCCGTATGCGGATGGCGCGGAAACCCTCCGGCGTCGCCCGCGAGCTGCTGCGCAACTTCCCCAAAGGCGGCAAGCGCCGCCGCCGCAAACGCGGGGGCAAAGGCAAAGACGGCGCTCAGGGCGAGGGCGGGGCAGCTGCCAAGAAGGCGCCGCGGCGCTCGCGGTCGCGGAAAGGCAAAGCCGCCGACTCGCAGCCGCGGGACTCAGAGCCGCAGGTGGACCTCGCCGGCGCCAACGGCGACGCGGTCGCCGGCCGGGGTGACGACGAGCAGGTAGCCCCTGTCGTCGACGCCGTCGGCGACGCCTGAGCCGCCGTCCCAGGCGACCTGGCGCCCGCGCAGCGCGTCGCGCCGCCGCCAGCTTGCCAGCACCTCCTCCGGCTCGGCCTCGGTCCAGCGGTCGAGGGCTCGGCTCAGGGCCTCGCTCGCGGTGGGAGCCTCCCCGCCGCTCGGGTCGAAGAGGGAGATCGCGGTGTCCTGGAGCTCGGGCGGGAATTCGTCGCGAGCTATCGAGAGGTTGAGGCCGACGCCGACGACGGCCCAGCCGTCCTGGGGGCGGGCCTCGATCAGGACGCCGGCCAGCTTGCGGCCGTCGAGCCAGACGTCGTTGGGCCACTTGACCCGGCACTCGATTCCGGGGCGCAGCTCCTCGGCCGCCTCGCAGACGGCCAGGGGAACCGCCAGCGGCAGCATCAGGTGGCGCTCGTCGAGCGGGCGCACGATCGCCGAGTAGAGCAGGGCCCCGCCCGTGGGCGCCGTCCAGACGCGGCCCTGGCGGCCACGGCCGGCGGTCTGCTCGGCGGCGGTGACGACGGTCCCGTGCGGGGCGCCCTCCGCGGCCAGCCGGCGGGCGCGCGTGTTCGTCGAGTCGAGCTGCTCGAAGTGCTCGTGCCGTCTGCCGAAGCTCATCGCGCCGCGTCTGCGAGCAGGGCCCGAAGCAGGCCCTCGACGTCGTGCCGCTCGGCTTCGACGTCGACCGTGAGGCCGGCGGCGCGGGCGGACTCGCTGGTCACCGGGCCGATCGAGACGACGCGGGCGCCGGGCGGGAAGCGGTCGCCGAGCGCCTCGGTCAGGTTGGTGACCGTGGAGGAGGAGGTGAAGGTGACGTAGTCGGCCGCTTGGGCCGCCTCGATCGCCTCGGCGTCGGGCGCCTCGCGGACGGTCTCGTAGAGGGAGACGACGTCGACCTCGGCGCCGCGCTCGCGCAGGGCGTCGGGCAGCACGTCGCGGGCCTCGGCGGCGCGGGCGACCAGCACCCGCCCGCCCTCGATCTCGACCCCGGCCAGCGCCTCGACCAGCGCCTCGGCGACGAAGCGCTCGGGAACGACGTCGGCGATCACGCCGTGCTTCGCCAGGGCCCTGGCGGTGCCGGGCCCGATCGCCGCCACGGTCACCCCGGCAAGCGCCCGCGAGTCGAGGTCGGCGGCGGCGATCGCCTCGAAGAGCAGGCGCACGCCGTTGGGGCTGGTCAGGCAGACGAGCTCGTAGAGGCCGATCGCCGCCGCCGCCGCGCGCACCTCCTCGCTCTCGAGCCGCGGCTCGATCCTGATCGCCGGCAGCTCGACTACCTCGGCGCCGAGGTCGCGCAGGGTCGCCGCCAGGCCGCTGGCCTGGGCGCGGGCGCGGGTGACGACGACGCGGCGCCCATGCAGGGGCCGCCGCTCGAGCCAGGCGAGGTCCTCGCGGCGGGAGGCGACGGCGCCGACGACGATCAGGGCCGGCGCCTTCACGGCCTCGCGCTCGACCGCCGCGGCGATCGTCCCCAGCGTCGCGCTCACGGTCCGTTGCCCGGGCCAGGTCCCGCGCTCGATCGCCGCCGCCGGCTCCGCGGCGTCGCGACCGCCGGCGATCAGCGCCGCGGCGTTCTCGGCCAGCCGTTTGACGCCCATGTAGAAGACGAGGGTTCCGGGGAAGCTCGCCAGCGCGTCCCAGTCGAGCGCCGACTCGCCCTTCTCGGGGTCCTCGTGGCCGGTGACGAAGGCGACCGCGGAGGCGTCGTCGCGGTGGGTGACGGGGATGCCGGCGTAGGCGGTGGCGGCGACCCCGGCGGTCACCCCCGGCACGACCTCGAACTCGACCCCGGCCGCGCGCAGCGCTTCCCCCTCCTCGCCGCCGCGCCCGAAGACGAAGGGGTCGCCGCCCTTGAGGCGGACGACGCTGCGGCCCTCCTTGGCCGTGGCGATCAGCCGCGCGCCGATCTCCTCCTGCGGCACCGAGGGCACCCCCGGCTGCTTGCCGACGTAGACCAGCTCGGCGTCCTCGCGGGCGCCGTCGAGCGCGCCGGGGGGGATCAGGCGGTCGTAGAAGATCGCGTCGGCGCTGGCGATCAGCCCCAGCGACCGCGCCGTCATCAGCCCCGGATCCCCCGGCCCCGCCCCGACCAAATAAACGACCCCACCCCGAGCGCTCACGCCGTCCCCTCAGGTTGACGGGCCGATTTCCCTCCGTATAGGCGTATTTGAGGCCCACCAACCTTCATGCCATCGCCTCGGCCCGGTCGAGCAGGTCGCGGGCGCCGGCGCCGAGCAGGCGCTCGGCGAGCAGCACCCCGGCCGCGGCGGGCTCGGAAGCGTCGGCGTCGAGGCTGTCGCGCAGCCACTCGCTGCCGTCGGGGAGGCCGACGAAGGCGTCGACCTGCAGCCGCGCGCCGTCGACCCGGGCGAAGACGCCGACCGGCGTCGTGCAGCTGGCGTCGAGCAGCCGCACCGCCGCCCGCTCGGCGGTCAGCTCGCGGGCGGCGTCGAGATCGAAGACGGCCCCGGTCGCCGCGCTCGCCACCGCGTCGCCGGATCTGATCTGGAGCACGAGGGTCCCCTGTCCCGGCGCCGGCGTCATCAGCGCGAAGGGGATCGCGAAGCCGATCTCCTCCTCGCGCCCGAGCCGGCGCAGGCCGGCGGCGGCGAGCACGATCGCGTCCAGCTCGCCCTCGGCAAGCTTGCGCAGGCGGGTGTCGACGTTGCCGTGCAGCTCGCTCACCTGGAGGTCGGGGCGGGCGGCGAGCAGCTGGGCGCGCCGGCGCAGGCTGGCGGTGCCGACCCGGGCCCCCTCGGGCACGTCCTCGAGCGAGGAGCCGGGGCCGATCCAGGCGTCGGCCGGGTCCTCGCGCGGCGGCACGCCGCCGATCTCCAGCTCCGGCGCCATCTCGCCCGGCAGGTCCTTGGCGGAGTGGACGCCGATCTCGGCCTCGCCGGCCAGCAGCGCCCGCTCGACCCCGCGCACGAAGCGGGACTTGTCGCCTTGCTCGCCGTCGGAGGAGGCCTCGACCAGCTCGGCTCCGCCGAGCATCTCGGCCACCTGGCCGGCCTGGGTCAGTGCGAGCCTGCTGCTTCGAGTGGCGATCCGGAGCGCCAAAGCGCCCTCAGGCGGACTTGCCCTTGCGGCGCAGCTCGGTCACGTTGGAGCTGCCCGCCTCCGCCTCTGGTTCGGTCCCGGCGTCGAGGCCGAACAGCTCGCGCAGGGCGCTGACGTAGACGTAGGCGTCGTCGCTGCCGGCGGCGCGGCGCATGCGCAGGGTCGGCTCGTGCAGGAGGCGCGAGGCGATCGCCTTCGCCATCGCCTCCAGCCGTTCGCGGTCGGCCGCGCCGAGGCTCTCCCAGCGGCCCTCGTTCTCGGCCAGGACGCGGCGGACGATCTCGTCGCCGCTTTCGCGCAGGGCGGCGATCGTCGGCACCACCTCGAGCGCCGCCAGCCAGCGCTCGAAGCGATCCAGCTCGACCTCGATGATCCGTTCCGCCGGCGCTGCCTCGGCCTCGCGGCCGCTGGCGTTGCGTTCGACGATCTGCTGCACGTCGTCGATGTCGTGGACGCTGACCCCGGCGATCTCGCGGCAGCCGGGCTCGATGTCCCGCGGGACGGCGATGTCGATCCCCAGCAGCGGCCGCTCGGGCCGCGCCGCCATCACCTGCGCCAGGCCTTCGCGCTCGACGATGTGGTGGGGGGAGTTGGTGGCGGTGACGACGATGTCGGCCTCGGCCAGCTGCTCGGGCAGCTCCTCGAAGCGGACGGCGCTGCCGTTGAAGCGCTGGGCGAGGCCGATCGCGCGGTCGTAGTGGCGGTTGGCGACGAAGACGGTGCGGACGCCGCGGGCGACCAGGGCCTTGGCGACCAGCTCGGCGGTCTCGCCGGCGCCGACCACGAGCACCCGCCGCTCGGAGAGGTCGCCGAGCGCCCGCCGCGCCAGCTCGACCGCGACCGAGGGGATCGAGACCCCCTTCTCGCCGATCCCGGTCTCCTCGCGGGCGCGGCCGCCGGCGGCGAGGGCGCCGCGGAAGAGGCGGTTGAGGATCGGCCCGGTGCCGCCCTCGACCAGGGCCAGCTCGTAGGCGCGTTTGACCTGGCCCTGGATCTCGGCCTCGCCGACGATCATCGAGTCGAGCCCGGCGGTGACCCGCAGCAGATGCCGGGCGGCCTCGAGCGAGCGCAGCGAGTACAGATGGCCGAGCAGCTCGGTCGGGCGGATCTCCGCCTGGCGGGTGAGGATGCCGAGCGCTGTCGACTCGGCCTCGACCGGGTCGGAGACGATCAGGTAGAGCTCGGTGCGGTTGCAGGTGGAGATCGCCGCCGCCTCGTGGATGCCGCTGGCGGCGGTCAGCTCGTGCAGGGCGCCGACCGCGCGGCCCTCGGTCAGCGAGAGCCGCTCGCGGAGGTCGAGCGGCGCCGTCTTGTGGGAGACGCCGAGGGCCAGCAGCTCGGACATCAGGCGCTCACCTCGTCGCGCTGGGGCGCGGCGCCCTCGCCCTTGGCGCGGTTCTCGGCGAAGCCGGCGAGCTCACGCAGCTCCCTCTCGATCCGCTGCAGTTTCGCCGCCATGATCGCGACGTAGACGACGATCAGGACGAGGAAGACGACGTAGGCGCCGGCGACGTACTTGCCGGCCTCGTCCAGCGGCAGCGCCGGGGCGCCGAGCGGCAGCAGGGCGGCGAGCGAGAGCATCAGCTCACCTCCGGGGCGATCCGCGAGGCGGCGCCGGGGGTGGGCGCGTCGAGGGCGCGGCGCAGGCGCTTGACCTGGCCCGAGGCGCTCTTCGCGGTCAGCTCGAACTTGACCAGGGTCACCCAGAGCAGCGCGATCGCCGTCAGGCAGCAGAGGAAGACCAGCATCATTTCGCCGGGCAGGCCGCCGTTGGCGGTGCCGAAGGTGCGCGGGTGGACCAGGCTCTGGGCCATTCGCACGGCCATGAAGTTGAGCGGCACGAAGGCGCCGGCGGTGATCGCGAAGACGGAGGCGTAGCGGGCCTGGCGCTCGGGGTCCTCGATCGCGTAGCGGAACGGGTAGTAGGTCGCGTACATGAGGAAGACGATCAGGAAGCTGACCAGGGTCGGCTCGTCCCAGACCCACCAGTGGCCCCAGGAGGCCTTGGCCCAGATCGCCCCGGTGACGAGGACGGCGACGCCGAAGATCACCGACATGTGGATCGAGACGTACGAATACGCGTCCCACTTGCGGTTGCCCGTGCGCAGGTGGGCGATCGCGAAGACGCCGCCGACGATGAAGCCGACCAGCGCCGTGATCGCCAGCGGCACGTGCAGGTAGAAGATCTTCTGGATGAAGCCCTGGTCGGCGTCGAGCGGGGCGTAGAAGAAGACCAGCGAAAGCGACAGGGCGACCATCGCCACGGTGGCGATCGAGAGTGGTCTCAGTCCTTTGCCGTACATGCTTCGCAGGGGGAGGAGCGGCTCGGCCCGGTCAGTCCTCGAGGAGGAAGTCGAACACCGCATAGCCGACCAGGCTGAAGATCAGATCGTATAGCCCGAGCACCATCAGCCAGGTCCCAAAGCGGTCGTAACCGGGCCCGCCCACGGCCAGCAGGGGGTCGGTGGCGCCGGTGGCGGCGATCATCAGCGGCACCACCAGGGGCAGCAGGACCAGCGGCACCAGCAGATCCCGGGCGCGGGAGTTCACCGCCATCGAGGAGATCAGGGTGCCGGTCGCCGCCAGCCCGAGGTCGGCCAGCACCAGCACCGCCAGCAGCGGCACCAGGCCGGCCGCCGAGTCGAGGAAGAAGAAGGAGAAGATCGGCACCGCGACCAGCTCCAGGGCCAGCAGGTAGATCAGCAGCGCCGCCGCCTTGGCGGCGAAGAGGACGCTGCGGTCGATCGGCGCCAGCCGGATCGCGTCGAAGCCGCCCTCCTCGCGCTCGGCGACGAAGAGGCGGTTGATGCCGAGCACGGCGGCGAACAGCAGCGTCGCCCAGAGCACGCCGGCGGCGAGGCTGCCGGAGAGCTGGGTGCGGTCGAGGCCGAAGCGGAAGATGACGAAGGTGGTGACCGAGAAGAGCGCCATCGCCGGCAGCGACTGCAGGGTGCGCAGCTCCGAGCGCAGGTCCTTGGCGAGGATCGCCGCGAAGGCGGTGCGGGAGGGGGTCACGAGATCGCCGCCGCCTCGCCGATCCCCAGCCGCAGCACCTGGTCGGCCTCGGGCAGGTGGCGCTCGGGGTCGTGGGTGACGACGACGCGGGTGTGGCCGCCGCCGGGGCCGATCAGGCCGCGGGCCAGCTCCCGTCCCTCGGCGTCGAGGTTGGAGTCCGGCTCGTCGAGCAGCAGCAGCGCCGGCTCGTGCAGGACGCAGCGGCAGATCGCCAGCCGCTGGCGCATCCCGGCCGAGAGCTCGGCGACGCGCTCGTCGGCGCGGCGCTCCATCCCGGCGGCGGCGAGCAGCTCGGCGATCCGCGCCTCCGCGGGGGCGCCGGAGAGGCCGTGCAGCTTGGCGTGGAAGCGCAGGTTCTCGCGGCCCGTCAGGTCGCGGTAGAGCAGCGGCTCGTGGCCGAGGTAGCCGATCCGGCCGCGCAGCTTCCAGGCCTCGTCCGGCAGCGCGCAGCCGAGCACCACCGCCTCGCCGCCGCTGGGGCGCAGCAGCGTCGCCAGGATCCGCAGCAGCGTCGTCTTGCCGGCGCCGTTGGGCCCGAGCACGACCAGCGAGCGGCCGGCGGCCAGGGTCAGGCCGACGCCGTCGAGGGCGGTGCGCTCGCCGTAGTCGCGGCGCAGCCCGGCGAGGCGGATCGCCGGGCTATCTGGGGGGTTGTCCGCGCCCACGTCGGGCCATTGTGAAGGTCTGGGCTGGCGCTCAGGGGCCAGCTTCGAGCGCGGCCACGCGAATCTTGCCGGTGGCGGTGCGGGGGATCTCGGCGACGAAGACGAACTCGCGCGGGACCTGGAAGCGCGGCAGGTGCTCCTTGACGTGCGCGCGCAGCTCCTCCTCCGCCGGCTCCGCCCCCGCGGCGACGACGTAGGCGCGGAGCCGCTGGCCGAACTCCTCGTCCTCGACGCCGACCACGGCGACGTCGGCGACCGCCCCGTGGCGGCCCAGCACGTCGACCACCTCCTCCGGGAAGACGTTCTCGCCGCCGGAGACGACCATCGTGTCCTCGCGGCCGTCGATCAGCAGCCGCCCGGCCTCGTCGCGGTGGCCGAGGTCGCCGGTGTTCATCAGGCCGCCGACCATCTCCTTCGCCTCGTCGTCGCTGCCGTAGCCGTCGATCAGCAGCGGCCCGCCGACGAAGACGTGCCCGACCTCGCCGACGCCGGCCTCGCGGCGCTCGCCGTCGAGGACCTTCAGCGTCGACCCGAACGGCGGGTAGCCGACGGTTCCCGGCGCCGCCCGCAGGTCGGCCGGCCCGGCGATCGCCGCGAACCCCGTCTCCGAGGACCCGTAGAGGTTGTAGAGGACGTCGCCGAAGGCTGCGGTGACGGCGGCGGAGGTCGAGGGCGAGAGCGGCCCGCCGCCGGAGATGACCGCGCGCAGCGAGGCGGCGGAGTGCTCGGCCCGCACCTCGACCGGGCAGCGCATGATCCGGTCGAGCATCACCGGAACCGCGACCAGCACCCGCACCCGCCGCCGGGCGATCGCCGCCAGCGCCGCCTCCGGCTCGAAGCGCCGCTGCAGGACGACGGTCGATCCGAGCAGGAGGCTGAGGTTGAGGCTGGCGAAGCCGAAGCCGTGGAAGAGCGGCGGGGCGAGCAGCAGCGGCTCGCCGGAGCGCAGCGGGATGTGGGTGAGGATCGAGGTCACCAGACCCAGCAGCGCGACCGGGTCGGGCTCGCGGGGGGCCGACTTCGGGACCCCGGTGGTGCCGGAGGTGAGCAGGACCAGGCGCCCCGCGCGCTCGGGAGGGCCGAGCTTCGGCGCCGGGCGGGCGGCGAGCGCGTCGAGGCTCGGCCCCGCGGCGGTTCTCTCGTGCCAGGCGAGGACCCTGGGGCCGGCGTGGCCGGAGCCGGCCAGGAGGGGCTCGAACTCCTCGTCGTGGACGATCACGGCGGGCCGTTCGCGCTCGAGGATCTTCGCCAGCTGCGGGGCGGGGAAGTCGGTGTTGAGCAGCAGCATGTCGGCGCCGAGGCGGGCGCAGGCGACCAGCGCCTCGACGTAGCCGGCGTGGTTGCGGCACATGATCGCGACCGGGCTTCTCGCCCCGACCCCGAACTCGTCGCGGAAGGCGCCGGCGATCGCGGCGGCGCGGCGGTTCAGCTCGGCGTAGGTGAGCTCGCCGCGATCGTCTGCCACCGCGACCCGGTTCGGGGCGCGCGCGGCGGCGAGCCCGACCAGCGTCCCCGCGCCTTCGCCCATCCGCAGGGCCCGCCCGAGCGCCGGCAGGCGCGCGGGCGGCAGCGGCGCCAGCACCCCGGCCCCGCGCATCGCCCTGACGGCGCGCCGGCCGAGGCGGGCGTTGAACAGCGCCCCTTTCGCGCCGGCGGGGGCCGCCGCGCCGGCCGCCTCGCCGCGGGCCGCGGCGGTGTCCTGGGTGAAGGGCATGAGCAGGCCGAACGCCGCCTCCCAGAGGCCGCGGGTGGCGGTGCTCGCGACCTCCACCGGCGGGATCCAGCCGGGCACGATCGAGCGTGGCCGGCGCAGGATCGCGCGGCAGACCAGCTCCGCCGCCTGCTCCGGCGTTTCGCCGGGTATGCGCCGGTAGGTCGGGGCGCTCATCCGGGTGTGGATTAGGGCGATGTAGACGGAGGTGGCGACGACGCCGTCGTGGCGCAGCTCCGGGGCGGCGCTGCGCAGCCAGGTGTCGAAGGCGCCCTTGGACGCCTGGTAGGCGCCCCAGCGCGGCACCGGCGGCAGCCGCACGCCGATCGTCGAGATGCTGACCACCTGCCCCTTGCCGCGCTCGCGCATCGAGGGCAGCAGCGCCAGCAGCAGCCGCACCGGGCCCAGGTAGTTGACCCCGATCGTGCGTTCGAAGTCGTGGAAGCGGTCGTAGGAGAGCGCGACCGAGCGGCGGATCGATTTGCCGGCGTTGCTGACCACGACGTCGACGGGAGGGTGGGACCCGAGGACCCAGGCGGCGAGAGCGTCGACGCTCTCCATGTCGGTCAGGTCGGCGGCGTGGGCGTGGGCCTCGCCGCCGCCGGCACGGATCTCGGCGACGACCTCCTGCAGCCGCTCGGCCGAACGCGCCGTCAGCAGGACGGTGGCGCCGGCGCCGGCCAGCCGCCGCGCGGTCGCCTCGCCGAGCCCGTAGGAGGCGCCGGTGACGAGCACGCACTTGCCGCCGACCGCGGCCCGCAGCTTCGCGTCGTCGACGGGCCGCGGGTTGCGCAGCGACTCGGCGGCGCGGACCAGCATCCCCCTCTCGCGCTCCGCTCCCACCGGCGCGAATCTACTCCAATCCCGGCCCGAGAAAGGACCAACAATCACCCCTAATTCGCCTGCCCGGGGCCACCGGGCAGGCGGCTCAGCGCCGCTTCCTCAGGGTCCGTCGGCCGATCTTCAGCAGCGGGCCGGCGCCCTGCCGCAGCGCCTCGGTCCGGACCGCGCCCTTGCCGTAGAGCGCCCGCGCCGAGGCCTGCACCGCTTCGCCCAGGGTGCGGTCGTAGGGGTGCCACCAGAAGTCCCGGGTCAACCCCGGCTCCCAGGCGTTCATCTTGATGTTGCAGCACTCGTAGAAGCCGAATTTGGAGTGCGAGCGGCCGAGGCCGGAGTCCTTGACGCCGCCCCAGGCGCACTGGCAGGCGCCGTGGCTGAAGGAGTGGTCGTTGACCCAGACCATGCCGGACTCGAGCCGCCGCGCGATCCGCTCGCCCTTCTGGCGGTCCTTGGTCCAGACCGAGGCGCCGAGGCCGAACTCGGAGTCGTTGGCGAGGTCGATCGCCTCCTGCTCGGAGTCGACGACGACGATCGGCAGCACCGGGCCGAAGACCTCCTCGTTCATGATCCGCATCTTGTGGGTGACGCCGGTGAGGACGGTGGGGGCGACGTACTTGCCGGGCAGGCCGGGGACATCGGTCGGGCCGCCGCAGAGCTTGGTCGCACCGGCGGCCTCGGCGTCGGCGATCAGGTCGACGACGATCTTGTACTGGCCCTCGGAGGTCATCGGGCCGATCTCGGTCTCCCACTGGATCGGGTCGCCGAGGCGCAGCCGCTCGGTCTCGCGGTGGACGCCCTCGATGAAGCGGTCGGCGACCTCGCGCAGGACGTAGACGCGCTCGATCCCGGAGCAGGTCTGGCCAGCATTGGCGAAGCCGCCCCAGACGGCGCCGGAGATCGCGTTGGGCAGGTCGGCGTCGGCGCAGACGATCATCGGGTCCTTGCCGCCGAGCTCCAGGACCGAGCCCTTCAGGCGCGTTGCACACACCTCGCCGACCTTGCGGCCAACCTCG
>Ga0157375_10004689_pt1 | contig 11893 bp, 7 predicted proteins | sample M35metaG_FD_115311 | JGI IMG/M metagenome (GOLD analysis project Ga0157375, IMG submission 115311) | Miscanthus rhizosphere microbial communities from Kellogg Biological Station, Michigan, USA - M3-5 metaG | ecosystem: Host-associated > Plants > Roots > Rhizosphere > Soil | place: USA: Michigan...
AACGTGAAACCGTATGTAAGTAAGCATACGGTATTTCATAGTGAAACACATAGCAGCACTTTATTCCATGCTGTAAACACTAATTTAATGCTTGCTGTATTTTATCAGTTTCACACATAGTGCGTGCCTATAAATAAGAGCTATAGCTATAAAATAGGAGCAAGTTATAAAGCGATTGGTTAATATCCAGTCGATAATTTTATTAATAATATTATTAATAATAAGGGGATATAGTTTAATTTGGTAAAACTGTGATTTTGCATATCATTATTTCGGGATCGAGTCCCGATGTCTCCAAATAAGCCTGTGAAGCTCAATTGGTAGAGCGGAATGTTGAAGTTATTTAGGTTGTAAGTTCGAGTCTTACCACAAGCAAAGATAGGGATTTTAGTATAATGGTGAATGCGTATGACTTTTAATCATTAAAATGTAGGTTCGAATCCTGCAAGTCCTATAGTAATCTATAGAAATACTAACTAGTGCATTATAAAATAGTGCTGGCTCATAGAGGCATGTATGCATTCCTGTGTGATGTTTCACACAGGAATGTCTGCTCCTTTTATATATAAAGGGTAATGATGGAATTGGCAGACATAAATAGTTTAGGTCTATTGGATTTTTATAATCTTATCCGTTCAAGTCGGATTTACCTTATAATGATATGTTGTTAGGTAGAATGTAGTAAGTTTTGCCTAATACTTATATTATATAAATAACTAGTTATAAGTATATGGCGGCTTTACTGGACAAAATATGCAGTATCGCTAGCTAAGCACTAAAATATGTATACTTCTGGATGTATTCACAATATTCCTGCATTATTTCATAATAAAATATTAAAACAATATCCTATTGATTAATGGGTAGATCATAAATTTTTGGTATTTACAGTCGGTGTTCGAATCACCGTAGGATAAAATAAGGTAGGTATAGCTCAATCGGTGGAGCAACTATTTGTGGCGTAGTCGGTTCTCGGTTCGATTCCGAGTATTTACCCAGAGAATATTGTCTCTTTTTTAGTAGCTTTCCATACATGCTTGTATGTGTACAATAATATAATTTTATGGGTATAGCTTTCTTATTTCATAGATATACACCTTCTCACTTAAAAATAGAACTTAATACTATTATTAGGCAGTATACGCTTTAGTAGTTTAAACGGTTAAAACCCCAATTTCATACGTTGGAGATGAGAATTCGATTTTCTCCCAAGGCTGAGCACATATGAGTTCATAGCTTTCCATGCTTCTCCCCCTTATTTTTTTATGAAATCTGGCAGGAAGCACCTTAATTAATTTTATGGCTACTTCTCCTGATTTTTATGAAATCTGGCAGGAAGCGTAAAGCCTTGAGTACTAGCACAACAACATATGATTATATTATCAATATTATTAGTTTTATTATCTAACGCCGTCAATATAAGACGAGATTTATCAATACTATTTAATAGAATAGCGATATTAATATTAATTTATTGTATTTTACACGACATGTCCTCTTTAGCTGTTATAACTAAAGGTGTAGGTATACACGGTGGTTTATTACTTGTAACCAATATTTCACAAATTTTCCATATTTTTATTTTTTTAGTCAGTATATTAATATTACAATTAACTAGCTTTTACCCTAGAAAAGTATGAGTATCCGAATATTCTTCTATGAAAGATTTATTATTATATAAATTTGTTTATTACAATACAAAAATAATTAATAAAATGGGAGAACATTTGAAAATTATTGAATATCCTTTAATATTATTATTTATAATAACAGGTGCAATATTATTAATGTCAACTAATGATTTAGTATCTATTTTCCTTGCTATAGAATTACAAAGTTATGGTCTTTATATATTAAGTACTATATATAGAAATTCAGAATTATCTACTACAGGGGGTTTAATATACTTTTTATTGGGAGGATTAAGCTCATGTTTTATTTTATTAGGTACTAGTTTATTATATGCAAATTCAGGTACTACTAATCTGGATGGTTTATATATTATAACTAGTATAAGTGATATTTCGACTAATTTATGATATACACCTTACTATATTAATCTTTCTTTAGTAATCTTTACTGCTGGATTTTTATTTAAAGTAAGTGCAGCACCATTCCATTTCTGATCACCGGATGTTTATGATGCTATACCTACAATAGTAACTACATTTGTAGCTATAGTAGCCAAAATTTCTATATTTATACTATTATTACAATTAGTATATTATACTAATAGTAGTACAGGTTTACACACAGAAATGAGTTGAACAGTTATTTTATTAATCAGTTCATTATTTTCATTAATAATAGGTACTGTGGTAGGTTTAACTCAATTTAGAATAAAAAGATTATTTGCTTACAGTACAATATCTCATGTAGGATTTATACTTTTAGCATTAAGTATATCTAGTGTTGAATCTACTCAGGCATTTATTTTCTATTTAACACAATATTCTATAAGTAATATCAATGCATTTTTTATATTAATAGCCATAGGGTTTTCTTTATATTGTTATATAAGTGAAAATCCAGAACATGAAGAGTTAATGGATAAAACTAATTCACCTATCCAATTAGTAAGTCAATTAAAAGGTTATTTTTATATAAATCCATTCTTAGCAATAAGTTTAGCTATTACTATATTCTCATTCGCAGGAGTTCCACCTTTACTAGGATTCTTTGGTAAACAGATGGTATTAAGCGCAGCTTTAGATAAAGGTCTTATATTCCTATCTTTAGTTGCTATAGTAACTAGTGTTATAGGAGGATTATATTATTTAGGTATAGTAAAAGAGATGTTTTTTAGTTTACCTGAATATAAAATAAATCCATTATTGGAAAATCTAAAATTAAAAGGTAATGTATTGGAGGCTGCCACAGCTGGCGCTGATACAAAAGTTATTAAAAAATTAAACTTTAATTATAAAAATATAGCTATATCAAGCCCTATATCATTTGTAATTTCTACAATTACACTTGTTATTCTATTATTTTTATTTATGAACAAAGAATGATTAAGCATGGGTACCATATTGGTACAAATATTATTTAATAATTAATGAGTAGTGTAACTTTTCTTTTTGTATTTGTAACTATTTTAACTATAGTTTTTTTACTACTTAATTTCGTATTTGCTCCACATAATCCTTATCAAGAGAAATATAGTATTTTTGAGTGTGGTTTTCACAGTTTCCTTGGTCAAAATAGAACTCAATTTGGTGTTAAATTTTTCATATTTGCATTAGTTTATTTATTATTGGATTTAGAAATTCTAGTTCTGTATCCTTATGGTATTAGTGTTTATGAAAATGGAATTTATGGATTAATAGTTGTACTTATTTTTATAGGTATAATTACGGCTGGATTTGTATTTGAATTAGGTAAAAATGCATTAAAAATAGATAGTAGACAATCAAATAACTATTTCTATAAATCGAAGAAGTTTATAAATATGTTTACTGAATACAAATAATATTTAATCTCTGCTTGCGCAAGCTATAGTTTAAAGCATATTTCTATTAGAGCAATACTTTTTTTACTTAGTCCGATGTCGATTCTTAAGTTGTTATACATGGTATTAAAAATACAAGTATAATAATATATAATAACAAAGATTTTATTTAATCAAAACCCATATAATTTAAAATATATATTAATAATATAATGTTACAATCATCAAAAGTTCTTGGAGCAGGATTAGCCACTATAGGTCTAGCAGGTGCTGGAGTAGGTATAGGAATCGTATTTGGATGTTTAATCGTAGGAGTTGCTAGAAATCCTTCATTAAAAAATCAATTATTCTCATACGCTATCTTAGGTTTTGCTTTTTCTGAAGCAACAGCCTTATTTGCCTTAATGATGGCTTTACTTTTATTATATGTTGCATAATTATTTTTTATCATACTAATATACGTGTATGTGGTTTCACACTAATATTTTGGATATCCGTGCATGTGGTTTCACACTATAAAGCATAGCCAGTAGGATGTATTCCATGCTTGTGGTTTCACACTATGAAATACAGCTAGGAGTAAATACACTGCTTGCGGTTTCACACTATGAAATACAACACACAGCCATGATATGGCAAAATCCTTGTACACACAAGGGACAGCAATTCTATTATATACTTTATCGGATTTACACAGCAATATTGTTGTGTAAACCTGCAGAGAATTATAACTAGAAAATATTTAATTATAAATTTATATATGAAACAATTATTTAATACATTTATTAATTTGGATGCACCTATGCCTTGAGGTATATATTTTCAAGATAGTGCTACTCCACAGATGGAAGGATTAGTAGAACTTCATGATAATATTATGTACTATTTAGTATTAGTTTTATTTGGAGTGACATGAATATTATTTTCTATAATAAGAAATTTTGCATTTACTAAAACACAAATTTCTCATAAATACCTAAATCATGGTACTTTAATTGAATTAATATGAACTATAACTCCAGCTATTATATTAATATTAATAGCATTCCCTTCTTTCAAATTATTATACTTAATGGATGAAGTAAATGACCCTTCAATGACGATTTTAGCCGAAGGTCATCAATGATATTGAAGTTACCAATATCCAGATTTCATAGATTCAAATGAAGAATTTATAGAATTTGATTCTTATATAGTACCAGATGCTGATTTAGAGGATGGAGGATTAAGAATGTTAGAAGTGGATAATAGAGTATTAGTTCCTGAATTAACGCATATTAGATTTGTAATTACATCTGGTGATGTAATTCATTCTTTTGCTATACCTTCTTTAGGGATAAAATGTGATGCTTATCCAGGTAGACTTAACCAAGTTTCAGTTTTCATAAACAGAGAAGGAGTATTTTATGGACAATGTTCAGAAATATGTGGTATACTTCATAGTTCTATGCCTATAGTAATAGAATCTGTAAATATTGATAAATTCGTTCATTGACTTTATTCTGTTTAATTTACCGGTTATTATGAAATAGTGTGGATGTTTAGACAAGGCTGTCTGTGAAACAACAGCATGTTCTATAAGCCAGCAGGCCTGTAAACGTTTACGTTTACGTTTACGTTTACTACTACTGACTGTATTTAATCTGGCTATGCTTCATTAGAAGCATAGAAGTATGCTTCTCAAGCCGGCTTTTATAAAATAAGCCAGGAATGTATTACACACAATTGTAGTTCAAATTTACAATACATCTGTACTTATCGGTACGTTCAAAAAAAATCAGAGCGGGATATTAGTTTAATGGTAAAACTTGATGTTACGGCCATCACAATTGTAGTTCAAATCTACAATATCTCTGCGCAAGCATGTATAGCTATATAACTATACTAAAAAATCATAAGTATTTTATATGGCTGCATATTTTTATAATAAATGTGCATACTTATACGAAGGAAGCCACAAGGAATAATTTATATATTCTGTGCTGTGTTTTTCCTTTCAGTGCTGCTTACTTCGTAGCTAAGCTATAAAAAAGAGCTGGTTTCACTATGAAATATACACAGCCGATGAAATATGCATACTTTTATATATGAATAAAGGATTTATAGATAGCTTTATATATTTTTTATTTAATATGCTGTATTTTACCTTAAAGGAGAAATAAGTGCTATAAAATCAGTATGTGTGTGTGTGTGCTCCTTATTTTTATGAAATAAAAATCTGGAAAGCTACTACTGCACCCGAATTATTAGTAGTTTTACTAAAAGAATATGAATTTAACTTTAGTACTTTTTTTAATAGGAATCTTAGGATTTGTATTTAATAGAAAAAATATAATATTAATGCTTATTTCTATAGAAATAATGCTATTATCTATAACATTCTTAATATTGGTAAGTTCTGTTAATATCGATGATATAATAGGACAAACTTACGCTATATACATTATAGTTGTAGCCGGAGCAGAATCTGCTGTCGGTTTAGCTATTTTAGTAGCTTTTTATAGACTAAGAGGAAGTATTGCAATAGAATATAAATAATGTATTTAAGTATAATAGTCTTACCTTTATTAGGTTCTATAGTATCCGGTTTTTTTGGTAGAAAAATTGGTGTTACAGGTAGCCGTATTTTAGGTTGTTTAAGTATAATGACAACTACAATATTAGCTATCATTAGCTTTTTTGAAGTTGGATTTAATAATAATCCTATTTCAATAAATTTATTTAAATGATTAGATAATGAATCATTTAATATGGCATGAAATTTTCAATTTGATAGTTTAACAGTATCAATGTTAATACCTGTGTTGATAATTAGTTCTTTAGTTCATTTTTATTCAATAGGATATATGAGCCATGATCCCCACAATCAGAGATTCTTTAGTTATTTAAGTTTATTCACTTTTATGATGATAGTTTTAGTAACAGGTAATAATTATTTATTAATGTTCGTAGGATGAGAAGGTGTAGGTGTTTGTTCATACCTACTAGTAAGTTTTTGATTTACTAGAATAGCGGCAAATCAAAGTTCTCTATCAGCCTTTATAACTAATAGAGTGGGTGATGCTTTCTTAATGATAGGGATGTTTATTATGTTATGATCTTTAGGTAATTTAGATTATAGTGCTGTATTTTCATTAGCTCCTTATATGAATGAAAATCTAATAACAATTATTGGTATATGTTTATTAATAGGTGCTATGGCCAAAAGTTCTCAAGTAGGTTTACATATATGATTACCGATGGCTATGGAAGGACCTACTCCTGTGTCTGCTTTAATACATGCTGCTACTATGGTTACAGCAGGTGTGTATTTATTAATCCGTTCATCTCCTTTAATTGAATATAGTTCAACTGTATTACTAATATGTTTATGATTAGGTGCAGTTACAACAGTGTTTAGTTCTCTTATAGGATTATTCCAACAGGATATTAAAAAAATTATTGCTTATTCTACTATGAGTCAATTAGGTATGATGGTTATAGCAATAGGGCTATCTTCTTATAATGTAGCTATATTTCATTTAATAAATCATGCTTTCTATAAAGGATTGTTATTCTTAGGTGCTGGTGCAGTTATACATGCTGTGGCTGATAATCAAGATTTAAGAAAATATGGTGGATTAATATCATTTTTACCTTTAACTTATTCAGTAATATTAATAGCTAGTCTTAGTTTAGTGGCTTTCCCTTTTATGACAGGATTCTATAGTAAAGATTTTATATTAGAATCTGCTTATGGTCAATTTAATTTTAGCAGTGTAAGTGTGTACGTTATAGCAGTAATAGGTGCTATATTTACTACATTGTACTCAGTAAAAGTTATATATTTAACTTTCTTAACTAATCCTAATGGACCTGTTAATTATTATAGAAATGCTCATGAAAGTGATATATTTATTAGTCTACCTTTAGCAGTGTTAGCCGTATTCTCTATATATTTTGGTTACATCACTAGAGATATATTTATAGGTTTAGGTTCTGGATTCTTTGTAGATAATAGTATATTTATTCACCCTATGAATGAAATAATGATTAATACTGAATTCGCTGTACCAACTATATTTAAATTAATTCCTTTTATATTTACTGTGACTTTCTCAGCATTAGCTGTGATATACTCTGAGTTTATGCCTAAAATTATTTCTAGTTTTAAATTATCTAATTTAGGATATTATATCTTTGGTTTCTTTAATCAACGTTTCTTAGTAGAATTCTTTTATAATAAATATATTGTAAATTCAGTTTTAGAAATAGGAGGTCAAACTACAAAAGTTTTAGATAAAGGTAGTATAGAATCAGTGGGTCCTTATGGATTTGGTGTAATTTTAACTAAATCAAGTAAAATTATTTCTAGCTTAAGCAATGGGGTTGTTACTAATTACGCTCTTTATATTTTAATAGGTATTTGTTTTTATTTATCAATATTTACTTTTGTTCCAGTAGTTTCAGATACTGTTAATTCTATTACAATATCTTGTCTTGCTATATTAATGTTAATTAATATAAATTCAGTAGGTAAATTACAAACTAAATAATTGTATTTATTATAGATAAGCTATACTTTATGACTGCTTCTATGATATATAGTTGCAGATATATACGAAAAAATCAGAAGCCTTCATGCTTCTGACTGTGTGTATGTGTGTATGTGTGTATGTATGTTTCACATACATGCAGCTTACTTTGAAATAATCAGAGTGTTTCACACGCATATATATGCTCATATATATATATATAATTAGACTATATAGTAAGTAGATATAGTCTATCCATAGTATGGATTTTACTTTAAAGTATTTCGCTGTGTGTGTGTGTGTGTATACATCATCATGTATAGGTCTAACCTTACTGTATTTCATGCTATCTTTTTTATGTATAGTTTGCTTATTTCATAGAAAGCTATACCAAAAAATAGCCTTGTAAATTATACAGTTTTAGCATTTACTAGCCAGTTAATTTGCTAGTAGGTGCTGTGCATATTTAAACCTGCACTGAAGCAGGCATGCTTGTATCAACAACAAATACAGCAAGCCGGCTAAGACAAAAAATAATAAATAAATATATATATTCCTGCTGCGCAAGCTAAAGCGACGCTTAGCTTGCTTATATCATAACAAGCTAAAGGCTCTTAATTTATGAATATATTAATGTAAATGTGCATATAATACTGAATTTTTTAATGAATACATATATTTATATACATATTATATATATTATTAATAATTACCATGAGAATATTAAAAAATCATCCTTTACTAAAATTAGCTAATGGTTATCTAATAGACGCTTCACAACCTAGTAATATAAGTTACTTATGAAATTTCGGATCTTTATTATTACTTTGTTTAGTTATACAAATTGTTACTGGTGTTACTTTAGCTATGCATTATAACCCTTCTGTTTTAGAAGCATTTAATTCTGTAGAACATATCATGCGTGATGTAAACAATGGATGACTAGTACGTTACTTACATAGTAACACAGCATCTGCTTTCTTCTTTTTAGTGTATTTACACATGGGAAGAGGTATGTATTATGCATCATATAGAGCTCCAAGAACATTAACATGAATTATAGGTGTAATAATATTTTTAGTTATGATAATTACAGGTTTCCTGGGTTATGTTTTACCTTATGGTCAAATGTCATTATGAGGTGCTACAGTTATTACTAATTTAATAAGTGCTGTACCGTGAATTGGACAAGATATAGTTGAGTTCATCTGAGGAGGTTTCTCTGTTAACAACGCTACATTAAATAGATTCTTTGCTTTACATTTTGTATTACCTTTTATATTAGCTGCATTAGTTTTAATGCATATGATAGCATTACATGATACAGCTGGATCAAGTAATCCTTTAGGTGTTCCAGTTTACTATGATAGATTACCTATGGCTCCATATTTCTTATTTAAAGATTTAATTACTATATTTATCTTTATATTTGTTTTATCTCTATTTGTATTCTTTTACCCTAATATGTTAGGTGATAGTGATAACTATATAATGGCCAATCCTATGCAAACTCCTCCTGCTATAGTTCCAGAATGATATTTATTACCTTTCTATGCTATTTTAAGATCAATACCCAATAAATTATTAGGTGTTATAGCTATGATTGCTGCTATCTTAATTATAATGTTATTACCTATAAGCGATTTAGGTGCAACTAAAGGTTTACAATTTAGACCTTTAAGCAAGATAGCATTCTATGTATTTATAATGAATTTCTTACTTTTAATGCAATTAGGTGCTAAACATGTAGAAAGTCCGTTTATAGAAATAGGACAAATAAGTACTGTTTTATATTTTGCTCATTTCACATTTGTATTACCAGTTATAGGTATATTAGAAAATACTCTAATAGACTTAGAATTAAAAAATAATAATCAAAATATATAATATATTTAAGACCAAAGCTTAATAATTAACTTGAATTATAAGGGTAGTTTATCTTATTTACTATATAACGATGCTGAGTTAGAACTCTAAAAAAAGTATATTTAGGTGTGTGTATGTGTGTAGCTTGCATACTTCTATACTTCTATACACACAGACACATCCGCTGCTGTTCCTATTGTTACAGCAGTACGAAATACAGCTGCTTACCTCAAAATAAGCTAAAGTTAAAGCTCTTTATTGTTATTATAATAAATAACTAGTAGATAAAGATTATGAATGTAAAAGGTTTTACACGGTGATTGCAGATCATTTGTCTGAGGTTCAATTCCTCCTTAATCTTAATTATACATAGCTTTAGCCTGCTTATTACATAGCAAGCTAAGCACACATGTAGTATTTTAGTCTCTTATTAATAATATATAATACTAATATTTATAAATACAAATAAGTTACTATAAACAATTATAGAATATATTTATTATATATAGGTTTCTTTTATATAAATATAAATGCTATAAGGAAATCATGGCTTGTGTCTTCTTATATATGTTGACGCTGTATCTTTAATCCTTAGGTATTTCATAGATACCTAAGCAAGCCAGCTAGCTCAACATATAGATAGAACATAGCTTTTTCCTAGAATATTTGTATTTAAAATATTATATAGGAGTACTTATAGTTGTAAGGCGGTTTATAGTATATTTAAGCTGGTGTTATGAAACAGTACAGTATTTCTGTGTATGTATAGACCCCGGCTGGTCAAACATTCCATGCTGTGTGTGTGAAACACACATTCCTGATTTTGAATGCTTGCTGTATTTTACCTTAAAGGCAAAATAAGAGCTATAGCTATAAATAAAGGAAGGGCATACTTCTCTGTAATTCGTGCATGCATATTTCATTGTCCTGGTAAAGGACACAACACACAGGTATATATACTTATAAACAAGCTGTGTTTTGATATCATACATTAAAAAAATAATGTATGATGGCCATATAGGCCATCTATAATACAGCTAGCCTAAAATGATAGTACAACAATTATTATATTAAATTAGTTTATTAGTGTGGTTGCTTTCCTTATTTTTGTGTATACAGTGCTGTATTTTTCCTTTCAGTGCTGCTTACTTCGTAGCAAAGCTATAAATAAGAGCAGCCATGCTTCTAATCTTTCAGGTATCCTTTGGATATGGCAGCCTAGATATAATTATTTACCAAAACTATTGGTTAATGGCTTTTAAATGAAAAATTATGTTTTATATGAGTACTCAAATAATCACCGAATTTTGTCTAGCTTGTTCACAGAAAAGGAAACTTCCTCCCTTACATTAAAATCTCAAATGTCTATGGGTTTTGAAAGATGATTTAATTCTACTAACGCTAAAGATATAGGTACATTATATTTAATATTTGCTCTTTTCTCTGGATTATTAGGTACAGCCTTTTCAGTATTAATAAGATTAGAACTTAGCGGACCAGGTGTTCAATTTATCTCAAACAATCAATTATATAATAGTATTATTACAGCTCACGCTATTTTAATGATATTCTTTATGGTTATGCCAGCATTAATAGGTGGATTTGGTAATTTCTTAATGCCTTTAATGGTAGGAGGGCCTGATATGGCATTCCCTAGATTAAATAATATAAGTTTCTGATTATTACCTCCTAGCTTATTATTATTAGTATTTTCCGCTTGTATTGAAGGTGGAGTAGGTACAGGTTGAACACTTTACCCTCCTTTAGCTGGATTACAAAGTCATAGTGGACCAAGTGTAGACTTAGCTATATTCGCTTTACATTTATCTGGTGTAAGTAGTTTATTAGGTGCCATTAATTTTATAACTACCATCGTTAATATGAGAACACCAGGTATAAGATTACACAAATTAGCACTATTTGGATGAGCTGTAGTTATTACTGCAGTATTACTATTATTATCATTACCTGTGTTAGCTGGTGGTATAACTATGGTATTAACAGATAGAAACTTTAACACATCATTCTTCGAAGTAGCTGGAGGAGGTGATCCTATTCTATT
>Ga0157375_10004690_pt1 | contig 11892 bp, 10 predicted proteins | sample M35metaG_FD_115311 | JGI IMG/M metagenome (GOLD analysis project Ga0157375, IMG submission 115311) | Miscanthus rhizosphere microbial communities from Kellogg Biological Station, Michigan, USA - M3-5 metaG | ecosystem: Host-associated > Plants > Roots > Rhizosphere > Soil | place: USA: Michigan...
CGCTGTTCCGGCCGAGCCGGCCGGCGCGACGCGTTCCGCCAGGGCCGCAACGCCATCTGCCGACGGATCGCCGTCCTCGGCGAGACCGGCGAGTGCCCAGTCCACCTCGCCCGCCGCGCCGTGATTGCCGCGGTGCAGTTCGCCGCCGAGGACGAGACCCATGCCCATGCCGGTGCCGACGGAAAGAAATGCGAAGTCGTCGACACCGCGCGCGACCCCTGCCCAGTGCTCACCGACCGCCGCAAGGTTGACGTCGTTCTCGAGCGTGACGTCGATGCCGAGCTCGGCCAACTCGCGGCCGAAGGCGCGGCCTTCGAGGTCCGGGATGTTCGGAGTAGTGAGCCGCAACGTCGACGTCGCCGCGTCGATCACGCCGGGCACGCCGAGCACGATCCCGTCAATTCGCTCGGCCGGGAGGGCCGCCGCCGCAACCAGCGACCTGCGCAAAGCTGCGATCACCTGCAGTGCACGGTCGGCGTCGGCCCCACGCAGCTCGACGTCCTGGCGCGCGCGCACTTCGCCGGCGAGGTCGCAGACGGCACCGCGCAGGAAGCGCGTCCCGAGGTCGAGGCCGAGCACGTACGCGGCCTCCGGGATCGGCTCGAAGAACACGGCGCCGTAGCTCGGTCCGCTCGGTCCGCTCGCCGCTTCGCGCACGAGGCCGGCGTTGACCAGCGTCTGGAGCGCCAGCGACACGGTCGGCTTCGAGATGCCCGCCCGTCGTGAGATCTCGGCCCGCGAGATCGGTGCTCCGGCACGGATGGCCTCCAGCACGGTGCGCTCGTTGAGGTGCTTGAGGAGTGGGCGCGTAGCTCGGGCAGCCTGAGGAGCGATTTTCGCCATCTTGTCAGGGAAGTTAACTCAGCAGCCCTGGTTCACGTCAAGCTTGACTCCGTTCTAGCCCAGTCGTAGAGTCCTCGTTCGGAACCCTTACGAGACTCCAGATGGTCGGCGCATTCGGCGGCGGCGCTGGATGAGAAGACCGGGGTCGACGACAGTCACCCCAAGGGAGGCAGAGTATGAGACGCGTGGGGATTGGGTTGCTCGTGGCGCTCGTGCTCGGTGCGGCGCTCATCGCGGCAACCGCGAGAAGTTCGGCTACCGCCGGCACGGCCGGGGCGAAGGCCGACAACATCACGATCTGGGTGGGGTGGAGCGCGGCCGAGCTGAAGGCGTTCAAGAGCGTGGTGGCGGAGTACGACAAGAAGCACTCCGACGTGACCGTGAAGGTCGTCGGCGGCATCAACGACGACAAGATCACCGCCGCGATCCGCAGCGGCAAGGTGCCGGACGTCGTCAGTTCCTTCACCTCGGCCAACGTGGGCCAGTACTGCAACTCGGGTGCCTGGATCGACCTGAAGCCGTTCCTGTCGAAGGACAAGATCGATGTGAACATGTTCCCGAAGACGTCGCAGTACTACACGCAATACAAAGGCAAGCGGTGTGCTCTGCCGCTCCTCGCCGACGTCTACGGCTTCTACTACAACAAGAAGATGTTCAAGGCGGCGGGGCTCACCAGTCCGCCGAAGACGATGTCGCAGTTGACGGCGTATGCCAAGAAGCTGACGAAGAAGAACTCCGACGGCTCGATCAAGGTCGCGGGCTACAACCCCTTCCTGGGCTTCTACGCCGGCAACGCTCCGGACCTGAGCTCCTATGCACCGCTGTTCGGCGCGAAGTACGTCGACGCCGGCGGCAAGTCGGCCCTCTCGAAGGATCAGGCCTGGTCGAGGATGCTGAAGTGGCAGAAGGGCCTCGTCGACTGGTACGGCTACAAGAAGCTCCAGAAGTTCAACGCCGGTGCTGCCGACGAGTTCTCGGCCTCGCATGCGTTCGAGATCGGGAAGCTGGCGATGATGATCGACGGCGAGTGGCGCGTGGCGTTCATCGGACGTGAGCATCCGAGCCTCGACTACGGCACCGCACCCGCACCGGTGGACGACGCTCATCCCGAGCTCTACGGCGCGGGCTACGTCAACGGCACGATCATCGGCATCCCCAAGGGCGTGAAACACAAGGATCAGGCGTGGGCACTGGTCAAGTACCTGACGACCGATAGCCACGCTCTGGCGACCTTCTCGAACGGTGTGCGAAACGTTCCGACGACCAAGGCGTCGCTGACGTCGCCGGACATCAAGCCGGACGCGCACTTCAAGACGTTTCTGAACATCTTCGCGAACGCGAAATCGAAGACGACGCCGATCACGGCAGCCGGAAACGCGTACGGCTCGCTGATCCAGGCGTTCGCCGTCAAGTGGCAGGCCGGTCACGCCGGCGACCTAACGAAGGGACTTCAGAAGCTCGACAAGCAGATCGATGCACAGTTGAAGCAGGCACAGGCGGGCGGAGTGCCGTAATGGCGAGCTCCGCAACGGTGGCTCTGCAACCGTTGGACAGGACGCGGGCGAGGCGGAAGGCGGCGTGGCGCCGCCGCCGCCTCGTCCTGCTGCTGATGGCCCCCTGGCTGATCGGCTTCTCGGTGTTCTTCGGTTATCCGCTCGTGATGAGCGTGTATCTGTCGTTCACGCACTACGACCTGCTGTCCTCGCCGAAGTGGATCGGCACCGCGAACTATCGGTATCTCTTCACGCAGGATCCTCAGGTGGGAGCGGCGGTGAGGAACACGCTCTGGATCATCGCCGTCATGGTTCCGCTGCAGGTGTTGTTCGCCTTCGGCGTCGCGACGATGCTTGTGCGCGCGCGGCGGGGTGCGGGTTTCTTCCGGACAGTCTTCTACCTGCCTGCGCTGGCGCCGCCGGTGGCAGCAACCCTTGCGTTCGTGTACATCCTCAACCCGGCGACCGGCCCGGTGAACGTCCTGCTGAAGCATCTCGGCATCGAGGGGCCGCTGTGGTTCCAGTCGCCAACCTGGTCGAAGCCGTCGCTCGTGCTGCTGGGGATGTGGGGCGTCGGGAACATCATGATCATCTTTCTCGCAGCCATCCTCGACGTTCCGACACATCTGTACGAGTCGGCGGAGCTGGACGGGGCGGGCCCTTTGCAGCGGATGCGCTGGGTGACGCTGCCGACGATCAGCCCTGTGATCCTCTTCTCCGTCGTGATCGGCGTCATCGCCGGGCTTCAGTACTTCACGCAGGCCTACGTGGCGGCCAACGTCGCGTCGGGCCAGGCCTCGCAGGCAGGTGACCAGACCGTCAACAACCTCGGCTATCCGGAGGCATCGACGCTCTTCTATCCCGTGCTGCTCTACCAGCACGGGTTCCGTTACTTCAACATGGGCTATGCGTCGGCGATGTCGGTCCTCTTGCTCGTCGTCGCGTTCACCGTCACCGTGCTCATCATCCGCAACTCCCGGCGCTGGGTGCACTACGTGGGGTCGGCAAAGTGAGCGCGACGACCGCTCCCGTCGCGGCCACGCTGACGAAGCGGAAGCTACCTGCGAGCGTGCGCCGCCGCCGGTTCCTGCTGGCGGTCGCGAACCATTCCTTGCTGATCGTGGCGGCGATCGCGTTTCTCGCGCCGTTCGTGTTCATCGCACTCACCGCGTTGATGACCAACGGCCAGGCACTCTCGGAGCATCTCTGGCCGAGACCGTTTCGCTGGCAGAACTTCGTCGACGTGTTTCACCAGGCGCCGATCTGGCGCTGGGCCCTGAACACGATGATCTATGCCGTCCTCGCCACGCTCGGCGTGCTCGTCTCGAGCATCCCGGTTGCGTACGCCCTCTCGCGGATCCGCTGGCGTGGCCGGAACTTCGCCTTCGCGACCGTGCTGATCGCGCTGATGCTGCCGCCGGTCGTCGCGGTGGTTCCCCTCTATGTGATGTGGGCGAAGCTCGGGCTGGTCGGCGGTCTCGCTCCCCTGATCATCCCGAGCTGGTTCGGCGATGCGTTCTCGATCTTCCTGCTGCGCCAGTTCTTCCTGACGATTCCCGAGGAGTACCTGGACGCCGCGCGGGTCGACGGTTGCGGCGAGCTGCGCATCCTCGCCACCGTCGTCCTCAGGCTCGCGAAGCCGGCGATCGCGGCCGTCGCGCTTTTCTCGTTTCTCTACACGTTCAACGACTTCTTCCTGCCGCTGCTCTACACGCGTGAGAACCCGAGTAGCTGGGTGCTGCAGATCGGGCTCTCGGAGTTCCGATCGCTGCACCAGGTGCAATGGAATCTCACCATGGCCGCGACCCTGCTCGTAATGGCGCCCGTGATCATCGTGTTCTTCCTCGCGCAGAAGGCTTTCGTCGAGGGCGTCACGCTCACAGGGGTCAAAGGATGAAGATCGCCGTCATCGGCGGCGGCTCGACCTACACGCCCGAGCTCGTGTCCGGGCTTTCGCGCGAGCGAGAGCTCATCGACGTGACCGAGCTCGTGCTGCACGACATCGACCCCGAGCGCCGCGAGATCGTCGGCGGGCTCGCTCAGCGCATGCTCGACCGGCAGGGCTATGAGGGGCGGCTCGAGATCACCGACGATCTCGACCGCGCGGTCGACGGCGCGGACTTCGTCTTGATCCAGATCAGGGTCGGCGGGCAGGAGGCTCGCCTGTCCGACGAGACCGTACCGCTCGCTTGCGGCTGCATCGGGCAGGAGACCACCGGCGCCGGGGGTCTCGGCAAGGCCCTGCGCACCGTTCCGGTCGTGCTCGGGATCGCCGACCGCGTGCGCGAAGGCGCTGCCGACGGCGCTTGGATCGTCGACTTCACGAATCCGGTGGGAATCGTCACCCGGTCGCTGCTCGATCGCGGGCACCAGGCGGTCGGTCTCTGCAACGTCGCGATCGGCTGGCAACGGAGCTTCGCGCGGATGCTCGGCGTGGAGCCGAGCAGCGTCGAGATCGATCAGGTCGGGCTGAACCATCTGTCCTGGGTTCGTCAGGTCCGCGTCGACGGTGGCGACGTGCTCGCCGATCTGATCTCGGCGCACGGCGACGAGATCGCGCAGGGCAGTGGACTGCAGCGACGTCTGTTGGACGAGCTCGGCGTGATTCCCTCGTACTACCTGCACTACTACTACTCGCACGACGCGGTGCTCGCGGAGCAGCTGGACGGCGTCCCTCGTGCGACGGCGGTCGCCGAGATCGAGCGCGAGCTCTTGGAGATGTACCGTGACCCGAACCTCGTCGAGAAGCCGGCACTGCTCGAAAAACGTGGCGGTGCGTTCTACAGCGAGGCGGCGATCGGACTGGTCGGCGCCCTTGCCGCGGACACAGGCGAGCCTCATGTCGTCGACGTGCGCAACAACGGGACGATCGAAGGCCTCGCCGACGACGACGTGATCGAGGTGCTCGCGGAGGTCGGTGCGGCCGGCGCGAAGCCGCTGCCTCAGGCACCGGTCGCGCCGGAGCTGCTTGGGCTGATGCAACACGTCACCGCGTACGAGCGGCTTGCCGCGCAGGCCGCAATCAGCGGAGACCCGGCGGTCGCGCGCAAGGCGTTGCTGACGCACCCGCTGATCGGCCAGCACCCGCTGTCCGAAGAGCTCGTCGACCGGCTCCTCGAAGCCGATGTCGCACATCTGCCGCAGTTCCACGCGGAGCTCGAAAGATGAGCGCTCGCCTTCGGCTCGCTCCCGTGAGGGAAACCATGTTTCCCTCACGAGCTCCCTTCTTTAAGGATCGCCTCAGCCCTCGCGCCGCTGAGATCGCCGCGTGGACTGAGGAGAAGGAAGGGGGAAACCTCCCGGTTTCCCCTGACGCCCCTTCCCCACATCGGCCAAAGAGCGGCCGATGAGCCGGGCCGGTGTGCTTGCCGTCGATGGCGGCAACTCGAAGACGGACCTCGCCCTGGTCAATGCCGACGGCTCGGTGCTGGCGCTCGTTCGCGGTCCGCTGAGCTCGCCTCATCACCTTGGCGTCGAAGGGTGCCTTGCCGTCATGGAAGGGCTGTTGGGCGAGGCGGTACGCGAGGCGCAGCTCGGCGACCACGCCGGCCGGGTGGCGGAAGTCGCCAGCCTCTTGCTGGCCGGAGTCGACTTTCCCGCGGAGGAGGACGCTTTGCGAGTCGTCGTCGAGCAGCGTGGCTGGGCGGGGCGCGTTCACGTCGGCAACGACACGTTTGCCGTCCTTCGTGCCGGCACGGAGCGCGGGTGGGGCGTGGCTGTCACGTGCGGCGCCGGGATCAACTGCGTCGGCGTCGGTCCGGACGGCAGGCATGCACGGTTCCCCGCACTCGGTGCGATCACCGGAGACTGGGGCGGGGGCTACGACGTCGGCCTCGCGGCCGTTTCGGCCGCCGCGCGAAGCGAAGACGGACGTGGGCCGCGGACGAGCCTCGAGCGGGCCGTTCCGGCTCACTTCGGCCTCATTACGCCGAGCGAGCTCGCGGAGGGGATCCACGCCGGGCACATCCAGCAACGACGCGTGATCGAGCTCGCGCCGCTCGTGCTCGCCGAAGCCGTCGACGACGCTGTCGCCGCGGGGATCGTTCAACATCTCGCGTCCGAAGTCGTCGCACTTGCGCGGGTGGCACTCACACGGCTCGACCTCACCGACGAACCTGCCGAGGTGCTGCTCGGGGGCGGCGTGTTGCAGGACGTGGACGGCGAGCTGCTCGCCATGATCGATTCCGGTTTGCGCGATGCGGCGCCGAAGGTGACCGTCCGACCGACTGCTTCGGCTGCAATCGTGGGCGCGGCGCTGCTCGGGCTCGACGAACTCGGGGCCGACGCCGATGCGCAAGCGCGACTCCGGCGGGAGCTCGGTGTGGCGTTCTCGCAGCTGGAAGGAGTGGCGACCGTTGGCTGAGGTTCGCTACGTCCAGGCAACCAGGCTGTATCCCGGCACGGACGCGCCCGCCGTCGACGCGCTCGACTTGGACGTCCAGGACGGCGAGTTCATGGTGCTCGTCGGCCCTTCGGGCTCCGGCAAAACGACGGCGCTCCGCATGCTCGCCGGCCTGGAAGAGGTCGATGCAGGTGCTGTCTACATCGGCGATCGCGATGTCAGCGACCTGCCGCCCAAGGAACGCGACGTCTCGATGGTGTTCCAGAACTACGCGCTCTACCCGTATCTCACCGTCGCCGCGAACATCGGCTTCCCCCTGCGAATCGCGAAGGTGCGGAAGGCCGAACGCGAGCAGCGAGTCAAGGAGGTCGCGAAGCTGCTCGGCCTCACGGAGTACCTCGAGCGCAAGCCCGGCCAGCTTTCGGGTGGACAGCGCCAGCGCGTCGCGATGGGCCGGGCGATCGTGCGCGTGCCCAGCGTCTTCCTGATGGACGAGCCGCTGTCGAACCTCGATGCGAAGCTCCGCGTGCAGATGCGGGCCGACATCGCCGCCCTGCAGTCCGATTTCGGCATCACGACCGTGTACGTGACGCACGACCAGTCCGAGGCGATGACCCTTGGCCACCGCGTCGCCGTGCTGGACGAGGGGCACCTGCAGCAGTGCGGGCCACCGCGGGAGCTGTACGAACGGCCCACGAACGTGTTCGTGGCCGGATTCATCGGCTCGCCCGCGATGAACCTCTGCACGGTGCCGGTCACCAATGGCGCGGCCTCCTTTGGCGGAGTGGACATGCCGCTCTCGCAGGGCGTCGCCGCCAACGGGAGGACGAGTCTCGTGATCGGGGTCCGGCCCGAATCGCTCGAGGTCGCGCCGGAGGGCATACCGGCGAAGGTCGACGTCGTGGAGGACGTCGGCGCCGACGTATTCGTCTTCTGCAGTGCGGAGCTCGGAGGTCAGACGACGAAGCTGGTGGCGCGTTCCGATTCGCGCAAGGCGCCGAAGCAGGGCGATCGAGTGATGTTGCGGCCGCGTGCCGAGGAGGCGCACGTCTTCGATCCGACGAGTGGCGACCGGCTGGAACGCTGATGTCCGGCGGAACTGGACCCCACGGTCCGGGCGAACTGTTCCTCGGCGAGATCCGAGAGCAGCCGGAGGCGCTGCGCCGACTGCTCGACCGGGAAGCCGACTTCGAAGCCGTCTCCGCGGCGATGCGAGAGCGGCGCCCGTCCGTCGTTCGCCTCGTTGGCCACGGCTCCTCCGATGCCGCCGCCTCGTACGGGGTGTACGCGTTTGGGTTGCTGCCGGGCTGGACTGCGATGCGCGACTCGATCTCGCTCACGGTCTATTACGACGCGAAGCTCGATCTCTCGGATTCAGTGGTGATCGCGCTGTCGCAATCGGGCGAGACACCGGACGTCGTCGAGTATGTGGAGCGGGCGCGCGAGAAGGGAGCGCTCACGGTCGCGGTCACGAACGGAACAGAGTCGAGCCTGGCCGACGCCGCCGACGCAACGCTCCCGCTGGCGGCTGGGCCCGAACGCGCAGTGGCCGCTTCGAAGACGTTCCTCAACACCCTGGCCGCGCTCGCGTGGGTGGCGGGCGGTGCGGCAGGACGCGGAAGCGAGATCGCAGCAGGGTTGCACCGCGTCGCGGCTCAGCTGTCAGAAGCGCTCGAACCACTCGAGCAGGCGGTCGCGAACGTCGCGATGGTGTTCGCCTACGTCGGTCGGATGTACGTGATCGGGCGAGGCATCGAGTTCGGCACCGCGCGCGAGGTCGCCCTCAAGCTGACCGAAACCTGCCGCGTCGCCGCCGAACCGCTCACCGCGACGGATCTGGCGCACGGGCCGATCGCGGCGCTCGACTCGATGTTCCCGGTCTGGACGATCGCCTCGCGTGACCAGAGCCTGCCGGCCGTGCTCGACGCCGCAGCCCGGGTGATCGAGGCCGGTGCAACGGTCGTTGCGAGCGGTAACGCAGCTCTGGAAATCGAGGGCGCTGCGCACGTTCTCCCGGTGCCGGAGGCGCCCCTACCGGTGCTCTCGCCGCTTCTCTCCGTGGTTCCGGGCCAGTTGTTCGCGGGCGCCCTGGCGCATGCGAAGGGCCTCGATGCGGACTATCCGGTGGGTCTCAGCAAGGTCACGCGCGCGCGCTGACCGCTCAGGCGCCCGGCGTCCTCAATCGAGTTAGCTCTTTCGGGGGGTAGACGACCGGCCGCGATCTGACGAATCTGTGCTTGGAGTTCTGCGGCACGATGACCATGTCTGAGACCAGCCAAGCGGCGTCGGCTACGCCGACCATCCCCCCATTTAGCACCGCGGAGATGCGGAGCTATCCGCTTGGCACGCTCGTGTATCGCTCAGGCTTGTTGCCGCTCGAGACCGTCAACCAGGCGCTTGCCGAAGCGGCCGAGAGCGGAAGGCGGCTCGGAGAGGTCCTGCTCGAACACGGCTTGCCCGAGCGAGATCTGACCCGTCTGCTTGCAGCTCAGCACGGACAGGAGTTCGTCGACCTCACCGAGTATCCGATCGATCCCGAGGTGGCGCACTTGCTGCCGCGGTCGGTCGCGGAGATGTACTGCGCATTGCCGCTGCGTCGAGAGGGCGACTGCACGATCGTGGCGGTGCCCGACGCCGACAACGCGTCGCATCTGACCAGGCTGCAGGACGCGCTGCACGGCCCGATCAGGCAGGTCACAGCCGCTCGCTCGGACATCAAGGACGCCATCACGCGGGTGCACATCGAGCCGCAGGGGATGATCACGCAAATGGCCTTGGCTCAGGCAAGGGCGGCGGTTGTGGCCGAGCCGGAGCCGCAGACGATCTATCGCGTCGAGGTGACCCTGGAGAGCGGCGCCACGCTGCTGGTCACCGAGGCGACGGATTTCGAGTACGCGAAACAGGTGGGCATGCGCGTGATCGACGAAGCCGAGGCCGGCGGCACCGTCGCCATCGGCGACGCGACGATCGACGGCCGTCAGGTTGTGTCGGTCGACGTTCTCGGCCGCAGCGCGTGAACTTCCCGGTAGCCGCCGTACGCCTGACGTGCTCCGACTACGGGACCGAGTGGGTCGTCGCTGCTGACGTGTATCCGGTCGACCAGCTCACGGTGCAGCCCAGAAGTGCAGGGCCGTACGTGTTCAGCACCGCGCGAGAGGCGCGAAATTTCATCGAGAGCTCGCTCGTGGCGCTGCAACTGCTCGGCTGCGAAGTCGCGTAGCTCTCTTACGGCCTCGACTTCTGTCTCGCGACCGAGGCAATCTGCTTCCAGCGCTTCTTCCGCGCGATGCGGAGTCGCGTGTCCGTGCGCGCCGCGACGGCCTCGAGCTCGCGTTGCAGCTTCCGCCAGGAACGCAAACGATCGAGTTCCAGTGTGCCGTTCTCGATCGCCGCAAGGACCGCACAGCCGGGCTCACGCATGTGTGCGCAGTTGCGGAACTTGCACTCGAGCGCGAGTGCCTCGAGGTCCTCGAATGCCGCGCTGAGATCGCCTTCCCAGAACTGCAGCTCGCGTAGGCCCGGAGTGTCGATGACCATGCCGCCGCCGGCCAGCTGGACGAGCTCACGGTGAGTGGTGGTGTGCCGCCCGGTTCCGTCTGCGGCGACCTCACGCGTGAGCATCACGTCTTTCCCGGCCAACTTGTTCAGCAGCGTCGACTTGCCGACACCGGAAGAGCCGAGCAGGACGACGGTCTGCCCCGGCTGCACGTAGGCATCGAGGCCGCCCAGCCCCTCGCCCGTCACGTTGGAGATCGGATGAACCGGGACGCCGATGGCGACACTCTCGACGGAGACCACGGCTTCCGCTACATCAGCAGCGAGATCGGCCTTGGTCAGTACGACGATCGGCTGGGCGCCGCTCTCCCACGCGATCGTGATGTAGCGCTCCAGCCTGCGAAGGCTGAAGTCGTCGTCGAGCCCGGCCAGCAGAAAGGCCGAATCGACGTTCGTCGCGAGCACCTGCTCGGTCGAGTCCTGGCCGGCGTTCTTGCGGATGAACGCACTTCGGCGAGGGAGGATCGACGCGATGGTCGCCGGCCGTGTCACCGCGACCCAGTCGCCGACGGCAGGCAGCTCCCCACCGACCTCGTGGTTGTAGAACAGACGCCCGGCGGCGCGCGCTCGTACATCGCCTTCCTCGGCGAAGAGCACGAACTCGCCGCGATGTTGCGCGGCGATCCGGGCGGGAAACAAATTGTCGTCTTGCAGTTGCTCGAACGCAGACGCCAGTTCGGCGTTCCACCCGAGCGCAGCCAATGCAGGCAAAGCGAGTCTCCTTAGTGAGTGAGTGAACGACAGAGATCCGCCACTCGCGGCGGATCAGCTCACGGACTCGCGCTAGTTGTGTTGGGTGCCGGCTAGACGACGAGCCGCGTGGCTCTTCGGAAGGAGGCAAGCGCAATCGTCATTTGTTCGACCTCCTTATCGCCGGGAACGGCACTGACGGTAGCACGCGGTTACGGACAGCACCAGCCCGCGAGGGCGAGGTCAATGAGACAACTACGAGACGGGCAGTCGTGCAGGTCCCGGCGGGCGCAGCACGGCGAACTGGTCCGTGATCTCGAGCTCCGGCGTGCGGAAGCGGAAGAGCGAGCCGGGGCGCCCGCCCGTAGGCCCGGACGCACGCTGCCGGCCGGTGGGCTCGAGCACTTCTCTCCTCAGGAGCACACGCTGCAGATTCGTGGCCGACACGTCATGTCCGAGTGCTGCTGCATAGAGATCCCGGAGCTCGGAGATCGCGAACTCGGTGGGGGCGAGAGCGAAGCCGAGGTTCGTGTAGGAGAGCTTCGCACGGAGCCGCTCGCGTCCCGTCAGGACGATCGATGCGTGATCGAACGCAAGCGCGGGAAGGTCGTCGACCGGATGCCAGTCGGTGTCGCCGGGAAGCTCCGGATCGATGTCGCTCGGGACGAGCCCTAGGTACGCGGTCGCGAGCTGCCACTCCTTCGGCGAGCGCCGTGGCTCGCTCAAAGTCTCGAGCTGCTCGAGGTGCGACAGCTCACGCACGTCGACCTTCTCGGCGAGGTGACGGCGGATTGATTCCTCGAGCGTGTCGTGCTTTGCGAGATAGCCGCCCGGAAGTGACCAACGACCTTTGAACGGTTCCCGCGCGCGTTGCCAGAGGAGGGCTTGCAGCGCACCGTCTCGCACCTGCAGGACGACCGCGAGGGTGACATGGGCGGGACTCGGGTGCCGCGTGGTAGGCTCGGTCAC
>Ga0157375_10004692_pt1 | contig 11891 bp, 7 predicted proteins | sample M35metaG_FD_115311 | JGI IMG/M metagenome (GOLD analysis project Ga0157375, IMG submission 115311) | Miscanthus rhizosphere microbial communities from Kellogg Biological Station, Michigan, USA - M3-5 metaG | ecosystem: Host-associated > Plants > Roots > Rhizosphere > Soil | place: USA: Michigan...
AAGACGGATTTCAGCGTAAGGAGAACGAGAAGTTTCTCGACTGGCTCAAGAACGAGGCGCCGCTGGACGTGATCAATCTGCCTTATTCGCTGCTGATCGGGATGGCTGAGCCACTGAAACAGGCATTCAAAGTTCCAATCGTTTGCACGCTTCAGGGCGAAGATCTTTTTCTCGATAACCTTCAGGAACCCCACCGTACGCAATCATTGAATCTGATCCGTGATCATCTGCCGCACGTGGATCTGTTTTTATCCGTGTCTGAGTATTACGCCGGCTTCATGCCTGGTTATCTCGGCATCCCGGAGGAGAAGATCCGCGTTGTGCCGTTAGGAATCAATTCGCAGGGTTTCGAGTTACGGGAGCGTAACCGCAGTGGTCCATTCACGGTCGGTTTTCTCGCGCGCATCGCCCCGGAAAAGGGACTGCACGTGCTGGCGGAAGCGTATCGTATCCTGCGGCAGTCAGGAGAGTTGGACCAGGCGAGGCTCGAAGCTGCGGGTTACATGGCGGCTGATTGCAAGGCGTATCTCGACGGTATTCGGAAGCATTTGAAAGATGCCGGGCTCGACGGCGAGTTTCATTATCATGGCGTCTTGGATCGCACTGAAAAGATCGCCTTCCTGCGAAAGCTCGACGTGATGTCTGTGCCTGCGACTTACGACGAGCCGAAGGGAGTATCTTTACTGGAAGCGATGGCGTGTGGTGTCCCGTTGGTCCAGCCACGCCGTGGTGCATTTACGGAGATCGTCGAAATCACCGGCGGCGGGCTGCTGGTCCAACCTGACGATCCGCAGAGCCTTGCCGAAGGAATCCTGGAGCTGGCTAAAAACAGAGAGCTTGCGGAACAGTTGAGCGCGAACGGTTTCCAGGGAGTGCGCGAGCACTACACCGCCGCGCACATGGCGGATAGGGTTTTGGAGTGCTATAACGAAGCAGTCAAAAATCCGTCTCCATCAGTGTTAATCCGCGGCTAAATGTATGTCAGCTTTTGTCGCCGGCGACGATCTCATCTTTCAACTCGAAAGCGGGTTCGGACTGCTGCGCGTGCTGGCCGTTGAAGGCGAAGGCGCAGAGACGATCTGGCATTTGTTGGCGTACGACGAATTTTTCCCCGATGTGGAATCGGCTGAAATGGCCCTAGCGTCTATCACGTTGCCCGTGCGCAAACCACACATGGCACTCACGAATCGCGCCTTCGAACGTACGCCCGCCGCGCGACTCGGCAATCGCCCCGTAACCGACGACGAACTGATCGCATATAACGAATGGCTCAACAGCGACCGCACCGTCTCCGATCGCTCAGCACTGCTGATGCTCGGCATCCGATAATGACCGCACCCTTTCGTATACTTCTCCTCGTCTTCCTAATCTCGCCCGCGCTCGGAGCTCGCGTCGAACGTCTCGTTGATAAGTGGCGCCCGGAGCACTATCTCGTCAACATAACCCTGAACGACCAACTCTCGGAACTAACTTCTGCAAGCGCTCGCATCAATGTCCTAATCCTTAAACAGACAAATCTGATCGATCTCGATTTCGGCGAGTTGACGATCGACTCCGTCACCCTCGACTCCAAACCAGCTTCTTTCAAACACACAGACGGCAAACTTCTTATTAATCTTCCTGAGCCCGCATACCGCCTAACTCGATTCGTCGTCACAGTGAACTACCGTGGCAAACCCAAAGACGGACTGATTCTCACAAAAGACAAGGACGGCAAACCATCGGCAATCGGCGACAACTGGCCCGATAGAGTGCATCACTGGATCCCGACCCTGGATCATCCTTCAGCGAAGGCGACGATCACGTTCAACATCACGGCGCCGGCGGGCGAGGAAGTGGTGGCCAATGGTAAGTTGGACCACGTCGAGACGAGCGCTAACGGTCAACGCACCTGGACCTTCTCGGAAGGAGTCCCGATTCCGCCTTATTGCATGATCATTGGAGTGGGCCAGTTTGCACGGCTGGAGCCGGTGCAGCGGGCCGTGACACCGCTGTCGTACTACGTCGCCCAATCAGAGGGCCAGTTAGCGCAAAAAGGATTCGGGCCGGCGATTCCCTCGTTGCAGTTCTTCACGCAAACTGTCGCTCCTTATCCCTACGAGAAGCTGGCGCTGATCGTAGGTGCGACTCGTTACGGCGGTATGGAAAACTCGAGTGCCATCGTGTTCACGAACAACCTGTTCAGGCGCAATTCTCCCGCGCGCATGAGTACAACGTACGGAATTCCCGCTGGCAACGTGAGTCTGATCGCACACGAGATCGCGCATCAGTGGTTTGGTGATTCTGTGACGGAGTCAACGTGGTCCGATCTCTGGTTGAGCGAGGGCTTTGCAACGTACTTCGCCGGTCTATTCCTGCAGCGTTTCGAAGGTGAAGATGCTTTTCAAGTTTACATGAGGGACGCAGCGACGACTGTTTTTGCGTATGAGAAGAAGCGTCGCGCGGCCATCTTCGATCCTGATACCGAGGATCTCATGGAGCTTCTCAACGCGAACAGTTATCAAAAAGGCGCGTGGGTGCTGCACATGCTGCGGTTGGACTTAGGTGACGAGGCGTTCTTCCGCGGGCTCAGAAAGTATTACGAAGCGCACAAGAATGCGACAGCGAACACTGAGGACTTGCGTGTAGCGTTCGAGCAGTCGTCGGGTAAAGACCTCCGCGCCTTTTTCGCGCGTTGGGTGTACGACAGCGGGCATCCGCAGTATGAGTTGGAGTGGCACTGGCTGGGGAAGAAGGAGTTGCGACTGGTGCTGAGCCAGGTTCAGGCTGGGAATGCTTTCTTGGATCCGGTGCAGGTGCTGATCTCAACGGCGAAAGGCAAACGGGAGGTCACGCTCAAGCCTTCGGGAAATTTGTTGATTGAAAGGATCAGATTGAGTGAAGAGCCAACAAGCATCGAAGTCGATCCGCACAACACGTTACTGGACGAAGCAACAGTGAAGAGTGAGTAGAAGCAATTTGACACCTTCCCCTCCGTTCCCTATCATCCACAAACGTCGGGGCGTGGCTCAGCCTGGTAGAGCGCACGGTTCGGGACCGTGAGGTCGGAGGTTCGAATCCTCTCGCCCCGACCAGCAACTCACAACCTATCAATTACATACGGTCGTGAGCGGTAACGCTCTTTTTTGTCTTGTGGCCAATTTGTGGACAAAATTTTTTCGATTTACGGAATTAACCTCTTTTAGCTCCATCACCATCTGCAAAAAACTGCCTAAAAACGAGAAAAGCTGAAAGCAGTCCAACCGTTGGTCCAATTCATCAGACCTCGGAACCGTGGGCTCTATCGAGATGTAAGTCGTTGGTTTGCTAGAGATAGCATTGGTTCGTAGGAAGACTGACGGCGTGGGCGTCAGTTTACTAACTTAAGGACTATACCCTTTATGAGTACCATTCTGCCGTGACAGGGGTTGATAATTTGTAAGTGTCAGTGACAACCCACAACCTTATTCTGCTATTTGAGAGGTGGTGTCATTGGTATAGTGGCTATTATGAATTCATAAAAAGAGTTCGAAAACGGATTTATACCTCAGCCAATGCAAAAATCCTTCGACTTAACAATCTGGGACAATGCTTTTCGAGAATTAATGAGCCTGCAACCGAGGACATCCGATTGCATGAAACCAGAAATCTACTTATTCACAATCAGTTTATGTCCGGTCTACTCTAACTAATGGCGCAGCGTAAATGACTAGCGCCGGAATGCTCGCTCAAAGAACGAGCCACTCTGAGTTTTGTTCTAAAGTTGCTGTAATCTTCTATGCGCTGTAATCGTTCGGCATCGGGCAGCCTGTTGCACAACGCAAAATCGATTATGAAACGAGCGACTGTCACCATCATTCTACTTGCGTGCTGCGCAATCGCGCAGGCCCAAACGCCGCCGACGAAACTTAGCGATCGCGTGGACGCGCTTGCGAACAAAATGCTCTCGCGCCCGGTGGCGGGAATTTCCGTTGCCATAGCACGTGACGGACAGGTGGTGTTTGGGCGTGGCTATGGCATGGCTAATCTTGAGCACTCGGTTCCGGTGACGCCGGAGACCGTCTTCCACATCGCCTCGATCTCCAAGAACATCTTATCCGCGGTCGTCCTGCAACTGGTTGACGAAGGTAAGCTGCGGCTCGACGACGACGTAACGAAATATGTGCCCGAGGCGCCGACACAGGGACATCATGTCACTGTGGGCGAACTTCTTAATCATACTTCTGGCCTCTACAGCTTCACCTCGCTGCCCAACGCAGCCAACAACGAGCGACTCGAACTGACGAACGAACAGGTACTCGGGCTGATCAAAGACAAGCCATTCGACTTCGAGCCGGGTACTCGTTGGCGCTATGACAACTCCGCATTCTACCTCGCGGGCATGGTCGTCGAGCGGGTTACGAAGCAGGAGTATGGCGCATACGTGCGCGAGCACGTCTTCAAACCGTTGGGGATGAGTTCGGCCTCACTGTGCTATGCGCGCACGGTCGTGCCGCACCTCGCGTCGGGCTATGAGCTGGATGGCGGCGCGCTGGTCAACGCAGCATTCATGACTTGGAAGTTGCCTTTCGCCGGCGGCGCTGTCTGTGCAACGGCCAGCGACCTCTTGAAGTGGGAGGCCGCGCTGGATACGGGCCGCGTTCTCACTCCGTCATCACTGGACCTCATGCGCACACCTACCACGCTGGCTGATGGGCTGAAGATAGACTACGGATTGGGCACGCGTTTGGGATCGCTCGATGGACATCGGGTGCTTGGGCATACCGGAAGCGGGGGCGGGTATCGCACGGTGTTGGCGTCGTTTCCGGATGACCATCTGACGATCGTGGTACTGATAAATACGGATGATGGATCAGCCCCGCCTGCTGCTATGGCCGCAGAGATTGCGCGGGCCGCGCTTGGATTGAAGAAGAGTGCCCTGCTGGATCTGGCCGTTCCTAGCGCAGAACTTGCGGCGCTGAGCGGAAAGTACGATTCGGACGAAGGAATTGTGGAGATTTTCGCCCGCGATGGAAAGCTGCATTTTCGAATTGCGGAGACGAAGACTGAAGGCGTGCTGCTAAGACAAGCAGAGAACGTGTATGCGATCGACGAGAACATAGAGGTTCACTTCGTTATGAGCGGCCAGCGAGAGTGGTCTATGGTGTACCATGGCGGGGTATTTCTTGACGCCAAGTACCGGATCAATTGATTCGCCGTCGCCGAACAAATCGTAGGACGCGAGCCGCGGAAGCGTGAATTCAATGCCGGTGGATCTGAGCAGCTTCACTTACAACTACTGACCGGAGATTCTGAACCAGAAGTGCGAGTGTGAGAAGGCAAATTTATTCAACCGCAAGTGTGGCTAATTGAAATTGTCTCAACGGAGGGGTTCACCCCATTCATTTGTGGCCAATTTGTGGACATTTTTTTAACCAAAGCCACTTGACGCGTGAGTCGATGAGCCCGGATATATCGTTCGGTAGTCTTCATATCGCGATGGCCCATTAGTGCTTTGATCGTGAATGCGTCATAACCTGCGATAGCTAACCGCGGACAAAAGGAGGTCATTTCTACGAATCTTTTGAGTGTGACTGTATACTCTGATTCGTCAGTGAAGTCGGCGTACAGCTTGCCGAGGAGGAAACCATCAATGAAACTTTGGTTCCCGTATTCATGGAAAACGTGGCAGTTGAACTATAATCATTAAAAAGAAAACTGTTCACGGATTTCTCTAACTAGCATGGCTAGTGTGCAACAACTTAGATGCAAACGAGCGCGTGAGATTCCTTTATTTATTGACGATCACCGCCAGCAAGGTGGTTTCAAGAACCAACGATTAAGCAACCCTAAAATTTAAACTGCTGGATAGTAGCGGCTTCATTTCGGAGACCCAATCAGTGTCAGATGCCGTTGCGCAAACGATTTTGGCATATCAAGGAATCGCTGCAGGGTACGCGACAACCTGGTTTCATGATCCAGTGATGGAGCCGATCCTTGAACGGTTCCTAAGCCTTATTGAAACTCCAGGTCACGTAATGGATGCCGGCTGCGGTCCGGGCCGTGATGTTTTGTTTTTGCAAAAGCGCGGCATTGAAGTCGTGGGTATAGATCTTTGCATAGGCATGATCCAGGAAGCCAGGAAGCGAGTTCCAAACGCGGTTTTCCGCCGTATGGATTTGCGATCAATTAAGTATCCCCCTGAAGTATTCACGGGCATATGGGCTTGTGCTTCCCTTCAACATCTCCCATTGCAGGAGGCTATTGGCTCATTACGAGAATTCAACCGCGTATTGAAAGCTAAAGGCGTATTAGGAATTTCAGTAGAAGAAGGACAAGGGGAAGGCTTTGATACTCTTGGTCGCTTTCATCAATTTTACTCAGCAACTGAAATATGCAATCTCATACAAGACGCCGGATTTCAGATACTGGACATCTCATCCTCCCGCAGCAGCAAAGAAATAAACGGACAACATCATATTAAGGACTGGTTGCTGATCGTCGCGAGGAAATCTGATGGCTCATTTATTGATACTAACGACGCAGAATTAAATTGTGTTTTCTGTCCTGAATCTCGGCTTGAACTACCGACCAAAATTGGACTTCCCGGAGCCGCTTCAATTCTCTGGGGAGACGAGAATCTATATCTGATTCCCGATATAGCACCACTCGTCGAGGGACACCTGCTATTGATAACAACAAACCACTACATTTGCGTTGGAGCTTGCCCGCCAAAACTCGTGAGTGCTATCGAATCTGCACAACAACAAATAAGAAGCCTTTTCCAATCTGCTTATTCCGAGTCGACGGTCTTTTTTGAACACGGTCCCGCACGATCTCGAGCAGCAGGTTCATGCATAGATCATGCTCACTGGCATTGCCTGCCAATATCACTCTCTTTGAAAAAAGCTATGGACCAATTTCTCAAATCAGGGCAGGCCGCCTCTGCTGAGAGTTTGTCTCATTTATACTTAGCAGGACAGTCTTATCTGTACATGGAGGAAGGAAATCAGGACGGGTATGTTTTTCCCGTGGATGTTGTGCCGTCACAGTTTTTTCGCCAACTTATCACTACTTTGTCCGGGGGCCAAGATTGGGACTGGCAGACGAGTTGTAGGCGCGCCGAGTCAAAGGACAAACACCTCCTAACCCTTAAAAGGTTATTGCCTTTAGCAGACACACTATTGCTGACATCGTGACTACCGACTTTAAGACACAATCACTACGCGACTTGGGAGAGCGAAGAATTCTGCGGGAACTCATAGTTCCTCGTTTTCCAGCAGTGAAGGACCACATCATTGATATCGGCGACGACTGTGCTGTCATTCCTACCTTACCTCCAGGACATGCTTTCGTTATCACAACTGATCCCTGCCCCGTTCCCGTCGTATGCTTGATTGAAACTCCCGACTTTTATCACTACGGCTGGATGACGGTTCTTATCAATCTCAGCGATTTGGCTGCAATGGGCGCGAGTCCATTGGCGCTATTAGTGTCGACGGTAATGCCCGAAGATATGACAGTAGCGGAATATAGCCGGTTCCTCGATGGGTTGTCTGATGCAAGCCATAAATGGTCGTGTCCAGTAGTGGGCGGCAATATCAAGGATGGTTCTTCGTTCACTGCGACCGGCACTGCATTAGGTTCCGTCAAAACAGAATACTTAATGCGACGTGTGGGATCATCACCTAGTGACCGAGTTTGTATCATTGGAGAGATGGGGTTTTTCTGGGCTGCCGTTCTGAATCGTGTAGTGGGAAATGTGCAACTTCAACCGTCAGACCAGGAAGTTATCGACCGTACCTTGTATCAACCAGTTCCTAGAATCAAAGAGGGTATAACTCTCGCTGCGAGTCAGGTTGTAACTGCTTGCATGGACAGTTCCGACGGAGTAAGCGGCTGTCTTTACGAGCTGGCCCAAGTGAATCAAGTAGACATAGAAGTGGAAGCAGAATCTCTGAACCCCGATCCACTCGTGTCTCAGATTGCTGAGGCAGCGCAAGTAGACAGCCGTAAGCTAATGTTGTCTTGGGGCGATTGGGAATTAGTTTGTACGGTGCCGCCCGATTGTCTCGACCGGGTAAGATCCATGATGAAGTCTTTTGGCACAACCTGCACTGATATCGGAGAAGTCCGTCCGGGGACGGGAAAAGTTTGGCTCACACAGAAGGGTCAAAAGGGGCTACTAACCAACCTCGCTTCAGAACGATTTTCAGGCACATCATTCTTTACGCATGGGCTCGATTCCTACTTGAACTTTTTGCGGAACGAGCCGCTGGCAACCGGCTTTTCTTAATGTGACTATGCCACCACCGAAACTGTTTGATGTGTTCTTGAGTCACAGTTCGGAAGATAAGGACAAGGTCAGAGTCCTAGTTCAACGTCTTCGGAATGAAGAAGTCAGTGTCTGGATTGACGAGGATGAGATCTATCCAGGCGAGAACATTATAGGCAAGCTTCAGCGGGGGTTGGTGGCCAGTAGATACATTGTACTGGCGTTGTCTAATGCAGCGATTAAGTCAAAGTGGGTCGAACTCGAGTATCAATCAATCCTGGCGATAGAAGTCGTTCAGTCATCTACTCGTCTCATACCGGTCCTGTTGGAACCGATAGATATCAAGGATCTGCCGCCTTTTCTCCTTATCAAACATTGCGTTGATCTTAATAAGAGTGGTGCTTTCGATAGACTTGTGGCGAAGATCAAGCGGCCGACAGTTTCTGAATACTGCGAACAGGTACAGCGCAAGCCATTAATGAGTGGACGACTCTTTAATGGGAACTATCACATCGAACCGGCAGACTTGCTTCGTGTTGTCCTGCGCGAAATTGAATTTCGTTCTGCGGATCCAATTCGACCTATCCAGATGAATGAATCACTGACGTTGTCTGACTTCGTTGGTGAACTGACTGACGGGACCCTGAGTGGGCCAATGCATGCAACCGTTCTTTTTGGCGAAGCCGGTGTCGGCAAGACCACTACCTGCAAATGGCTTTGCCAGCAGATGGCTGAGGGCTGGTCGTCCCAACGTGTGGTTCCGGTTTATGTTCCCCTTGGCGAAATCGATCCAGACGGTGACTTCCAGACCATTCTCGATCGACAGATAGATGGCGAGACGTTCAACGAACTAGCGCACGATGTTCAATATGAGGATGGCAAATTACTACTTTTCCTTGATGGTTTGAATGAACTTGCCCCTGACATGCTCGAACGAGTCCTGGTGTGGAGCCATAAAGTTGCAAGTAGCCGGCAGGCAATGCTAGTCCTTACGTCACGGCCTGTTGTCGATGCAAAAACAATCTGGCCGGCGGAAGACATTCGCTTCTTTGAGATACAAAGATGGACCGAACAACAACTGGAACGATATTTCGAGAAAAATAGACGTAGCTCTCTATTGCGACGAGTACCGGCAGAAGTGCGGCATTCTCTACGTCTCCCATTGTTGGCGTTCTTGATCCTCAGACGTCTTGACTGGGACGAACCAGTTCCCTCCCTCCATACGGTCTCAGACGTTTTCGCTTACATCCTCGATCAGTTTTTGGCTACGGATGTTGAGGCGCAGAAAAGCCAAATCATCTCGGGCGATTACGATACCCTAAGAAGCAGGTACAAAATCGCCTTGCAAAAACTGGCGTACCTAATGACACAAAAGAGGGTTGTTCAAACAGAGGGTGAATTGTTTGAATCTATATTGGACGAACATGAGAAGGAGTTGTTCAGACCACTCCTGGCCCACCTGGTCAATTCCGGACTGCTCCGTTGCACAAACACGACCGTTGCAATTGATCCGGCTGCATCGCTAAAGGAACTTCGCCGCTTAAAGATTAGCTTCCTTCATCAAGCCCTCCAGGAATATTTGACGGCACAATGGCTTTTGTCACCATATGCTGTGCAACTGCCGCAGGATGTCTCGCATGATGCTTTTTGGCGTGATGTGCCGATATACATGATTAAGAGCTTTGGTTCCGCAAAACAGCAGGGGGACTTTGCGCTGAAATTCCTCGCTGGCGAACCAGATTATCTTACCAGTGCTCGCTTAGCAGCCGAGATTAGCGACATAGGTTCCCAAAAATTCGTTCAAAACGAAGTAATCAAGGGCTTGCTCGAAAACATTTCCGCACAGGGCTTATATCCTTACGCTATAGAAGCCTTCGATGCTCTGGGAAATCCTGGTATCGAGGCGCTGCGAAGCTGTCTCACGGATCAAGCAGCACTTACTAATGTGTTCGCCAAGTTTGAGGCCCATCTCATTCGTCGGTCGATCAAAAAGTCCGATGAGATCGCATGGCGGCCGCTTGGCCGTTCTGTTTACCTGTTGGGAGAACTTGCCGATTTCTGGCTGGCTGAACATCTGAATAAGCAGCTTCCATCTATTTGCAGCCTTCATTTGCTTTATCACATTGGTGAAGCGCTCTTAACATTGGCAAGAAAATCCGACGATCAGGAAGGGAAACGTCGCAACATATTGTCGGCTGCCAAAACTCTATTTGCCTTGCCTCAGGGAGATCCGGTGACACGAGCATACGCCTGGGCCACTCTGCGGGCATGCAATAGCGATCAGAAAGACCAAAGAACTCTGGAGGTGGAGTTACAGCGTCTTCTCAGCAACAGAGCAACAATTAAAAGACGACACTTTCAGGATGAGTTCTGGCAACGCGCACATGGCGCCGAAGCCTTCGCGGAGTTGGCGACGCCAGTCAAGTGTGTTGAAGTGCTTTCGCATTTATTCACCGTGGAAAACACAGCCGATTACAGTGGACATGAAGAGGTCGGTTATCGCCAGGTGCAATCGTCCATCCTTAAGGCTGCTCTTAGATCTTGCGATCTTTCGAATGGCGAAGACGCCGATTGGCGTCCCTTTTTGGAGTCGGTTTTTGCCTCACCGCGCATTGCAGAAAATGGCTGGGCCTGCAGACACTTGGAACGACTGCTTCTAGCACGATTCAGAGACACTAAAAACCTTACCTGGATCAAGCAGTGGAAAGACTCGGAATCAGTTGGCGGACAGAAGATCAGAGACGTTTTAGCAAATGTCGTTTGGCTGTCGAATTAGCAGTTTGATCTATGAAGAACAACCGCGCAAAAAAAAGTCAGGAATGCCCGGTGGTAACAATTGACGGTTTGCGTGGGACGGGAAAGAGCAAGTTGGCGTGCAGCTTAAGATCGATACTGGGCTGTAATGTGCTGGAGATTGGACCAATCTTTCGTTTATTGGCTTGGCTGGTCGATCAAGAGTTCGCCGAAAGCATAGCGGCTGCACAGATTGTTCTTGCCAGAGGGCTCGATGCCGGTTGGATCCGTTTTCGCCTAGACAAAGGAGGACGAATATCTGCCAATTGTATTGAAGTGATAGGCACTGAACTCGAGGCAGATTTGTGGGATCCGAGACTTGACTCCTTAATCCAAGGCGCCGCTGGGTCTTGCGCTGATCTGTGGCTCGCGCAGCTTGCCCAACGCATAGTTGGCTTTCAGCCGGCTGTCGTTGTTGGTCGAGAGGTTGGTGCGAAGTTATTCCCAGATGCTTCAGTCAAGATAGTGCTTGTGGCAGAAAAGCAAAAGCGATTGGAACGGAAGGTGTCGCAGTTGAATGGTGGAACTGGCGCAACGAATCGCAGTTTTTCTGCGGAACATTCCGAAGCTCGAAGAGACTGGACTTGGAACAAACAAAGCGTCGTTCTGATCGATACGACGAATTTGACGTCTGAAGAGGTGCTAAAAATGGCGAGTTCGTGTATTACGTCCGAACTCGGCAGGATCGCTTCAATATCATTTCATCGATTAGCGGGAACAGTTAATGATTAACGAGACTTTCTGAAGTACGGACCAAAGAAGCGGTCCCGCTGAAAACAATGATCCATGGGAAACCGACGGTTGTTTTAATTCTATGTATGCGTGCCTTCCAGACTCCCGAAGCAGCAGCGCCATGTGAAACACA
>Ga0157375_10004694_pt1 | contig 11890 bp, 11 predicted proteins | sample M35metaG_FD_115311 | JGI IMG/M metagenome (GOLD analysis project Ga0157375, IMG submission 115311) | Miscanthus rhizosphere microbial communities from Kellogg Biological Station, Michigan, USA - M3-5 metaG | ecosystem: Host-associated > Plants > Roots > Rhizosphere > Soil | place: USA: Michigan...
TGGTCAGGTCGACGAAGTCCGCCAGGGTGCAAAGATGGATGTTGGGCGTGGCCCACCAGGAATAATCCAAGGCGCGGGTGCGCGGCATGCGCCCCTCCGCCAACAGCGACAGCCGGACTTTCCAATAGCCGAAATTGGGCAGTGAAATCGCCACCCGCCGCCCAATGCGCAACAGATGTTCCATCACCACCCGCGGTTTTTCCGTCGCCTGGATGGTCTGGGACAGGATCACGGCGTCAAACACCTGGGCGGGATAATCCACCAAATCGGTATCGGCGTCGCCTTGCACCACTGCCAGCCCGCGCGCCACACAGGCATTCACATTGGACTGGGAAATTTCGATGCCGCGGCCGTCGACATTCTTGGCTTTCAGATGTTCCAGCAGCGCGCCGTCACCGCAGCCCACATCCAGCACCCGCGCACCGGGGCGGATCATGGCGGCGATGGCCGCAAGGTCGGGACGCAAGGCAGTCATACGCAATCCTGCGCTGCGTGATTGAGAAAACCGCGCACGGTGGCAAACATTTCCGGCTCATCCAGCAGGAAAGCGTCATGGCCCTTGTCGCTCTTGATCTCGACAAAGCTCACCTGCGCCGCCACCGCGTTCAAGGCATGGGCGATGCGCTTGTTCTCCACCGGCGGGAACAGCCAGTCGGACGTAAAAGAGATGATGCAGAAGCGCGCCGAATTGAGCCGGAACACGTCCGACAATTGTCCGCCATGTTCTTCCGCCAGGTCAAAATAATCCATGGCGCGGGTGATGTAGAGATAGGCATTGGCGTCAAAGCGGTCGACAAAAGTCGCGCCCTGGTGATGCAGATAGGACTCGATCTGGAAATCCGGTGTGAACTGAAAGGACAGCGCCTCGCGGTCCTGCAAGTTGCGGCCGAATTTCCGCTGCAGCGCCATTTCCGAAACATAGGTGATGTGGGCGGCCATGCGCGCCACCGCCAGGCCCTTCTTCGGCTTGGTGTCGAACAGATAATATTCTCCGCCATGCCAGTCGGGATCAGCCATGATCGCCTGGCGGCCCACTTCATGGAAAGCAATGTTTTGCGCGGAATGCCGCGCGGCGCAGGCGATCGGCACCACTGCCCGCACGCAGTCGGGATAGGACGCCGCCCATTGCAACACCTGCATGCCGCCCATCGAGCCGCCGATCACCGACAGCAATTTTTCGATGCCCAGATATTCGATCAGCCGTTTTTGCGCCCGGACCATGTCGCGGATGGTAACGACCGGGAAATTCAGGCCGTAAGGTTTGCCGTCGCTGGGATCGATGTCGGCCGGACCTGTCGAGCCCATGCAGCCGCCGATCACATTGGCGCAGATCACAAAGAAGCGGTCGGTGTCGATGGGCTTGCCCGGCCCCACCATGGTGGTCCACCAGCCCGGCTTGCCGGTGATGGGATGGTCGGATGCCACAAACTGATCGCCTGTGAGGGCATGGCAGATCAGCACCGCGTTGCTTTTGGCGGCATTCAGGCTGCCATAGGTCATATAGGCGACCGTGAAAGGCGCAAGTTCGCGGCCGCAGTCCAGCTTGAGCGGCGCGTCGAATGTGACAGCCATCCCCACATCGGCCGAAGGTGCCGTTACGGGGCGCAGGAAACGCGGAGCCTCTGTCATCCTAAATCCTTGAAAGACCGTAGCTAAGACCGGCTCGGCGCGAAGTCAACGAACTGCCTATGGAATGGCAGCTCTGCTTTGCTTTTATGGCGGCGCCGACCTATCAATACCGGCCTTTTTTAATCCCGCCGCCAACCCATGTCCCCTACGCCCAAACCCGGTATCCTGGAAGTCTCGCTCTATGTCGGCGGCCGCGCCTCCGTGCCCGGCATGGACAAGGTTATCAAGCTTTCCTCCAACGAGTCGCCGATCGGTCCCAGCCCCAAGGCGATGGAAGCCTTGCACGCCGCCGCCCATGACCTGGAGCTTTATCCCGACGGCAGCACGAAGAAGCTGCGCGAGGCGATCGGCGAAGTGCATGGCCTCAATCCCGACCGCATCGTGGCGGGCGGCGAAGGTTCGGGCCCGCTGCTCACCATGCTGGCCAATGCCTATCTCCAGCCCGGCGATGAAGTCGTCATCAGCCGCCACGCTTTCCAGGTCTATGAGATCGTTACCCGCGCCAACAGCGCCATGCCTGTCATCGTTGCGGAACGGACCACCAACAGCGCCATCAAAATGGATGTCGAGGCGATGCTGGCGGCGGTGACGCCGAAAACCCGCATGGTCTTTGTCGCCAATCCCAACAATCCCACCGGCTCGGTGTTAAACCGAGAGGAAATGGCGCGGCTGCATGCCGGGCTGCCCAAGGACGTGCTGCTGGTGATTGACGCGGCCTATGCCGAGTATGTCACCGCCAAGGACTACGAGGCCGGAACCCTGCTGGTGACGCGCAACGACAATGTGGTGATGACCCGCACTTTCTCCAAGCTCTACGGCCTGGCCGGCTTGCGGCTGGGCTGGCTTTATGCGCCTGCGGCCATCTGCGATGTGCTCAATCGCATTCGTGGCCCATTCAACACGTCGACCTTGCAGCAGCAAGTGGGCGCGGCGGCGGTGCGCGACCGCGACCATTTCTGGAAGGCGGTGGCGCACAACAGCAAGTGGTTGCCTTGGGTCACCGAGGAGATCCGCAAAACCGGTTTGCGGGTGGATGACAGCGCCGCCAATTTCGTTCTGATCCACTTTCCACCTTCTCATGGTATGGGGGGCGAGAAGAATGCCCAGGCGGCTGACGCCTTTTTGACGCGGCATGGAGTGATCCTGCGCGGTGTGGCAAGCTATGGCCTGCCCGATTGCCTGCGCATGACGGTGGGCACCGAGGAACAGAACCGGCTGGCGGTGTCGCTGATTCAGCAATTTATGGCGGCGTGAGATGGATAGGCTGAAAAAGATCGCCATCATCGGTTTGGGCCTGATTGGCTCCTCCATCGCCCATGCCACACGGCGGGGAAGGCTGGCAGCCGAGATCGCCGGCCATGATGCCAGCAAGGACGTGGTGGAACGGGCGCGGATTCTCGGTTTTTGCGACAGCCTGCATGACGATGTGGCCACAGCGGTAAAGAACGCCGATCTGGTGATCCTGTGCACGCCGGTCGGCGCCTACAAATCCGTCGCCCGCGAAATCGCGCCGCATCTCAAAGCCGGCGCCATCCTTTCGGATGTGGGTTCGGTCAAGGGCGCGGTGGTCCGTGATATCGGCCCCTTTGTGCCGCAAAAAGTGCATTTCATTCCCGCCCATCCCATCGCCGGCACGGAATTTTCCGGTCCCGAAGCGGGCTTCGCCAGCCTGTTCGACGGACGCTGGACGATTTTAACGCCCGTCAAAGGCAGCGATCCCGAAGCGGTGCAACGGCTGAAAACATTCTGGCAGGCCTTGGGCAGCCAGGTGGATGTGATGAATGCCGGCCATCATGACCTGGTGCTGGCCATCGTCTCGCATCTGCCCCATCTGATCGCCTACAATATTGTGGGCACCGCCCATGACCTGGAAAAGGTCACCCAGGGTGAAGTGATCAAATATTCCGCGTCGGGTTTTCGCGATTTCACCCGCATCGCGGCGAGCGATCCCACCATGTGGCGTGACGTTTTCTTGAACAATCGCGATGCGGTGCTGGAAGTGCTGGGTCGCTTCAATGAGGATTTGAGCCAGTTGCAGCGCGCGGTGCGCAATGGTGACGGCAAGACCCTGTTCGACTGGTTCACCCGCACCCGCGCTGTCCGCCGCGCCATTGTCGAGATCGGCCAGGACACGCCCAGCTTCGGACGGTTGCCGTTCCAGGTTTATGTGCCGCCGAAAAAGGATGGCAAGAAGCCAGGCAAGAAGAAAAGTACGGCGCGAAAAAAATCGTCACCCCAAACACGCGTCAAGATCCGCGCCAAGACAAAGCGGCCGCGCGCGAAATAATTCAATACAGCGGTGTCAGGAACCAATCCGGCGACAGCACCGCAGCCTTGCCCTGGGATGGCTTTGCCGCACCGCCCTGGGCGCGCCAGTTCTGGATGGCTTGCGGCCAGGAATTGTCACCCCTGAGCAGCGGCATCAGTGCGCCTGCCTGGCTCAAGGTGGTATAAAGCTGCAGAGCGCCGCCGATCTTCACGCCAAGGGCAGCAAGCCCGTCGGCGCGGACCATCAAATCCAAGTCGCTGCCGTCGGGATCACGGCGCATATGAAATTGCAGGCGTCCGATGGCGACGCTCTTCTCCCCCACATTCATGATGTCCAGATCAAAGCGGGCAAGCCCCTTGCCATCCACAATAGAGCTGCCGCGCATGCTGCCCGGCAGGAAGGAGACGTTATGAGCATTGCCGCTGGCCGCGGTCCAGCTCAGTTCCTGCCGCCCCGCCGCTTCATAGACGACCTGGCGGCGGCCATAGGTGAGGGCATGAAACGCGAATTTTTCCGATGTCCAACTGAAGGGACCGTGGGCTGCCGCACCTTGGACACGCAAATTGGTGAAATTTCCCTCCAGGCGGAAGGGAAACCCGCCCACTTCAACCGCGTCCCAATTCAAAGTGATGCCCGGGACGGCTTCTTTGCCTTTCAGGGCGGCGAGCTTTTTTTCCAAAGCGCCGGCGACAATCCACCAATGAATCATGGCGGCGGCTGCCAGAAGCAGGAACAGGCCGGTGGGGGCGTAAAGCCAGAAGCGGCTGGAATATTTAAACACTAGTGCCGTGGTTTCGAAGTTCGCAACATCATTGATATCAGGCTCCGGGCGAACTTCGAAACCAAAACGGCACTAGAATTAAATAAGTTGCTAGTGCCCTTCGATTCCGAAATTCGCCCGAGGCCGATATAACCATCATGCGAATTTCGGAATCGGGGCACTAGCCCTAGCTACACTTTGAGTAGCCGCAAGACAAACAGGAATCGCAGCCTTCCAGCTTGATGAAACTTGCGTCACCACAACGGGGGCAGAAACGCGCCCGCGCGCCTTCCGTCGGAACTTGCGCATCCGGCATGATGCTGGGGCCGCGCTGGCCCAAAAAACCGATATCGATCATATGGCGCTCGATCACTTCGCCGATCGCGGCCAGCAGCGACGGGACATAGCGGCCGTTCATCCATTGCCCGCCACGCGGATCGAAGATCGCCTTCAATTCCTCCACCACAAAAGAGACATCGCCGCCGCGCCTAAACACCGCCGAGATCATACGGGTCAAGGCCAGCGCCCAGGCATAGGCTTCCATATTCTTGGAATTGATAAAGACCTCGAAGGGGCGCCGCCGTCCGTCTTTTTCGATATCGTTTATGGTGATGTAGAAGGCGTGATCGCTGTCCAGCCATTTGATCTTGTAGGTGCGGCCCGGCAATTCCTCGGGCCGGTCCAAGGGCCTGGTCATATAGACCACGCCGCCTTTTTCCACGCGCGGTGCGGGAAGAGGCAAAGGCAGCTCCGGCTCGGCAGGATCGTTGGCTAGCAATTTCTCAGCAGGAATGGCGTGTTTGGGTTCTTCCACCGACAGCACCGAACCGGTCACCGCATTGGGGCGATAGGTGGTGCAGCCTTTGCAGCCCAACTCATAGGCTTCCAGATAGACGTGGGAAAAATCCTCAAAGGAAATCGCCGCCGGGACGTTGATGGTTTTGGAAATGGCGCTGTCGATGAAAGGCTGCGCCGCCGCCTGGACTGCCAGGTGATCGGACGGCGCAATCGTCTGGGCGTTGACGAAATAGTCGGGCAGAGCGGCATCGGCGCCGAACCTCGCCTGGAACAGGCGCACCGCATAGTCGCTGACCACTTCCTCGCGCCGGCTGCCATCGGGCTGCAAAATCTTGCGTTTGTAGTTGAAGGCGAATACCGGCTCGATGCCGCTGGAGACATTATCCGCGAACAAGGAAATCGTGCCGGTGGGCGCGATAGAGGTGAGCAGCGCATTGCGGATGCCATGCGCCGCAATGGCATTGTAGATGTCGGGCGGCAGCGCCTGGATATGCGGCCGCGCCAGATACGGGTTCATGTCGTAAAGCGGGAAAGGGCCTTTTTCCTTGGCCAATTCCACACTGGCGCGATAGGCGGCGTGGCTGATGGCTTCCAGCCAGTGCCGGATGAAGGCCAGGCTTTCGGGCGAGCCGTAACGAACCCGGCACAGGATCAAGGCATCGGCCAGCCCCGTCACGCCCAACCCGATACGGCGCTTGGCTTTGGCCTCGCGTGCCTGAGCCTCCAAGGGAAAGCGTGACACATCGATGGCGTTGTCCATCATCCGCACCGCGCTTTTGACCAGATGTTCCAACTCGGCCATGTCCAGCGCCGCATCATCCTCAAACGGGCGGCGCACCAGCTTGGCCAGATTGATCGAGCCCAACAGGCAGGCGCCATAAGGCGGCAAGGGCTGTTCGCCGCAAGGATTGGTGGCGGCAATGGTCTCGCAATAACCCAGATTGTTCTGTTGATTGATGCGGTCGATGAAGATCACGCCCGGCTCGGCATAATCATAGGTCGAGCGCATGATGGTGTCCCACAAGGCTTTCGCCCGCACCGTGCGATAGGTCTTGCTAGCAAATGTCAGCGGCCAATCCAGATCGGCCTTGACGGCGTGCATGAAAGCATCGCTCACCAGAACTGACAGATTGAAGTTGGACAGCCGGCCCGGTGTGCGCTTGGCGGTGATGAAGTCCTCGATATCGGGATGATCCACGCGCAAAGTCGCCATCATGGCGCCGCGGCGCGAACCGGCGCTCATGATGGTACGGCACATTGAGTCCCACACATCCATGAAGGAGACGGGACCGCTGGCATCCGCACCTACGCCCGCCACCAGCGCACCCTTGGGTCGCAAGGTGGAAAAGTCGTAGCCGATGCCGCCGCCTTGCTGCAGGGTCAGCGCCGCTTCGCGCAAAGCGGAAAAGATTCCATCCATGGAATCTTCGATTCCGCCCATCACAAAACAGTTGAACAAAGTGACATTGCGGCCGGTGCCGGCGCCGGCCAGAATCCGCCCGGCGGGAAGGAATTTGTGCCCCGCCAGGGCATGGGCGAAATCCTTGGCATGCGCCACCCACTGACCTGCCGGTTCTGCTTCCGCCAGGGCCAAGGCCACGCGCGTCCAGCTATCCGCCACATCGCGGTCGATGGGTGTGCCGTCCGGCGCTTTCAGCCGGTATTTCAAATCCCAGATCTGGTGGGAGATGTCGCTCATGGAGGAATAAAGACCATATCGGGCAGGGCGGTTCCACCGCCATAGATAGGTATGGTTGCCCATCCCGCAACCCGTGTAAGACTTTGAAATATCAAGGTAAAAGAGAAGACGTAGCAGTCTCGATGCGGCTCTCCAGCAAGGTCATGAAAGCATCACGCTTCATGCCGGGCGGGATCGGCTCCAGAAACTCCAGCACAATGGTCCCCGGCCGTTTGAGAAAGCCGGTCCAATAGACCCCGGAATTCAGCGCCACCGGCACACAATCCACGCCCAACTGGCCGTAAAGCCCCGCCACACCCGGCTTGTAGTCTGGCGCCGCGCCCGGTTTTTTGCGCGTGCCTTCCGGGAAAATCAAAATCGGGCGCGCCTGCGCCAGCACGGCGCGCGCGGCTTCCGACATGTTGCGCAAAGCACGCGCGCCCGCGCCGCGGTCAATGGGAATCGCGGCGGCCTTGGCCAGGAACCAGCCATAGAAAGGAATGCGCAACAGCTCGCGCTTGAGCACAATGGCAGGTTGATCCAGCGCCAGATACAAAGCCAGCGTATCCCACATGCTCATATGTTTGGAGGCCACGAGCACCGCGCTTTTGGGCAGACGGCCGCGGATTTCCCAATCAATGCCGGCGAAGACCTTCAAACCCCAGAAGGTCAGCTGCGCCCACAGCCGCGCCAGCCAGACAGTCGCCCCACGCGGCAAAGCCAGCACCGGCAGAAAGAGCAGCGACAGGATGGTGGTGACAAGCAGAAACCACAGCAGGAATAGCAGCGAGCGCAGCCAAAGGATCATTGCACCAGCCGTATGATCACCAGGCTGGCGAGATATTTGACATATTCGCGGTGCAACAGCTCCACGGTGCGCGGATGCCGCCACCAACCGCCCAAATCGATGCGGGCTTGATCCACCGGATAGGCCGTCAGGGAAACATCCGGCAGTACGGCGGAAAATTCCCGCATGGTGCGCGGCATGTGATAACGGCCGGTGACAATCACCAGACTGTGAAAGTGATGTTCATGCGCCCACTGCGCTGCTTCCTGGGCATTGCCATGGGTGTCTTCCGCCGCATAACCGATGTCGGCGCAACAGGCAAAGCGTGGCCCGCCTTCCGACATCTTGCCCACCGTCTCCTTGGTGGTTTCTTGGCTCACGCCGCTGACCAGCAGCCGCTTGCCCACGCCATGTTCCAGCAAGGCGACGGCGGTATCCAGCCGCTCATCGCCGCCGGTCAGGGCGACGATACCGTCGGCCTTAGGAGGGGTAGCGGGCACGGCAGGAAGACTGCTCACGAACAGCACAAAGCCGATCGCATAGGTGAGCAGCACCACAAAAATCACTGCCAGAAAGACGCGCAAATCATCGCTCCATTCGCGCCAAAAAAATAACAAAGACACGATAGCAAACCGCGTTGGATAGGCTCAAGCGATTGCTAATAAATGGCTTTCACTACCGCCAAAACGGACATGCGCGCTGTCGCCCAGGCAATGAGAGAGGCGGCAAAAGGCACCAGCAGCAGCCAGGGATATTCCGTCCATCTCAAGGACAAAGGCGGCAGAAAGGGCACGGCTTCGACGCCAAACACTTCCAGTCCGCCCGCGCCCAAAAAGAACAACGCCGCGCACAAGGTCCCCAAGGACGCCGCAAACAAAGCCGAGACCAGATAATGCCGCTCCGCCGCGCGGGCGATGAAGCTGGGCAGGGCGCCCATCTGATGCAACAGCGCCACCATCTCATGATGTGCATCCAGCCCGGCGCGGGTGGCGAAGGTAACCGCCGCCGCGGTGGCGCCCGCGATCAACACCAGAATGCCATAGGCGGACAGGCGCATTGCATCCGCCAGGCTTCCCAGCCGCGTCATCCAGCGGCGGTGATCATCCACACTGGCATGGGGCGCGGCTTGTTTGAGTTTCGCCGCCAAGGCATTCACATCCAATTGCTCGCCTGGCGTGACGGCGGCATCAATCAGCCGGGGCAATGGAATGCCGGAAACAGCGCCGTCCTTGCCGATCCAAGGTTCCACCAGGGCGTTGATCTCGGCATCCGACAGCAGTTGGGCATGGGCGATGCCCGGCATGGCGTTCAGCACCGTCAGCACCGCCTTGGTTTCTGTCTCCAGCCCGGCCTGCGCGTCGCCCTGTTCCGGCGGCATCACTTGCACGGTGATGCGGTCGGCCAATCCGCTTTGCCAGCCATGGGCGGCGCGGGTCGCCACCAGGGACGCGCCCAAAGCCAAGGCTGCCAGGAAAGCCATCACCGCAATCACGAAATCCAGCGGCGCCGCGCCCTTGTCGCGTGGCAGGATGTGGGAATAATGCTCGCTCATAGCGGTGCCCTCAATTCCACCAGCCGGCCTTCCACCAGCCGCATCTCGCGCGCCCGTGTCGCCTCGATCAGGGCGCGGTCATGGGTGGCGATCAAAACCGTGGTTCCCAGCCGGTTGAGTTCGGCAATCAGCCGGATCAGCCGCGCCCCCATTTCCGGATCGACATTGCCGGTGGGCTCGTCGGCGATCAGAAGATCGGGCCGCGCCACCACCGCGCGGGCGATGGCGACGCGCTGCTGCTCGCCGCCCGACAAGGTAGGCGGCTTGGCCTGCATGCGGTCGCCCAGCCCCACCCAGGACAGAAGCTCGCGCACATCATGGGCGAAATCGCTCACCCGTTTTCCCGCCAGCCGCAACGGCAAGGCGACATTGTCAAAAGCGGACAGATGGTCCAGCAGCCGGAAATCCTGGAACACCACCCCGATGCGGCGGCGCAAAGCGGGCAGGTCGCGGCGCTTGGCAGTGGCCAGTTCGGCGCCGAACAGGGTGATCAAGCCGCGCGATGGCGGTTCGGCGACATAAATCAGTTTCAGCAGGGTGGTTTTGCCCGCCCCCGACAAGCCGGTCAGGAAGGTGAAAGATCCCGGCTCCAGCGAGAAACTGACATCACGCAGCACCTCGGGTCCGGTGCCGTAACGCATGCCGACATTTTCGAAGCGAACCATGCACGGAACATACCCATCGCACGGCTTGCGGTCATCGGCCCCGCCCCCTATTTTCGCCGATAATCCACTAGGCTGGACATGATTCTTACCTGTCCCTCTTGCGACACGCGCTATTCGGTCGACGGATCGAAATTTCCCGTTGCCGGGCGCACGGTCCGTTGCGCCAAATGTGGAAATAGCTGGCACCAGATGGGCGAGATGCCGGAGTCGGAGCCGGGACCCATAGCGCCGGAAGCGACTTCCGAATCGGCGCCTGAGGTGCCGGTCTTTGAGCCCGAGCGCGCATCACCGATGCGCAGCTTCACGCCGCCGCTGGTGACCGTCGCGGAGCCTGTGACGCGCACGCCCTTGGGTCCCAAAATCGCCGTGGTGGCGGGCTGGGCGGGGCTGATCGCGGCGATCCTGTTGATCGGCTACGCGGCGGTTCATTACCGCCAGCATATCGCCAGCATCTGGCCCCAGTCGGCAGGGGTCTATTCCAGTCTGGGACTGCCTGTGAATGCCAGCGGCATCGATTTCCGCCAAGTGGATTATCGCCGCGAAACCGAAGACGGCCAGGTGGTGCTGGCGGTGTCGGGGGTGATCGTCAATACCGGCGGGCGCGAATTGCCGGTGCCGCAAACGGTGCGCGTCACCTTGAGCGATGTCAGCAACCACGAACTCTATCACTGGAATTTCAAACCCACCGCCCAAGTGCTGAAACCGGGCCAATCGGTGCCGTTCATGACCCGGCTGGCAAGCCCGCCGGCGGCGGCGCGGCATTTGGAAGTGCGCTTCGCCAAAGACGGCTCATGAGCGCGCCCGAAATTCTTTTTTCCGCCGAACAGATCCAGGAACGGGTGCGGATGATGGCGAGGCTGATCGCCGCGGCGCCCTTGGTGCCCGATATCGCCATGCCGGTGTTGGTGGGCGGTTTTGTTTTCGCTGCTGACCTGCTCCGGGCGCTGTCCTGGGAAGGCGTGGCGTTGGATGTGGAAATGATCTGGCTGCGCTCCTATGGCGACAAGCGCGTGGCTAGCGCGATCTCTATGATTGCGGGACCTTCAGAACAGATCACCGGCCGGCATGTGCTGGTGATCGATGGCGTGCTGGATGCGGGACGCACCATCGCCAAGGCGGTGTCCTTGATCCAGGCGGCGGGCGCGGCCAGCGTGCAGGTGGCGGTGATGCTGGACAAGCAGCGCCGCGATGCGGTGGCCAAGGCCGATTATGTCGGCTTTACCGTGGGCAATGAATTTGTCATCGGCTATGGCATGGACGATGCGGGACGGCATCGTGGGCTGCCGTATATCGGCAAGATCAACAGTTAGCTTTGCCTATAGCCTGAAAACCAAGATTGGCATGGCCCGCAAATGCGGGCCACCCAGATGACGCCTGCGTTTCCCTTTTCAGGATGATCGCGGACCCACCTGGATGGCCCACACTACGGTGGGCCATGACAGACGAGTTGTTGGAACTGGCCCTGCAACGACTCAATCTGGCTGGCGACCCGGATATGCTTCTCTTTGACGGCGCTGACAACATGGGTGTCGGTCACCGGCTTGGCATTCTCGCGTAGACCGATGTCGTAGGGTAGTCGCCCCCAAAGGAGCCGAAGTCCCGCAAGACGAAGAATGCGGTAATGGCGACAGCCATAACCAGCAGGACGGTGAAGATTGCGAGCCTTCGCATGGGGAGCAATTTACTCCCGGACCCCCGAAGTACAAGGGAGGGGCTTTGGAAGTTTGCTACCTGGAGCGCTTAGCCTCAAAA
>Ga0157375_10004697_pt1 | contig 11888 bp, 9 predicted proteins | sample M35metaG_FD_115311 | JGI IMG/M metagenome (GOLD analysis project Ga0157375, IMG submission 115311) | Miscanthus rhizosphere microbial communities from Kellogg Biological Station, Michigan, USA - M3-5 metaG | ecosystem: Host-associated > Plants > Roots > Rhizosphere > Soil | place: USA: Michigan...
CGTGTTCATGCGGCGGCCTTGCAGGAGGCTATCAGCGACACCATTGCTCCGCAGTTGCCGGCAGGGATGTCGGCGGAAACAACGTCGGTGCTGGAGACGTTTCGTGTAGTAGCGGAGATCAAGCAAGGATGCTCGCCTGAGGCGATCAGACACTACGTTATAAGCGGCGCTTCAAGCGTGGAGGATGTGCTTGCAGTGGTGCGGCTGGCGAGGCTCGGCGGCGTCACCGTGGAAGGCGGCGGCCGTGATCCGGGACTAATGCCAGTGCCACTGTTCGAATCGATCGAAGATCTGCGCCAGGCCCCTGCGATCTGCCGGGAACTATGGAATCGGGCAGATTATCGCAAGCTGATGGCCTCGTGGGATAACTGGCAAGAAGTGATGCTGGGCTATTCCGATTCGAATAAGGACGGAGGGATGCTGACCAGCACCTGGGAGATATTCCGCGCCCATCGCGACCTGCACGTAGTTGCGCGAGAGTGCGGCGTGAAACTACGGCTCTTCCACGGCCGGGGCGGCACCGTGGGACGCGGTGGTGGCCCCACCCATCGCGCGATTTTTGCGCAGCCTATGGATGCGTTCGAAGGCCAGTTGCGCATCACGGAACAGGGCGAAGTCCTCAACTTCAAGTACGCAGACGAAGTGCTGGCGGAACGCAATCTTGAGCTGATGATTGCGGCGTCTCTGGATGCCCTGGCGCGTCCAAATGCGCGCGACCCCAAGGGGCATTTCACCGGAATACTTAAGCCGGAGTGGGAAACCGCGCTCGATGAGCTGTCCGAGATTTCGTTCAGTTTTTATCGGAGACACATCCTCGACGATCCAGATGTGGTGACCTACTTTGAGCAGTCGACGCCGGTATCCGAACTGGAACACGCGAAGATAGGCTCGCGACCGGCGCGGCGCAACAAGTCTCCGAAGTTGTCAGACTTGAGAGCGATCCCGTGGGTGTTCGGCTGGACGCAGTCGCGATTGCTGGTGCCGGCGTGGTTTGGTGTGGGCTTCGCGATTGAGGAATTTACGAAAAAGCCCGGATCGCTTGAGTTGCTGCAGAAGATGGCCAGAGAATTTCCCCTGTTTATCGATCTGCTGCGCAACGTGGAGATGGCGTTGGGCAAGGTAGACCTGGCAACCGCGCGCCTCTACTCCGAACTGGTAACTGATGCGAAACTGCGCGAGCGAATCCACGACATGTTCGATGCGGAGTTCCATCGCTCGGTACGCGCGGTGCTGGCGATTACGCAGCAGAAAGAATTACTTGAAAGCAACGTGGTCCTTGCCCACTCGATCCGGCTGCGGAATCCATACGTCGATCCGATGCATTTAATTCAGGTGGACATGCTGCGGCGGAAGCGCGCCGGCGAAGATACCCCAGAGGTGAATCGCGCCATTGCCGCGACCATCAGTGGCATCTCCGCGGGCCTGCGAAATACGGGATGAGGCCGTTGGTCTTCGGGAGCGAGAGTGGCGTATTACTCTTTTCCACGCACAATCTGGCCGCGGAATTGATCGTATAGAAGCGCGCCAGGGTTTCCAGCCTCATCGCGATGGACGACGACCTGTTCCCAGTAGGCCCGATCGACAAAATGATCCTTCGTCAAGGGAATCAACGCGGAAGTTTCGCCTGATGGCCAGTGCATAAACAGGCCATTTTCATCCGCAGTTAGTGTCACCTCTGCGTTGGGCTGGTAAAAGTCCGGGCCGAATTGAAATACGCCTGCGCAGCTTTTCAGTTCAGCTGAAGCGGGCGCGACCTCGCGAAATCGAAACTCTTCAAAAGGCAGCCCTAATGACAGGGCCGCGATGTCATAGCCCATCGTCGTGGTCGCTGAAGAATAGATGTTACTGAGAACTATCACTGTCGTTTGAGACTGTGGGAGATAGAGGACGAACGATGCGAAGCCGGGTGCTCTACCGTTCATAGAGTAGGCAATTTGTCCGAAGCGTTTGTTTGTTCCTCTGAACCAGCCATATCCCACCCTGAAGGAAGTATCGGCGATTGCTGCTCGTGACGAAGAACTTAGGTGATGTCTTTTGAATAGCGCATCAACCCATCGAGCCTCGTCAGCTGCCGTGGTGTATGCCGAGGCGTTCCCGGTTTTCGCCGACCAGTAGATCGAGGTTGCGGGCTTCAATCCCAACTCTCCTTCCGGTTCATAGCCGTTGGCCATGCGTGTGGAGTGCGGAAGAGAATCGTCATCTATGCGCGACGCATTCAAATGCATTGGCGCGAAGACCAATCGTTTGATCGCGGCTGCAAATGGGAGGCCGGTCTTCTTCTCTATGATCAGGGCGAGGACGTTGTAGGCAGAATGCTCCTCGTGCAAAAATTTCAATCCTGGCTCAAAAAGGAGTGGCCGTCCCTTAATCTTGCCCACCAGACTCGCTGGCGTCTGATGATGTTGAAGGACGTCGCTGTAGTCAGCCAGTGCGTTGATGTCCGGCAGGCCGGAACGCTCCGTAAGAAGATCACGAATCGTGATCTTGTCGGCTCCCGCAATATCCGGTACAAAATCGCCTATATGCTGGTCCAGGCTGATTAAACCTGAATCCACAAGGCGCAAAACGGCTGCGGCAGTGAATTGCATGGATACGGAAGCAATGTGAAATTGAGTTGCTTTCGTGTTGGCGACATGGTGTTCACTATCGGCGAACCCATACGCCTTCTCGAAGACGACTCGACCATTTCTCTCAACGAGAACCTGGCCCGCAAAGTTTGCGCTGCGCACGTATGGCTGGATGTATGCGTCGATCGCAGCAGCATTGGTGTCTTTCTGCGCAAGGACTCCGCTTGCCATGAAAATCACGCAGACTACCGTTGCTAATCGATTCCAAGGCATAGGCTCGTTCGGATTCTAAACCGCCGTCGCCTTCAAGAACGAGCTATCGGTGAGCTTATAGCGCCCCTCCGAAGAGGGGCCACTCGTGTTTGGAGCTATTTCGTTCCGTCCTCCGTGCTCTTAATGAAGTCAGCCGTGGCATCGTGGAGTTCCTTCAACGCTGGCGTAGTGATGTAGACCATGTGCCCGGTCTGGAAGAAGCGGTAGTGAATGTTGCTTTGCAGCGACTGCGGAATCTGCAGGTGCTTGTCTTCATAGATGGCGCCAAAATAGGTGCAGCCAAGATCGTAGTAGCCGCCCATCAGCAGTACCTTGAGTTTGGGATTCTGCTTCATTGCGATTGCGAGGTCAGGCATCACGTTGACGCTGGAATCATCCCAGCCTTGTTCGCCAGGGGGCCTATGGTGGAGGTCCCAGTTAAAGCCGCCGGCTTCATGCGCGCTGGGCTTGTAGGTCAAGTTCTCGCCATATTTGAGAGTGGCTCGCGCATATTGATTGATGGCTGTGTTATAGGCCGATGTCGTCGCAGAGCCAAAGGGATCATACTCGGCCTCCTGGCTCAAAGGATCGATGTCCGGGCCTGTGTAGCGCGTGTCCAGACGCCCAGTTGTGATTCCCATCTCCGATTGCAACTCTTTTGAAAACTCCCCGCCGCTCACGCGCAAATTGGCTTTGATCCAGTACGCCGCAGGAACGCCTGTATAGCTTTCCAGCTTGGCAGCAACTTCCTTCTTCTGCGTTTCAGGCAGGTCCGCTCCCTGCAGCAGAGCAGTGGCGTAAGCGCCAAGCGAAAACTGCTCGACTTCTTTGAGGAATGGTTCAAGCTGGGCCGGTTTGCTGGGCACGCGGTGGTGGTACCACGCAGTAGCAGCCATTGAAGGCAATGCAAGGAAATAGCCGTTGTCGGTACCGGGATTCCCCTGCGGCCCGTCAATGCTCGAGTCGAAGCTGAGGATTTGCGAGAGGAAAATGGAACCATTGAGATCCAGATGGCGCTGCAGCAAGTTGGTCAGAATCGCGGTGCGCGTCGTCCCATAGCTCTCGCCAAATAAGTACTTCGGTGAGTTCCAGCGGTCGTACTTCGACAGAAAGCGACGGACAAAGCGGTCGAAGGCATGCGCGTCCGGGTCAGTTCCGTAGAAAGCCTTTGTTGCGTCCTTGCCGTAGATGCGGCTGAAGCCGGTGCCGGGAGCGTCGACGAACACCAGATCGCTGACGTCGAGCAGGCTGTATTCGTTTGGAACGATCTGGTAGGGCGCTCCTTCCTGGTGCGCGGAGTCCTGCGGCAGGACGAGGCGCATCGGCCCGAATGCACCCATGTGCAGATACATCGTGGCGCTGCCAGGACCGCCGTTATAGAGAAAGGTGATGGGACGATTCTTCGCAGGATTCTTTTGCAGATAGGCAGCGTAGAAGATGCGCGCGGTGGCAGGGCGATCTTCGGGCTTCGCGGTCATGTCAATCGTGGCGTCGGCCAGATATTTGCCGTCGAATCCGATCATGGCGTCCTGCGGATCAGTGGAGCCGACCGTCAACGTGCCGGCAATGGCACGATACTCGATGGTCTGGCTGCCCACCTTCACCGACGCCTCGGTGGTGGAGTCTGGCGGAGCATCAGGCGTGGGGATAATCTTGGGGTCGGATTTTGCGGGCGAGTTATTCTGCGCGATTGCGAAAGAACCGGCAACAAGGCCAATGGTGAAAGCGGCAAACCAGCGACTGCAGGCACGATGCAGCATAGTGGGGCATGACCTCCTGGAGATGATCCGTCGGTTCCCGGAGTATACCTGAGCAACACCTGATCAGTTCGAACGTTTCAGTCCGGATTCAGTCTGCGTTCCAAGCTCCCAATGCAGCGGAATGCCGCTGGGCTTGTATTGATAGGTGTCGTTGGTTTCGGCTCGCAGCGCATTCATTCGTTCTTTCAGCTGCGCCGTCAATTCCGCAAATTCGGGCTTGCCGTAGAGATTGTTCATCTCATCGGGGTCGGTCTGAAGATCGTAGAGCTCAAACTCCTCCGGCTCGACAAAAAAGTGGACGAGCTTGTACCGCTCGGTCCTTACACCGCGACACGGACGCACGTTTTCAAATCCTGGATATTCGTAGTACTCGTAGAGCCAGTCTTTGCGCCACGGAATGGCCTTGCCCTCGGCCAGTGGCATCATGCTCTTGCCCTGCATCTCGGCGGGAACGGCCACGCCGGCAATCTCAAGAAGAGTCGGAGCAATGTCCAGGTTCAAAACCATCTCATCGGACGTTGCTCCTGCCTTCACCCGACCAGGACAACTAACGATCATTGGGACGCGGATTGATGGCTCGTACATCAACCGTTTGTCATAAAGATGATGTTCGCCGAGAAAGAATCCGTGATCTGAACTCAGCAGGACAGCGGTGTTGTTCTCGATCTTCTGTCGTTCAAGCTCCTGCCACACCGCGCCCATGTTGCGATCGTTGTCCTCGACGCCGACATAGTGGTTCTTTACCAGCTCTTCAAGCGAGCGTGGATCATCGCTGAAGACCTCCGAATAACCGATCTTGTTGTCGGCATCCGCCACGGCTCGCGGTTTCCCTTTGTAGGCGTTGAGATTCTCATCAAACGTCTTGGGCTTAGGAATAGGAACGCCATTCAAGTCGTTGACCAGGTCTTTCGGCCTGTAAAACGGCGCATGCGGAGCATAGAACCAGAGGAATAGGCAGAACGGCTTGGTGCGTTCCTGCTTCAACCATGCGATAGCTTTCTGAGTGAGCAGGGTGTCCACATACTCGCCTTCGTACAGCTTGGCGGGACCATACTTGCCGCGGACTCCCTCAGTGATCTTCGGCCGGTAGTAGTCCGCCTGTCCGACAAAGCCAAAGTAGTAGTCCCAGTTATGTTCCATCAATGCGCCTTCAATATGCGACTTGCCGAGGAAGGCCGTCTCATATCCGGCCTTCTGCAGAAGATCCGATACCAGAGGAAAGCGGGGCGGAATCTTACCCTCCACATTAGAGACGGCACCGGTCGTGTGCGAATACATGCCGGTCAACATGGTGGCCCGCGACGGCAGGCAGAGCGCGTTGACCACGAAAGCGTTCTTGAATGTGCAACCCTCGCGGCCGATGCGGTCGAGGTTCGGCGTCTTGATCAGCTGGTTGCCTGTCGAAGACAACTCATCCCAGCGCAAGCCCTCACCCACGATGCAGACGATGTTCGGCTTCTTGCTGGTGCCGTCCAGTTGCCGGGCAAACGATTCAAGTGCGGTGAAGTTGCAAGCCGATGCGCCTGCTGCGCCCGTTAAATACTTCAACACCGTTCTGCGGGATTCCATGTTCGTATGCCTATCCGGAACCCGGGGATTCCTGAACGCGCTTATCGCGATGTTTCAGTGAAACATACGTGAAGGTGCCTTGATATTCGTTTTCACATTCCCCTGTCAAGGACTCTGAATTCCGGCGATGACACCTATCGGCCGAGTATCATCAAACCCCAGCGAGGTTGCTCATGCCTGATACCGGCTTTCACATCATGACCAAGCCCATCGGGCCGATCTGCAATCTCGACTGCAAGTACTGCTTTTACCTCGAAAAGGAAAATCTTTACCCCGAGACGAAGCGCTGGGCCATGCCGCCCGAGGTTCTCGAACGCTATATCCAGCAATACATCGCCGCGCAGCCGCTGGATGAAGTTCATTTTGCGTGGCAAGGTGGAGAGCCCACGCTGCTGGGCGTCGACTTTTTCCGCACGGTGATAGCGGTGCAGCAGAAGTACGCCGGCGGCAAACAGATTCACAACGCGCTGCAGACAAACGCCACCCTGATCGACGATGAGTGGGGCGCATTTCTGGCTGAGCACAACTTTCTTGTCGGCGTGTCGATCGACGGACCGCGTGAACTGCATGATTTCTACCGTGTCGATAAGGGCAACGCTCCGACATTCGACCGCGTGATGAGAGGGCTGACAAAGCTCAAAGAACACAACGTCGAATTCAATACACTCACGGTCGTAAACCGCCAAAATTCCCTGCATCCCCTCGAGGTCTACCGCTTCCTCAAGGAGATCGGCAGCGGCTTCATGCAGTTCATTCCAGTGGTGGAACGCGAGACCCCCGAGCCCAGCTCCGATGGCCTTGTCCTGGTACAGCCAAGTTTTGAACGCACTGCCACGGTCACCGAATGGTCCGTAGAGCCGCTAGCTTACGGCAGGTTTCTGGCCAGAATTTTCGACGAGTGGGTGAAGAAGGATGTGGGCCGGTACTTCATTCAGCAATTCGACGTGGCTCTCGAGAGCTGGTTAGGCATGGAGGCAAGTCTGTGTGTGTTTCGCAAGACCTGCGGCACGGCCTTGGCAATGGAGCATTCCGGCGACCTTTACTCCTGCGATCATTTTGTGTTCCCGGAACACAAGCTCGGGAACGTCATGCGAAACAATTTGGCGGAGATGGTCGCGTCACCACAGCAGAAGGTGTTCGGGACTGCGAAGCGCGACACATTGCCCCGCATGTGCCGCGAGTGCGATGTTCGCTTTGCATGTAACGGAGAATGCCCTAAGCATCGGTTTCTCACGACGCCCAGCGGCGAGGCTGGGTTGAACTATCTATGTGCCGGCTACAAGCACTTCTTTCATCACATTGACCCATACATGCAGTTCATGGCTGCCGAGCTTCGCGCAGGTCGGCCGCCCGCCAACGTCATGCGTTTTGTCGGATCTTCTGCTCAGTAACGCCGTCGGGCGCGAATATGCGCAACGCATTAACGCAGCGTCGATCGCTTAGAGAGAAGCACATGTAGGGAATTGCACGAACAGGCATGAGGGAAGCAAGACGGATATGCCGGCTTGCGCCGGCATACGTACGCAACAACAACGGAAGGAAATTAGCCGGCGATGGCGTTAGCGGTCTGGTCGGCGTTCTCAATCAGGGGACGAAACGCGTTGATGAGGTTTTCGACTTGGGCTTTTTGCATGCGGAGGAGATCGAACTTCCTCGTGATCTCGTTCAGTTCCGTCATGGCTTGTTCGTAGGCTACGCGATAGGGGTCCATGTTTATCTCTCCACTTGGCGAAGTGTAGCACTCAAAAACTGCAGAAAATCAAAGGTGTGGTGCAGTTAACCATCCCAAAGTAATGGGTGGCTTGTTAAGGACAGGCTTTGCAGAAAACCTGCGGCATTTAACGCATATGCGGCGGAAATGGATCACGGGCCGGGTGGAATCGTCGCACCGCAGCCCGTGACGCTAGCCACCCCCTGAGCTTTCCGGGTCTTGCCGGCTAGACACCTTGGCAAACTTGTTTGAACGCTGTGTTCGTGCTGTTTGATTCATACTATCCAAACGTGCCCGTGGAAAAAAGCGCTTGCAATGCACTTTGAGTGACGGAAGTTTGGCAGCTCTATCCCCGCTGAACGAGGTACATCGATGGAGATCTCGATTCGATCGGCGGCAATAAGCGATGCTACAGCCATTGCGCATGTGCACGTCGAGAGCTGGCGGACCACTTACGCCGGAATCATGCCGGATGCCTATCTCGCAAGTCTCGATGAGATACTGCGCGCACGATTATGGCGCGAATGGTTGACCACCGGCGCGCTGGTGTTGCTCGCGGAGTTGAAGGGAAGCATCATCGGCTTTGCTCATGCCGGCCCGATCCGTGAGCCGGTAGAAAAGTGCGATGCTGAGCTCTACTCGATCTATCTCTTGAAAGATGCGCAAAAGAGAGGGGTTGGTACCGCGCTGTTAAGGGGTATAGCCGCTGCGTTGCTCGAGCGGAATTTTAAGAGCATGGCGGTGTGGGTCCTGGAGCAGAATCGGTCGCGCAAATTCTATGCGCTGACGGGAGCGAAGCTAGTCACCTCTCAAGTTATCGAGGTCGGCGGAGCGAAGCTGATGGAAGTCGCGTATGCATGGTCGGATCTGAAGGCAGTTGCCGAATTGCCCTAGAGGGAATGGACCATTTGACCGCTCCATGAAATCGGGCGCTTACTGCCCTGAAAAGCCGAGGGTCGAGCTTTCGCCCGACCCTCGCTTCTGTCTGCTAGATTCTGCCAAAATCCGATGGCTTACAGCGGCTGAACGTCCGCAGCCTGCCAGCCCTTGGGTCCCTTCACAACGTTGAACTGCACGGCTTGGCCTTCCTGCAAACTCTTAAATCCGCTCGAGCTGATCGCAGAGTAGTGCACGAAGACGTCCTCACCGTTCTGGCGCGAGATAAAGCCGAAGCCCTTCGCGTCATTGAACCACTTCACAGTGCCTTGTTCCATTTTCTTAGCGTTTCCTGGTATTGAATTGCGCTGGATGAATCGGAGCGACCACTGGCAGAATCTTGCTTGGTTTCGCGTTTCAAGTGAATCCTGAAACGCTGTGGGCGAGGTGCTGCACACGCCCGAATCGACTCTAACGCTACCCCAAGTGTACCATTTGGCTGCAAATTCCGGCCTCAAAATCCGGGCCTCCGCTATGACACGTAAAATTGAGGCGGTAGACAAGATGATGAGAATGTGCAGTTTACGGCGTAGTGCTCCCTTTGTGATACGTTGAAAGGTCGCCATGCCCAAGGATCTGGTCCCTGAAATCCTCGTCCGCACCAGAGAAGTATTGGAGCGCGAATTTGCCGCCCTTCCGGCGTACGCGCCCGCCCACTCCAGCGACACCGATTCCGAGGCGATGGCGGCTTTGCTCGAGGAGACAGCCCATCGGCTGGGAGATAACTTTCCCTACTTCCATCCGCTGTACGCCGGACAGATGCTGAAGCCCCCGCACCCGGTGGCCAGGGCAGCATACGCCATGGCGATGACCCTCAATCCGAACAACCACGCGCGCGACGGAGGCCGGGCCAGTTCGGAAATGGAGATTGAGGCCGTCGGGGAGATCGCAAGGATGTTCGGATGGAGAGAGTTCCTTGGCCATCTCACCTCGGGCGGGACAATGGCCAACCTCGAAGCCCTCTGGGTGGTCGGGCAGATCGAGCCGGGAAAACGGACCCTCGGCTCCGAACAGGCGCACTATACACACCATCGCATCTCCGCCGTCCTAAAGCTGGACTATGCTGCAGTTCCGGCAGATTCGCGCGGCCGCATGAGGCTCGACGCGCTCGAAAGTGAACTGCGCCGGGGAGATGTTGGCAGCGTAGTCGTGACCCTGGGAACTACGGGGATCGGGGCCGTTGATCCCCTGCCGGAAATTCTGGAATTGCGGGAGCGCTACGGATTTCGAGTACATATAGATGCGGCATACGGCGGCTACTTCAAACTCATCGAAGACGCTCTTGACGAGCCAGCGAGGCGCGCATACCAGGTAATCTCCCAGGCCGACTCAATCGTGATTGACCCCCACAAGCACGGCCTGCAGCCATATGGGTGTGGTTGCGTGCTGTTTCGGGACCCCGGAGTGGGGCGGTTTTATAAGCATGATTCTCCTTATACTTACTTCACTTCAAAAGAATTGCACCTCGGAGAGATCAGCCTCGAATGCTCGCGGGCCGGAGCTGCGGCAGTGGCTCTGTGGGCGACCCAGAAGCTGTTGCCTCTGAAGCCCGGGGGAGAGTTTGCCAACGGGCTGGCTGCTGGGCGACGGGCTGCTGTGGGACTGGACCGGCGACTCCGAGCGGATGGTCGATTCGAAGCCCGGGCGGCCGGAGCGCCGGAACTGGACATTGTTGTCTGGAGAATGAAGCGTACGACTAGGTCATTTGGCCTAGAAGAATCGATTTTTTCGGCCTGTGCGAAACGCAACCTGCACCTCGCGCTAGTACAATTGCCGCAATTCTGGTTTGGCTGCGCGGATAGTTCGAGCGCAGTCGAAGAGCATGTAACCTGTCTGCGCTCGGTCATGATGAAGCCGGAGCACGAAGAGTGGCTCGACCGGATCTGGAATGAACTTAGTACAGCTTGTGCGGAAGTGGAGGAGGGCTGAAGAGTGGCTGACACAGTAGCGACTCCCGCCAATATTGAAAACGTTCTCATCCGCGCGGGCGCCTGCTCCGTGGCAGTGCTTCCTCAATTTGGCGGGAAAATCTCTTCGATCCGTGTCGGGGAACAGGAACTTTTGCAGCAGCCGCTTGCTCCCCTTGCTTCGCGGACAAGATCAATGACTTTTGATGCTGGAGACGCCAGCGGATGGGATGAATGCCTGCCTTCAGTGGCCGGGTGTCGCGTGAACACCGAATCAGGTCAAGCCGAGATCCCCGACCATGGAGACCTTTGGCGCGTCGAGTGGGAGCAGCAGGAATCAAGAATTTCGATACAGGGAGTGGAAGGCAAGCCCGACAGTTCGATCACCCTGATTGGGAAATGTTTTTCTTTGCCGTTGGAAATAAAGCGGAAGTTGGAGTTGGTTCAGTCGGGCAAGTGCTGGGATCTAAAGATCCAATACACGTTATCGAACCGAAGCTCCAGTGCGGTTCCCTGGTCATGGGCGGCACATCCGTTGTTTTCGGTTCAAGAAGGTGATCGCATCGTGCTGCCAGGCTCCGTCAATGCGCTGCGCCTCGAAGGATCAGGCGGCGGACGCCTCGGTAAGGGCGGCGACATCATTGCCTGGCCAATAGCAAAGCTGTCAGATGGCAGCAGCGCCGACCTGAGTATTGCCGATGCGACTGATTCCGGAATTGCCGACAAGCTGTTTGCTGGACCACTCGCCGCAGCAGAGAACTGGTGCGCTCTGGAACGGATGACGGCAGGCTTGCGCATACGCGTGAACTTTGACCCGATTGCCACACCTTACCTCGGCATGTGGATTTGCTACGGCGGATGGCCCGAGAGGCCAGGACCAAAACAAGTTTGCGTTGCGCTGGAACCAGCGACGGCGCCCGTTGATTCGCTTGCGATTACCGGGCCGTGGTCGCGCAGTCTCGCAGGCGGCGAATCGTTTTCGTGGAAGATGAACATTGAAATCTCAACAATCGAGAGATGAATAACAATGCATGATCCTGAAGTATTGCGTTCACTGCACGCGGGCCGTTTCAAGAGTGAGCCGGAAATTTTCGCGGCGCCGGGTCGCGTGAACCTGATTGGGGAACACACAGATTATGCCGAGGGATTTGTGATGCCCGCGGCAATTGATTTCGCAACCCTGGCC
>Ga0157375_10004699_pt1 | contig 11888 bp, 10 predicted proteins | sample M35metaG_FD_115311 | JGI IMG/M metagenome (GOLD analysis project Ga0157375, IMG submission 115311) | Miscanthus rhizosphere microbial communities from Kellogg Biological Station, Michigan, USA - M3-5 metaG | ecosystem: Host-associated > Plants > Roots > Rhizosphere > Soil | place: USA: Michigan...
GACGCGACCGCGCGCTTCGGCAGCGGTCGCGCGGTCCATCGCGTCGAGGACGCTGCGCTCCTGTCCGGCCGCGGCCGCTTCGTCGACAACGTCGCCGAGCCCGGCCAGACGATCGTCGCCTTCCAGCGCTCGCCGCACGCGCACGCGCGCATCGTCGCCGTCGAGGTCGACGCCGCGCGCGCCATGCCGGGCGTTCTCGCGGTCTATACGGGCGCCGACCTGGCCGCCGCCGGGATCCAGCCGATGCCGACGACGCCCGACTTCCGTCGCGCCGACGGCCGCCCGACGGTGTCGCCGCCGCGCTGCGCGCTCGCTCACGAAGTGGCGCGCTACGTCGGCGAGGCGGTCGTCGCCGTGGTCGCCGAGTCGCGCGAGGCTGCGCGCGACGCGGTCGACAGCGTGACCGTCGAGTACGAGGAGCTCCCCGCGGTCGCCGACGTCGCCGCCGCGACCGCGCCCGGCGCGCCTGCGCTCGCGCCCGACGCTCCCGACAACATCGCTGCCGAGATGCGTCACGGCCATGCCGAGAAGGCCGCGGCCGCGTTCGCGCGCGCCGCCGTCCGCATCGAGCTCGACCTCGTCAACCAGCGCGTCTCGCCGGTCGCGATGGAGCCGCGCAGCTCGGTCGCCACGTTCGACACTGCGACCGGGCGGCTGACGGTTCGCATCAGCAACCAGATGCCGACCGCGGTCGCCGCCGGTCTGGCCGGCGCGCTGCCGGACATCACGCAGGAACAGGTCCACGTCCTCGTCGGTGACGTCGGCGGCGGCTTCGGCATGAAGACGGGCATGTACCCTGAAGACATCGTTGTCGCCCACGCGGCGCGCGCGCTCGGCCGGCCGGTGCACTGGCAGGCCGATCGCAGCGAGGAGTTCCTGTCCGGCTCGGCCGGGCGTGACGTCACGAGCCACGTCGAGCTCGCCCTCGACGGCGAAGGCAAGGCGCTGGCGCTGCGCGTGCGCTCGCTCGCCAACGTCGGCGCGTATGCGACGCCGGCGGGCGTCGCGATCCAGCTGCTGATCGGCCCGTGGGTGTCGACCAGCATCTACGACATCGCCATCGTCGACCTGCACTACAAGGCGGTGCTGACCAACACGACGCCGACCGGTGCCTACCGCGGCGCCGGCAGGCCCGAAGCGATCTACATCATCGAGCGGCTGTTCGACGCGGCGGCACGCGAGATGAAGCTGGACCCGGCCGAGCTGCGCCGCCGCAACATGATCCGGCCCGAGCAGATGCCGTACAAGAACCCGCTCGGTCAGACCTACGACAGCGGCCAGTTCGAGAAGATCCTCGACCAGGGCCTCGCGCTCGCCGACTGGAGCGGCTTCGCCGCGCGCCGCGCCGAGTCGCAAGCGCGTGGGCTGCTGCGCGGCCGCGGCATCGCCTCGTTTCTCGAATGGACCGGCGGCAACGCACTCGAGGAGAAGGTCAGCGTCGACATCACGCCCGACGGGATCATCGAGATCTTCTCGGCGACGCAGGCGATGGGCCAGGGGATCGCGACCAGCTACGCGCAGCTCGCGGTCGACGTCTTTGGCGTGCCGATCGACCGGATCCGCATCGTCCAGGGCGACACCGCGCGCGGCAACGGCTTCGGCAGCGCGGGCTCGCGCTCGCTCTTCACCGGCGGCTCGGCGGTTCGCGTCGCCTCGGAGCGAACGATCGACCACGCGAAGGCGCTCGCCGGCGAGGCGCTCGAGGCCGCCGCCGGCGACATCGAGTATCGCGCCGGGCGCTTCGCCGTCGTCGGCACCGACGTCGGCATCGATCTCTTCGCGCTCGCCGGCAAGCAGCCGGGGCAGCGGATCCACCTCGAGGCGTCGGCGGTGGCCGGCGGGCCGACCTGGCCGAACGCGTGCCACGTCTGCGAGGTCGAGGTCGACCCCGAGAGCGGCGCCGTTCGCGTCGTCGCGTACTCGTCGGTCAACGACATCGGCCGCGTCGTCAGTCCGACGATCGCGCGCGGCCAGGTCGACGGCGGCGCGATGCAAGGCCTCGGCCAGGCGCTCTGCGAGCAGGTGGTGTACGACGAAGACAGTGGTCAGCTCGTCACCGGCAGCTTCATGGACTACGCCGTGCCTCGCGCCGACCTCGGCGCCGCCTTCCGCACCGAGTTCGACACGTCGATCCCGTGCCTGCTCAATCCGCTCGGGGTCAAGGGCGTCGGCGAGCTCGGCACTATCGGCGCGACGCCGGCAGCGATGAACGCCGTCATCGACGCGCTCGACCACGCCGGCCTCGGTCGCGCCGCCGAGACGCTGCAGATGCCGGCGACTTCCGAGCAGGTGTGGCAGATGCTGCGCTCCCGGTCATCCTGAGCGAAGCAAAGGATCTCTCCCGTCAGCGAACGCTCTCGTCTCAGCCCGGATCGGGAACGAACGACGGGAACGCATCGGGCTGGCGCGGCGTCGGCCGCGCGCGCGGGATCACGCCGCTCGCGAGCAGGTTGGCGTAGCTGTCGTAGCGCACCTGAACGATCTCGGCCGGTGTCGACGTGGCGCGCTCGAACGCGGTCTGGGTGGTCGGCGAGTATTCGCGCTCGCCGTGGCCGGTGCCGAGCTTCTTCTCGTCGCGCGGCGCCGGCTCCGAACGCGATCGCCGCGCAGCGTCTTGTGCGGGCGCGGCGTCGGCCGTCGTCCCGGCCGGGGCTGCGGGCGCCTGACGCTCGGCTTCCATGCGATTGGCCGCGCCGCTTTCCTTGGCCGCGACCGGAGGCCCTTGCTGGAACCAGCCGCCGAGCGGCTCCGGCACGCGCTCGCGAAATACCGCGGCGCCGATCACGCCGACGTTGTCGGGGCGGCCGGTTCGTGCGGCGTAGGAATCGGGCAGGGCGGTGAAGTAGAACGCTGCCGCCTCGGAATAGCTCTTGCGCCAGCCGGTGATCTCGGCCGACTGATAGGGCGCGAGCACGTAGCCGGTCTGCGACACCGCGGCGGTCTCGCCGCTGACGGCATTGACGCCGTCGACCGAAAGAACGACGAGGACTCGCCCGGGCGACCGGTTCGTCAAGCGGACCGCGTAGCGATCGCCGGGTCGGCCGGCGACGTAGCTCGTGCCGCGATGGCGCCAGGTCGACAGCGTCTCGCCGCGGCTGCGGTCGACGATCTGCAGGTCGACCAGCGAGCCGACGGCAGCCGCGGGAGGCGAGCTGCAGGCGCTGGCCGCGGCGGCGGCGAGAAGGGTGAGCAGGGCGCGGCGCGTGGGCATGGCGGTCTCCGAGACGGGGGTGATGACCCCCGTTGAACGGAGGGCCGGCGCAAACGGGGTGAACCACTCAGGCCGGCGATCGCGGGACCGGAGAGCGCTCGTCGGGCGACGCCGGCGGCGCGAAGCAGCAGGTGGTCCAGGCGAAACCGATCGCCTCGTCGAGCACTGCCTTGACGCCGTCGCTCGTCGTCCACCAGCGATCGAGCGCGTAGCGTCGCGGCGGGGCAGCGAAGACGCCGACGTCGACCTCCGGCCCGAACGCCATCTGGAAGACGAGCCGCGAGCGGCGCGCATGGACGCCGCCCGAGAACAGATCGACCGCGTCGACCTTCCCGCCCTGGCGACGCAGCCACTCGCGCACGACGATGGCGCTGAGAAAGGTGCGGTCCTGCGCCGATTCGGGCGCCGCGACGGCGACCACGGGGATCGAGGTGACGCCGTGTCGACGCAGGTAGTCGGCGGCACGCTCGGCATAGGTCGGCCAGGATTGGCCCTCGCGCCAGCTGTCGATCGGGCCGCCCGAGGCGACGACGCGCTCGTAGCGGCCGCGACCGATCGCTGCGATCGCGGCGTCGAGGCCGTCCTCGTCGAGCCAGCCTTCGACGATCAGCGTGCTTGCGCCGCGCCCGTCGCGAGTGGTGGCCGGGCGCTCTGCGGCGAGGTAGTTGGCGAGATTGCGAAGCGCGATGAGGCACGCGGCCGCGACGACGACGACGAGCAGCAACGCGCCTTGCCACGTCGGCAGCCAGATCTGTCGGCGGCGAAACATCGCGGGCACGGGCAGCACCTCCTTGCGCGTTGATCGGACTTCGAAGGCGTCGACTTTGTCACGACTGTGCCGCGAGCTCGATGTGCGTTCTCGTTTCCGCGGATTGTCACCGTGATGCGAACCACGTCGGCGAATGCGATTCGGCGAACGGTCGCGCTCTTTCGCGAAGCGCTCGGGACAATCTCGCCATCAGGGATCGGACTGCGCACGATGCGTCGGCCGAAACCGGCAAGGAAAACGAAATGTCCAGCATCCATTCGATCATCCGACACGCCGCGAGCGTCGCGCTGCTCGCTGCAGCCGCTGTCGCCGGCCCGGCACACGCGGTATCGATCGACGTCGGCTCGTACTCGAACACCGGCCTCGGCGCCGAGTTCGCCACCCCCTACGACACCTTCTCGATCACCGGCGACAAGTTTTCGATCGCGATGCCGCAGGCGCCGATCGCGATCTCGCTCGGCACGTTTTGGTTCGAGGTGGGCCCGAACTGCTACAGCTGCACGCTGGCGCCGTCGTTCGACGCCATCCTCGACGTCAAGGTGCGCGGCGAAACGCAGCAGCTGCATATTCCCTATGCCTGGCACTCGTCGGGCCCGAACGACTTCCTGACCTTCTCGCAGCCCGCGCCGCTGATGTTCGACTTCGGCAACCAGGGCATGTTCGTGATCGCGCTCGACGCGATCGCGACCCTGGTGAGCCCGAGCGGCAAGGTCTACGGCGACCTGTACGCGACCGCGTCCCTCGCCCCGGTGTCGGTGACGCCGGTCCCCGAGCCCGCCAGCTACGCGCTGATGCTCGCCGGCTTCGGCGTCGTCGCCTTCATCGCGCGTCGCCGCCGGGCTTGATCGCCATCCAGCAAAACGGCCTCGCCGAAGCGAGGCCGTTTGCGCTCGAGATGGCGAGCGATCAGCCCCTCTTGCCGCGCCTCCTCGCGATGAAGCCGATCGCGCCGATCCCGGCCAGCATCAGGGCGTAGGTCTCCGGCTCCGGAATCGCCGAGACCAGGCGGATCGCGGCGATCGTTTCCGGGCCGCCTTGCGCGTTGGCGAAGGTGGCACCCACGGTGAACACCTCGGCGCCGGCGTTCGCCGCCATCGTGGCGTTCAGTTGATTCTGCTCGGCCGTTGTCAAAGCGAAGACGATGCCCGAGCCCCCCAGACCGGACGCGACCTGGTTCAGCGTCAGGCCGCTGGCGGCGGTGTGCTGTTCGAGCAGCGCCCCTGCTGCGCTGTAGACGTTCAACGTGATGGTGCCCGCCAGGTTCGCGTTAGTGAGCAGCGGGCTCGGCGCAGTGGTGACCGAGGGCGTGGCCTCCGAACCCGGCTCGGCGAGGTTGACGATGAATGCGAGTTGGCTTGCGTTGGTCAACGCGAGATCGGCGAACGTGAATGTGCGCGATTGCGATTGGCCGCTGCCGGCGTCGCCGAACGTGGTGCCGTTGAAGAGGACTCCGCCGCTTTCGGTGGTGGAGCTGCCCGCGCCCTGCAGGAACAGGGTCGTGAACGAGGCGCCTACGCCCTGTCCGCTCAGCTGGACGTTGGTGAGCGGAACCAGTTCTGCGCGGGCTGGTGCGGCGGCCAAGCCGACCGCGAGCGCCGCCGTCGCTAGAGCTATGGGTTTGTACTTCATGGAAAGGGATCTCCTGGGAAAGGGAAGGTGCATTCGCAGTTGCGAGTGCGGACCGCAGCGGCTGTTCCCGCTGCATGGCCGAGTCTCCGGATCGACGACGTCGATGCATCCCCCCATCCACGGGGATTTCATTCGTGTGGGCTTGCAAGAGGGGGCAGAACGTGGCAATGCGCGTGCCCGCACGCGGTGATTGCCATCGGTGCGGCGGTGAGGCGACCATCCGGACGCGAGGAGGGATGCAGCGACGGCGCAGGCGAAGCAGACGCAGCCGAGCGCTTCGCTATGAGGCGCCGTTGCTTGCGCGAATCGCTTCTCGAGCAGGTCAACGAGTCACTTTCATCCGCGACCGATGCTGAAGTCGTCGGTTCCTGTACCGCGATCCGGGAGACCTTCGAGGACGAGACCGCATTCCTGCAGCGGCGTGAGGAACTGAGATGAATGCTGCCTCGATAGTTCTGGTACTCGCGGTGAAGCCTGCAGCGCGAGATGACTGACGGCTGCGCTCAGGCGGCGGCCTCGTCAAAGCGACCTATCATCTGCCGCGCAAGAGCTCTTGCTTCGCATGCTCGTTCATGGGGAGCGCGGAGACGTTGCGGAATTCTTGCGAGGCCTCGCTAACTCGATCGAAAGGCAGTCATCTAACGATGTCAGGGCCTCGATGCACTGAGCGTGATCTCGCTCATCAGTCCTAGCTTCGAGGGAGCAGGCCGTTCGCATGGCGAGTCGGCTCGTGCAAACCGTGCCTTTCGAGTAGCAAGAGCAGCCTAGGCTCTAGGTGCGGGTTCCAGCCATCGTGGTTGCACGTCCAACATCTGTCGCAGGCGAAAGCACCGCCAATCCTGTGCTCAGCTTGCGCAGCGAGCGACGACGCGCCCCGAGGATTCGGCCGGAGCCGATGCTCTGGTGCTCTGGTCAGACCTCCCAGCTTCCGGCCCGTCAGTCAAATCCCCAAACCTTAAGGTTGGCGGTCTGCGCACCACCAAGAATCTTGTACTGAACGGTCACCGATGTGAGCCGCCCCTTCACTCCCGGCGCATCCTTCGCAGCAGTTTGCCCCCCTGACTTCACGACCCCGACATCCGTCAACGTATCGTCCTTGCGATTGTCCCAATGAAGGACGACATTGGTGATCTGCACGTCAGCGCCCTCGACCGAGAGCTTCACCTGCTTGACGTCCTTATCCCATCGACTGCCCTCGCTCTTGATCGACGCGCTTGGATCGGTGGCCTTGAGCGTGGTCTGGCCGAGCACGAACCATTTGTCATCAGCAGCTCTGGCGCCGCCAACAGCGCCAATGAGGGCGACCGACGCGACAACGAAAGAGGCCATCAGGGTGCGGATCTTCGTGTTCATCAACGTTCCTTTCAGGACTGTTGTCGCTGCCAGTTGCAGCCGTTCAGGCCAAGCTTGGCAACCAGTGTGGGCGAACATTTGGAAGAGAGGTCGATCTTAGACCTATGAGCGAGGTGGCGGTGTCTGGAGCGCAATCGGTGGCCTGCAACGCCCCGAGCGTGCGGGCGTCGTCCGGGTGGACGCGGCTACTCTCTGCAGCACCGCCCGAACATCAGACGCATTCGGGTTCACAACATGCCGGTCACCTCGGGCTCCAGTTCGGCGCGTAGACGCGTTCGCACCATCCGGGAAAGCCACCCGGCCAGCAGCGCCCCGACGATCGGAGCGACCCAGAAAAGCCAAAGCTGCCCCAGCGCCCAGTCACCGACGAACAGCGCGGGTCCTGTGCTACGGGCCGGATTGACCGAGGTGTTAGTCACCGGAATGCTCACCAGATGGATGAGAGTCAGCGCCAGCCCGATCGCAATGCCCGCAAAACCCACCGGTGCGCGGCGGTGAGTCGCCCCGAGGATGACGACCAGGAAGCCGAATGTCATGGCCACCTCGGTGACCAGCGCCGATACGAGAGAGTACTTCCCGGGGGAGTGCTCGGCGTAACCGTTCGCCGCGAACCCCGCGCTCAGATCGAAGCCGGGCTTGCCGCTGGCCATAACAAACAGGATCGCGGCCCCCGCCACTGCGCCGGCAACCTGCACGATGATGTAGGGCGCGAGTCGATTGGCCGGGAAACGGCCCGCCGCCCAAAGGCCGAACGAGACGGCCGGGTTGAAGTGCCCGCCGGAAATCGGGCCGACGGCGTAGGCCATAGTCAGCACGGAAAGACCGAACGCGAGCGAGACCCCGGTGAGGCCGATCCCGACATCGGGAAAGGACGCAGCGATGACGGCGCTGCCGCACCCGCCCAGTACCAGCCAGAGCGTTCCGATAAATTCCGAGATCAGTTTTGAAATCATGGTGGAGTCCCTTTCGCCTGTTGACAAAGTGACGGACCCGCATGCGCCGTCCTGCGAAGCCTGGTCTTCTCCTCATGGCGATGAATCGGCAAGGCGATGGGGCATCCGTGGCCCCTTCGGCTCACATCGCGCAAGACCCGCGGCAAGAGTAGACCGCGACGCCAAACGCCGCAAGGCCCCGAAGGCGCTGTGCGGTTGTTCGGCGCCGCTCTGCTCGAACCTTCTCACCGGCGACGTGTGCCCTGGGGACGAGCCGGAATCTAGAATTCCTTAGAGAGGGACAACAAGATGCGCACGACTCATCCACGACCCGCGTCATGCGATAGCGAGGCGAGCTGAATGATGAAGCGAGCCCTGCAAGCTGCTGCCGTTGCCGTTGCGCTTGCCGGTTGCATCTCGCCGCCGTCGCCTGTAGCGAGTCAGGACTACAAGAGCCGGGCGGTGACGCGCACCGAGGGTAAGGTGCGGGTATCGACCGCCGTGCTGTCGGCCGACGAGAGCGCCACCGTGTACGGAGTGCCGCTTGCAAGGGCATCGATTCAGCCCGTCTGGATCGAAGTGGAGAACCGGGAGGACCGCACCTACTATCTGCTGTCGCCGGGATTGGATCCGAACTTCTTTCCCGCCTCCGAAGCATCCGAAGCGTTCGCGTCAGGCGAATCATCGGAGCAGCGAGTCGGGCTCGGCCAACGCTTTCGCGAGCTTTCGTTTCGCAACCCCATCCTTCCTGGCTCGACGACGTCGGGATTTGTGCTCACGAACCTCGATGAGGGGTTCAAATTCGTGCAGATCGACCTGGTCACAGGCGGACGGGCAAGAGCATTCTCGATCCTCGCCACCGTGCCCGGCTTTCGTTCCGACTACCGTGCCACCGAAGTTTTCCGGCGCGAGATCTACCCTCCCGAGAAGATCGTCGACTACACCGACGACGCCGCCTTTCGGGCGGCTCTCGAGGCGCTGCCTTGCTGCGCGACTAACGAGGACGGCTCGAAGAATGGCGATCCGCTCAATCTGGTGATCGTGGGTGGGCTCGACGACGCCTTCCCGGCGTTCGCGCGTCGCGGCTGGCGTCCGACCGAGCTCAAATGGTCGGGGTCGATCCTGAAGATGGTGGCATCCGCGCTGGCCGGCGAGCGCTACCCGTACGCACCGGTGAGCGATCTCTACATGTTCGGTCGAGCCCAGGACCTCGCATTGCAGAAGGCGCGCGACAACGTCCACCAGCGCAACCACCTGAGACTCTGGCTCAGCCCGCTTCGCCACCACGGCAAGCAGGTGTGGGTCGGTCAGATCAGCCGCGACATCGGCAGCCGGGCGACTATTCACACGCCGACGTTCACGACGCACAAGATCGATCCCGACGTGGACGAGGCCCGCGCCGGACTGACACAGGACTTGGCCTACTCCCAGAGCATCGCGAAGATCGGCTTCGTGAAGGGAGTCGGAACGGTCCCCAAGAGCACTCCGCGCGGCAACCTCACGACCGACCCCTACTACACCGACGGGCTTCGCAGCGTCCTGGTGTTCGAACATCGGCCGATCTCCTTGGCCGAAGTCGAATTCTTCCCCTGGGAGTCCCGCCCGTGAAGACGACCGGGCATGCCGATCGATGACTCAACGCGCGTCATTGGTTCGATCCAGGCGATTGGCCGTGCGTGGAGTGCGTCGATTCTTCGCAAGCGCACCGTGCGCGGCGATCCTCTCGCTCTGCCTCGCCGGCTGTGGGACGTGGCAAGCTCCCGGTGACTTCAACGACGCGGGGCTGCGCGCACGCGCCGTGACCGCCTCCAGGCAAGACGTGCGCGTCACCGCGGCCGTGCTGAGCGCCGAGGACAGCCGACGCATGTTCGGTGCGGACGTCAACCGGTTGGACGTGCAGTCCATATGGGTCGAAGTCCGCAACCAGACGCCGGAGCGCCTATGGCTGCTGCGTCCGGGAACCGACCCCGACTACTTTTCGCCGCTCGAGGTCGCGTGGTCCATGCACAGCCCACTCGCAGGGGAGACGAACGCACGCATCGACGATCACTTCGACAGACTCGGATTCCAGAATCCCATTCTCCCGGGCGAGACACGGGCGGGCGTGCTCTTTGTCCATCCGGAGCGACTCACCAGACTTCTCAATCTCGATCTACTGCAGACGAAACGATTGATACCGTTCTCGCTTTTCCTGCCTGTTCCGGACGAACCAGGAGCGCCGAGCTCAGAGACGACCTTGTTCAGCTATGCCGAAGGCGAGAGCACCGATTTCAAGGACCTCTCCACGCTGCGCGCGTCATTGGAGCAACTGCCATGCTGTGCAAGCGATTCGCGGGGCACTGGGGTTGGTGATCCTCTCAATGCCGTATTCGTGGGCGAGTTGTCCGACATCGGCGCGGCGCTGGTTCGTCGCAGCTATCGGCGCGACTCTCAAGCCGGCGACGCTTCCCAGCAGGTCTTCGGGCGCGCACCCGACGCCGTGCTGCGCAAGATCGCGCAAGGGGGTGCACCCTCGACCTGGATAAGAGTGTGGCTCGCCCCGATTCGCTTCGAGGGTCGCCGCGTCTTCGTCGCGCAGGTCGGACGTCCGGTGGGCGGGCGTTTCGTGCCCCACGGCACGGCAGATGCCGTCCTACACGGGGACGTCGACGAAGCGAGAAATCTCCTGGTTCAAGACCTGATGTATTCGGGCGGCCTGGACAAGCTAGGTTTCGCCAGGGGTGTCGGCCCCGCATCCCCGACACAGCCCCGAGTCACGCTCAGCGGCGCTCGCTATTTCACCGACGGCCTGCGGGCGACCCTGTTTTTTGCCATCCGACCACTGAGTTTGTCGGACGTGGAGTTTCTGGATTGGGCTGCCCCCTGATGTGTACGGCGCCGCCCAGCGCGACAAGGTCATTGATTCGACCAGCGCGATAGGTGCCCGAGCGTCACAACACGCTGAAGGTGCGCCGTGATCCCCGTCGCGCGCGGGCAGACGCCGTGATCGAGAGCAGCATAGCTTCTCGCGTCTCGCTACGAAAGTGGACGCGCACCGCTCGCGCCGATCATCGAGGCGGAAGCACTCCTGGATCAGGAGCTTGCCCGCTTCGCTATGCATGCGAAGCAGCTCGAAGCAACGAGCGGCACGCCGGAGATTGCGTCGCGCCTGGGGTACAAAGTCTCCGCCGTCATCCGGGCGCGAGTCGCAGAGCTGCTCGAGCGAGTAAACGGCGCTACGGAGGCCTTATTCCCCCCTCGGCAGGATTCATTTCGAGCGTCTGACTCCCTAGTGCCGTGCACACGCCCGGAGCCTGTCCATGCCGTTCATGCAGCCAACCATCGTCCATTCAGGCGCCTTGCTCTCCGCTTCTGCGCTGTCCGCAAAGAAACGGATTCGATGGGTACGCGTCTTGGTGGCGGCACTCGCGTTGACCGTTGCGAGCACTTCTGCCGCGCTGCTAATCCGAGTGGGCCAACTTGAGACCGCGGCCGATCAAGCAATGGTCGACGCACTTCGCCAGAGCCCGGGCTTGAGCACCTAAGCGGGCTCGTGCGAGGCGTATTTGCCACTCAACCTCGTCGAGGACCGGCTCGCCCGCGCTGGAGAGGATGAGGAACCTGCGAGGTCCTATGGCGAACTGGCCGCCTATGTCCACTTGCGAACAGCCCACCCATAGCGACGACCCCTCGGCATTCCTACCGTTCCACGACTGGACATCGCCGGTGACCTTCTTCGAGCCGACGTATCGATAAGTCTTGCCCTCGAGTCTCGATCGTGATGAGCTTCGATTCGATCGCCGCCCTGTTGAATGTGAGCCGGACGGCTCGTTTCAGGGCAATTCGGCTTCCTAGATTGGGCGTCACCTCAGAGGCCGGCATCGCTGAGCCGGTCGTGAACAGGGAGAGCCTCCCGTGGAATCAATAGCGCTCGCCGGCATAGACTCGGAATGAACAGCGCCCGCGAAATTCTGAGGTCGAAGAAGCGCACGCAACAGCTTCTTCATGGATTGCC
>Ga0157375_10004701_pt1 | contig 11887 bp, 12 predicted proteins | sample M35metaG_FD_115311 | JGI IMG/M metagenome (GOLD analysis project Ga0157375, IMG submission 115311) | Miscanthus rhizosphere microbial communities from Kellogg Biological Station, Michigan, USA - M3-5 metaG | ecosystem: Host-associated > Plants > Roots > Rhizosphere > Soil | place: USA: Michigan...
ACCGGCGTTGCGCGAGTCGATGATCATGTAGCCGAGGCCCGAGCGCAGCGCGATCATCTCGGCCGCGACCACCACCAGCCATGCGACCCCCAGTCCGATGCGCATGCCGACGATGATCTGCGGCAGCGCCGCCGGAAACACCACCTGCAGGAAGAGCTTCTTGCGGGTCACGCCGAAATTCTCCGCCGCGCGCAGGTAGCGTTTTTCGATGGTGTGCACACCGCTCGTGGTCTGCACGATCATCGGGAATACCGAGGCGATGAAGATCAGGTAGATAGGAGACGCGTTGCCGACGCCGAACCAGAGGATGGCGATCGGGATCCAGGCGATGGGAGAAATCGGACGCAGGATCTGGAACAGCGGATTCAGCGTCACGTATGCGCCGTGCACCCAGCCCATCCACAGCCCCAGCGGAATCGCGAACAGCACGGCCAGCAGGAAGCCGGCGCCGACGCGGAACAGCGAGGCGCCGATGTGTTCCCAGAGCGTGCCGTCGCGGGCCAGTTCGAGCGTGCCCAGCACCACCTTTCCTGGTGTAGGGAAGATCACCGTGTGCGTGAGCACGACCGCCAGCCACCAGAGCCACACCACCACCGTCAGCACCACGCTCGACGGCCAGATCTTCGAATACCTTTTCATCCTGCCTGCTTCTCCCGCCACTGACGCACGCGCCAGCGAATCCGTTCCCACGGCATCACCGGCTCATCTTCCACCTCGATGGTCATCTGCCCGCTCGCGTGCGCGCTGCACACGAACTGGTAACTGGCCGCCCGCTCGAACGGCAACCGGAAACTCTGGCCCGGCATCATGATGGTCGGCCCGAACACCTGCGGCACCTCATCGAGATTCCGCAGCAGCAGGATGTCTTCGATTCCGAGCGTCAGGCGGATCTTCGCGGGCAGTATCTCGACCTTGTCGCCGGCCATGCGCCTTGCATAGGTGCCCCTGGGAATCTCGAACAGCTTCTCGCGCGAGGCCACGTGGATCGGCGTGAAGCCCGCCCACGCCAGCGCGCACAGCAACGCGACCAGCGGCAGCAGGAGGGTTATCCGGAAGGGCCGCGACATGCTCAGCCGCGCAGCAGGATCTTGAGGTCATGGACAAAATCGTCGACGGGATGTCCGTAGGGCATGACCGCCGCGAGTCTGCCGGTGCGATCGATCAGGTAGATAGACGAAGAGTGGCCGATGCTGTAGCTGCCATCGGCGTGCACGATCTTCGACGAAGAGATGCCATAACTCTTCTGCGCGCTATCGATCTGGGGCCGGGTGCCGACCCCACCGATGAAGGTCGGGTCGAAACTGCCGAGGAACTTGCGCATCTGCGCCGCGTCGTCGCGCTCCGGATCGACCGTCACGTAAACGACCTGCACATCGCCGGCCGCGGCGCCCAGCTTCTTGCGCGCGCCGGCGAGCGTCGCCAGCGTGATGGGACACACCTCGCCGCAATTGCTGAAGCCGAAGGCGAGCATCACCACCTTGCCGTGGAAGCGCTCGAGACCCAGCGGCTTGCCATCGGTGCCCGTCAGGGCGAGCGAAGGAGCCGGCATGGCCGGGCTCAACACACCGGCCCTGAGCGTCGAGGTGGGCGCCGGCGCGGTCGCTCCCGCCCCGAGTGTCACGGCCGACAACAGCACAGGGATGAAGCGGCGCATCGCGGCAACGCTCATCACAGAGGAATGGTCGCGGCCTTCGTGGCCCGCGCGAATCGCTCGTCCATGTAGGTTTCGTAGGCGATCGGGTGCTTGATGGTGCCGGCCTCGATCGAAAGCTGCATGAGCTCCTCGAACTCCGAGCGGATCATGCGCAGGTCGCCGTAGGTCACGCGGTCGGTGGGATTCTCCATCACGAACTGCAGGATTTTCGGGTCCTGGTTGAAGAAGCGCTTGGTGGCGGCAATCGCCACCGCCTTGTCGCGGTTTGCCTGCTGCTCGTCGAGCCAGCGCCCCGCGCCCTGCACCTGGTTCACCAGGTCCTGGACCATCGCGGGATTCTCCGCGATCAGTTCCTCGCGCACCGTGAGCACACAACAGATGTAGTTGCGCCATTCGTCTCGCGTCATGCGCAACACGCGTGCGTAGCCTGCGCTCTGCGCGGCGGCGCCGAAAGGCTCGCCGGTGCAGTACGCGTCGACGGCGTTGGCGTACAGCGCGGCCGGCATATCGGGCGGCGGCATCTCCACGATTTCGATGTCTGCGGGTGTCATGTTCTCGCGCGCCAGCATCTTGCGCAGGAACAGGAAATCCACCGCGAAGCGGCTCGGGATCGCGATGCGCTTGCCGCGCAGCTGCGCGAAGTGCTGGTACGGCGAGTCCGTGCGCACCATGATGACGGCGCCCGAGCGATGGCCCAGCGACACGATCTTCACCGGGATCTGCTTGTCCGCCAGGTCCATGACCAGCGGCGCGAGCATGTAGCCGGCCTGGATGCGGCCCGCCATCAGCGATTCCTTGAGCTCCGGCCAGCCGCTGTACTTGCTGTACTCAAAGGTGAAGTTGTTGCCGGCGGTTCCGGCCTTGATGGCTGCTTCCTTGCCCACGCAGGCCACGGGCAGCGTCAGGTTGCAGGTCACGGGCAGCCCGCCGACGACCAGGTGCTCTTCCTTTTTCCCACCCGAGCTGCAGCCCTGGAGGGCGAATGGCAGGGCAGCCGCAACGGCCCCGCGCAGAAAGTCACGTCGACCAGGAAGAAACGCGTGCATTCAGCACCAGCCGGTTAACCGGGCTCTCAATTTGATTGCGGGGCAGCGTATCTGACGCGGAAATAGCTTGCGACTATGACTCGGAGCGGCAGCGCTCCTACAATGCCGGCCCAATATGTCATTCATATCCAGCGCGGAAGCGGACAAGAACACATACGACGTCGTAGTCGTCGGGTCGGGAGCTGCCGGTGGGCAGACCGCGTACACCCTGGCCATGGACGGGGCGCGTGTCCTGATGCTCGAGGCCGGCAGGCGTTACGACCCCGCCACCGAGACCGCGATGATGCAGACCGGCGCCGACGCGCCGCTGCGAGGCGCCGGCACCCCGGAAAAGCCCTTTGGCTTCTGGGACGCGACCATCGACGGCGGCTGGCAGGTCCCCGGCGAGCCATACACCAGCGCCTCGCAGGAACCGGAGCGGCAGTTCCAGTGGTGGCGCGCGCGGATGTTAGGCGGTCGCACCAATCACTGGGGACGGATTTCGCTGCGCAACGGGCCGTACGACTTCAAGCCGCATTCACGCGACGGGCTCGGCTTCGACTGGCCCATGAACTACGAAGATCTCGCGCCGTACTACGACAAGGTCGAGATGCTCATCGGCGTCTACGGCGAGAACGACGGCATGGAGAACACACCGAATTCTCCCGCCGGCGTGCTGCTGCCGGCGCCCAGGCCGCTGGTGTCGGACCTGCTGTTCAGGAAGCACGCGGCGAAAGTGGGTGTGCCCGCCATCGCGGGCCATCGCGCGGTGCTCACGACACGCCTCGATCACAAGCGGCTGCCGAAACTCCTGCACCCCGGCAATGCAAAGGCGCAGGCCATCCTCGCCGCCGACATGCAGAAACGCTCGGCATGCTTTTTCGCCACACCCTGCGGCCGCGGCTGTTCGATCCGCGCTAACTACCAGTCGACCACCGTGCACCTGCCGCCGGCGCTCGACACCGGCAACCTCGACATCGTCACCGACGCCATGGTGCGCACGGTCACGAAACGCGCCGACGGCAAGGCCGAGGGCGTGGTCTTCATCGACCGCAAGACCGGGGCCGAGCATCGCATCAAGGCGCGCGTGGTGGTGCTCGCGGCCAGCGCGCTCGAATCAGTGCGCATCCTGCTCAACTCCGGCGTCGCGAACTCCAGCGGCAAGGTCGGCAAGTACATCATGGATACCGTGGGCGCCGGTCTCGGCGGCCAGGTGCCGGTGCTGGAGAACCTGCCGCTGCACAACGAGGACGGCGTCGATGGCATGCATGTGTACACGCCCTGGTGGCTGTACAAGGAACAGCTCGCCGGCAAGCTCGGCTTCGCGCGCGGCTACCACATCGAGTTCGGCGGGGGGCGAGACATGCCCAGCATGGGCACCGCGGCCGGCCTCGAGTGGCTCAACGGCGGCAACTACGGCAAGAAGTTCAAGGAAGACGCGCGCCGCTACTACGGGTCGTTCATGTGGTTCTCGGGTCGCGGCGAGATGATCCCGAACGACGATTGCTACGCCGAGATCGATCCGGCCGTGAAGGACAAGTTCGGAATTCCCGTGCTGCGATTCCACTGGAAGTGGTCGAAACACGAACTCGGCCAGGCCGCGCACATGGAGAAAACCTTCGCCGACATTCTCGACGCCATGGGCGGCCGCTATTCACGTGGGCCGCAGAGCGGCGACAAGGCCATCAAGCAGGGCGGCGTCATCATTCACGAGGTCGGCGGCGCGATGATGGGTACGGATCCGACGAAATCCGTGACCAACAGCTACGGTCAGTGCTGGGACATGAAGAATCTCTTCATCACCGACGGCGCCACGCTCTGCTCGAACGCCGACAAGAACCCGACGCTCACCATCATGGCGCTCGCCTGGCGCGCCTCCGATCACATGCTGAGCCTCATGAAGAAGAAGGAACTATGAGCATGGACCGGCGCACCACCATCAAGTGGATGTTCGCGGCCGCGGCCGCTGTCCCGTCGCTGCGCACCCTCGGCGCCATGCCCGAGCCACTGGCTCGTGACGTGGCTGCCACCCAGGCCGGCTATGGCACGGATCCCCACCTGGTGGGTGAATGGAAACCCGGCGGTCCCTGGCCGCTGACGCTCACCGCGAGCGGACGCCGCACCACCCAGGCGCTGTGCGACCTCATCATTCCCGCGGATGAGCATTCACCGGCGGCTTCCGCCGTCGGCGTCGTGGACTTCATCGACGAATGGATCAGCGCGCCGTATCCGAACCAGCGTGGCGACCGCGACACCGTCCTGTCCGGGCTGAATTGGATCGACGGCGAAGCGAACAAGCGATTCGGCAAAGGTTTTGCCGACATTACCGATGCGCAGAAGTCAGCCATTGCGGACGACATCTGCTCCACAAAAACGAGACCGGAATTCGCCAAGGCCGCGAAGTTCTTCTCGAAGTTCCGCGATCTCGCGGCCGGCGGTTTCTACACTACACCCGTCGGCATGAAGGACATCGGTTACCGGGGCAATGTGCCGCTGGAGAAATTCGACGGTCCGCCGCTCGAAGCGCTGAAAAAAGCCGGTCTCGCCTGAAGTCGCGCCGTGGCAGCGCTCACGACGCCCGCGCCACCGCCCACAGATCCACCCGGCTCACGCCGGCCGCCAGCAATACTTTTCGCAGCTCCTGCAGGGTGCTGCCGGTGGTCATGACATCGTCGACAATGGCCACGTGACCGGCGTCGAGCAGGCGACGCAGCACTGCACCTCTGACCGCAAAGGCGCCACGCACATTGCGATGGCGCTGACTCACGTCGAGCGCAGTCTGCGAAGGCGTATCGCGCACGCGGCGCGCAGCGCGCGGCGCCACGGGGATCTCCAGCATGCGGCCGGCGTGGCGCGCAATGACAGCGGCCTGGTTGAAGCCCCGCTCGATCAGTCGCGCGGGATGCAGCGGCACGGGCACCAGCAAGCCCGGCAATGGCTCTGCCCGCGCACGCGCCTGCTGTGCCAGCAACACGCCCAGCACGCGCGCATTCGCGATCACGCCCTGGTACTTGAGCTCGCGAATCATCTGGTCGACCGGCGGCTCATAACGCAGCGCGACGAGGTCGGCGCCGCCGGGGTCGGCCCACGGCAAGTCCGCGTGGCAGATCTCGCAAAGATCCAGGTCGAGCGATGCGCCTTCGAAACCGCACAGACAGCAGCGCGGCGGAAAGAGGGTCGAGGCCAGCAGCCTTGATACGGCTCGCGGCCCCGTCAACCTGAGGCGCCTCCATTGGTTGACAATGGCTTCCCGGCTCCTGAACATGCCCGCAGGTTTTCACGGCGCCGACTTCGGCACCAGCCCGAAAACTGATGTAAATCAATAATTAAGGGAGCGAGATGAGCACCACCACGCTGCGCCACGACTGGACCGTTGCCGAGCTCGAAGCCCTGTTTGCACTTCCCTTCGCCGACCTGATGTTTCGCGCACAGGCCGCGCACCGCGCCAACCACGATCCCAATGCCGTGCAGCGCGCGACCCTGCTCTCGATCAAGACAGGCGCCTGTCCCGAAGACTGCGCCTACTGCCCGCAAAGCGTGCGTTACGACACTGGCCTCGAACGCGAGAAGCTGGTGCCGCTGGGCGAAGTGCGCGCCCACGCGCAGGCCGCGAAAGATGCCGGCGCGACACGTTTCTGCATGGGCGCGGCCTGGCGCTCGCCGAAAAAGCGCGACGTCGAAGCCGTGGCCGCAATGATCCGCGAAGTGCGCGCCTTGGGCATGGAGACCTGCGCGACGCTCGGCATGCTGACGACCGAGCAGGCGCACGAGCTCAAGGACGCCGGTCTGGACTACTACAACCACAACGTCGACACCTCGCCCGAGTTCTACGGCGAGATCATCACCACGCGCACCTACCAGGATCGTCTCGACACCCTGGCGGCGGTGCGCGAAGCGGGACTCAATGTCTGCTGCGGCGGCATCGTGGGCATGGGCGAAACCACGCGCGATCGCGCCTCCATGCTGGCGACGCTCGCCAATCTGCCCCAGCACCCTGAGAGCGTGCCCATCAACCAGCTGGTGCGCGTGCCGGGTACGCCGCTCGCGGGACAGAAGGAAGTCGATCCGTTCGACTTCGTACGCACGATTGCCGTGGCACGCATCGTGATGCCCAAGGCCGCCGTTCGTCTGTCGGCTGGCCGGGAAGTCATGAGCGATGAGTTGCAGGCGCTGTGTTTCCTCGCCGGTGCCAATTCGATTTTCTACGGCGAGAAGCTGCTGACCACCGGCAATCCGGACGTGGCGCGCGACCGCGCATTGTTCGACCGCCTGGGTATAACCCCGATGATTCCGACGCCGCTGGCACCGGCGCAACTCGCCGCGCAGGAACTCGCTCCCGGCGTTGCCCACGTGCACGGGCCGGATTGCGATCACGCGCAAGCACCGGCCAGGCCTACCGCCGCATGCAACGCGACGCGGCAGCGCTGAAGGCGGCGCTCGCCGATCTCGAGCAGCGCCAGCTCAAGCGCACGCGCCGGCTCGGGGTCGCGCCCGGGCTGATCAACTTTTGCAGTAACGACTACCTCGGACTGTCGAGACATCCCGAAGTAACACGCGCGTTCATCGACGCTGCGTCGAAACACGGCGTCGGCAGCGGCGCCTCGCACCTGGTCACAGGCCATGGCCTGGAACACGAGGCTCTCGAGGAAGAACTCGCCGCCTTCACAGGACGCAAAAAGGCGCTGGTTTTCTCCACCGGCTACATGACCAACATGGGCGTGATTGGCGCGTTGGCGGATCAAAACGCCACCATAGTCTCCGACAAGCTCAATCATGCGTCATTGATCGATGGTTGCCGCCTCTCGGGGGCCGCCGTGCGGCGCTACCGCCACGGCGACACCGGGCATGCTGCGGAACTGTTGTCCGCGCTCGCGGGCGAGACCCGGCTGGTGGTGACCGACGGCGTGTTCAGCATGGACGGCGACATCGCGCCGCTGGCCGAACTTGCACGTCTGGCGCGCGCGGCAAACGCCTGGCTTCTGGTCGACGATGCCCACGGGCTCGGCGTCATCGGCGCCTCGGGCCGCGGCAGCTGCGAGCAGTACGCACTTTCGGCGCGCGATGTGCCCGTGCTGATCGGCACCTTCGGCAAGGCGTTCGGCACCTTCGGCGCCTTCGTCGCGGGCGATGCCGATCTCATCGATCTGCTGATGCAGAAAGCGCGCACCTACATTTACACGACGGCCCTTCCGCCGGCCGTGGCCGCAGCCACGCGCGCCGCGTTGCGCGTGAGCGTGCGCGAGAGCTGGCGGCGCGAAAAGGCGCTGGCCCTGTCGCAGCGTTTCGTGCGCGGCTTGCGAGAAATCGACGGCAAGCCGCCCACGTCGGCGCCACCCACCACCATCGTGCCGGTAGTCATCGGCGAGGCAGCGCGCGCACTGGCCGTGAGTCGCGCACTCGAATCGGCCGGGTTTCTCGTCATGGCCATTCGGCCGCCGACCGTGCCGGCCGGCACCGCGCGACTGCGCGTGACCTTCTCGGCAGCGCATGAAGAAGCGCAGGTCGACGCGCTGCTGATGGCGCTGGCCGAGGCGCTGAAGGCATGAATTTTCCCGATCCGCGCGAATTTTTTGCGCTCGACCGGCGCGCGGTGGCGCGCGCCTTCGATCGCGCCAGCGCCAGTTATGACGGCGCGGCGGCACTGCAGGAGCGCGTGCGCAACGAACTGGTGGCGCGCCTCGACGAGCTCAAGATCACGCCCGACTCGATCCTCGACCTCGGCGCAGGCACGGGCCGGGGATCGCGGGCACTCAAGCAGCGCTTTCCGCGCTCGCTGGTCGTCGCCGCGGACATCGCGCCGGGCATGCTCGAGCGTGCCGGGCGGCAATCGCGCTGGCTGCGGCGCTTTGCGCGACTGCGCGCCGATGCCTATTCGCTGCCGTTCCGCGACGGTGCGTTCGACCTGGTGTTCAGCAGCCTGATGCTGCAGTGGTGCGACGATCTCGACGCGGTGTTCGCCGAGATCGCGCGCGTACTGCGTCCCGGCGGCCTGTTGCTGTTCAGCACCTTTGGCCCGGGCACGCTGGCGGAATTGCGCGAGTCGTGGGACGCAAGCGGCGACGCCAGCAATCACGTCAATCATTTCTTCGACGCACACGCGCTGGGCAGCGCGCTCATGCACGCGGGACTGGGCGAGCCGGTGCTCGATGTCGATCGCATCGTGGTGGGTTATCCGGATGCGATGACGCTGATGCACGAGCTCAAGGCCATCGGCGCGCACAACGTCACGCGGGGCAGGGCCCGCGGACTCACCGGACGCGCGCGGCTCACCGCCATGACTATCGCCTACGAGTCTTTGCGCCGCGACGGCCTGCTGCCCGCCACCTGGGAAGTCATACACGCCAGCGCCTGGGGCGTCGGGCAGCGCGAAGCCGGGTTTGAAGGCTTGCCGCGCGAGGCGCTCATCAGCCCGGACGCGATTCGCAGGCGGAGACAGCCTTGAATCCTGGCGGAGCGGCGCGCGGATTCTTCGTCACCGGCACCGACACCGGCGTCGGCAAGACGCTGGTTGCGGTGACGCTGGTGCGCGCGCTGGCCGCGCAGGGCACGCGCGTCGCCGTCATGAAACCCGTCGCCGCCGGGACGGTGAAGACGCCAGAGGGCGAATTCAACGACGATGCGCTCGAATTGTTAGCCGCGAGCAATGTGAAGGCGGCCTACGAGGACGTGAATCCCTGGCTGTTGAAGACGCCGGCATCGCCACACCTGGCGGCCCGCGCCGACGGCGTTGCGATTCGACACGATCGCATCGCCGACGCCTTTGCGAGGCTCACGGCGGCGTCGGACCTGGTGCTGGTGGAAGGCGCGGGCGGCTGGCTCGCGCCGATCTCCGCCACCGAAACCATGGCGGATGTCGCGGCAAATCTCGGCCTGCCCGTCATTCTGGTGGTCGGTCTTCGACTGGGTTGTCTCAACCATGCTCTGTTGACGCGGGATGCACTGCGCGGGCGCGGACTCGCCTTTGCTGGCTGGGTGGCGAACAAGCTCACCGAAGAAATGCCGTTCGCGGCTGCGAATATCGAAACGCTGAGCAGCCGATTTGGCGTCCCACCGCTGGCCGTTGTGCCTGTCGGACGGTTCGGGACAGACCCTAGGTCTCTCCCTGTAGCTGAGTGGGCGATCGAGGCCGCAAGAAAGCTCGTAAGTCCTTGAGCCAGCCTGCAAAGTCGCTGGTATAGTCGCGGGCCGTGTTTACCGCGCACACCTACGATCTGGCTCCGCATTGCTCGTTGAGCACGCACGGAGCACTGCTGTTCTTCGCCAGTATCTGCTTCACAACTTTCGGGGTCGCGGGAGTGGCCACCTGGCTCGGTTACTGGCCCGTGCTGCCCTTTGCGGGCGGGGAAATGCTGCTGCTCGGGTGGGCACTGCGCTCGAATATGCAAAGGCGCCACGAACACGAGCACATCGAGATCACCGAGCGCGAAGTGATCATCGAATATGCGTACGGAATGCCGCGACGCGTCGTGTTCCCGCGCCACTGGGCGCAGGTTAAAATCCGCCGCCCGAAATCGCCCCTCCACCGCGGCCGGCTCGTCATCGAGTCGCATGGCCGGGGTCTCGAGGTTGGCAAGTTTCTGACAGAGGAGGAGCGTCACCAGCTGGCGGCCGAATTGCGGCGCCTGGTCGGTGGCATGAACCAATCGCCGGCACTGCCGCGCACCGGTTCACCGGATCAGTTTTCTTGAGGTCATCGATGAGCTTTCACATGAAGAATCGTCCTGCGCGCCTTGCTTTGAAGGGCGCCGTCATTTCGCTGTTTGCCCTTGCAGCTTCCGCCGCGCACGCCGACTGGGGCGGGCTCAACATGACCGAGGGTGTGACCATCCTCAGCAAGAAGATCTACGCCCTGCACCAGCTCATCCTGTGGATCTGCGTGGGCATCGCGGTGGTGGTGTTCGGCGCGATGATCTATTCGCTGGTCAAGTTCCGTAAGTCGCAGGGCGCGGAAGCCGACAAGACGCTGGTTCACAGCACCAAGGTGGAAATCATCTGGACCGTCATCCCGATTGCCATCCTGGTGTTCATGGCGGTGCCCATTGCCAAGACGCTCATCGAGATCGAGGACATGGGCAAGGTGGACGTCAACATCAAGGTGACGGGCTACCAGTGGAAGTGGGAATACGAATACCTGGGCCAGAACGTCAGCTTCTTCTCCACGCTCAAGCGTGACAGCGACGCCGCCCGCCAGCTCGGTTCGGGCATCGATCCGCACACGGTTCCCAACTACCTGCTGGACGTCGACAACGTGCTGGTCATCCCGGCCGGCCAGAAGATCCGCTTCCTGTTGACCGCGCAGGACGTCATCCATGCCTGGTGGGTGCCGGCCTTCGGCATGAAGAAGGACGCGATCCCGGGATACGTCAACGAAATCTGGGTGCAGGTCGACGCCGACAAGACCGGCGTGTACCGCGGGCAGTGCGCCGAGCTCTGCGGCCGCGACCACGGCTTCATGCCCATCGTCGTGGAAGTGAAATCCCCGGCCGATTTCGATGCCTGGCTGCGCGCCAAACAGACCGAGCAGAAGCTCGCCGGCGTCGCTCCCTCGGCCACCGCAGCGGTCGAGACCGCGGTCGCCTCGACCGCGCCGGCCGTCACTCAGCAATAAGTTTCAGACGAGAAAGTCAGACATGGCACACGAACACACAGCCGATACACACGATCACGACCATTCTCATGACGACCACGACCACGGCCCGGCTCAAGGCTGGCGCCGCTGGGTCTATGCGACCAACCACAAGGACATCGGCACGATGTACCTGGTGTTCGCCTGCGTGATGTTCTTCATCGGTGGATTCATGGCGATGATCATCCGCGCCGAGCTGTTCCAGCCCGGCCTGCAGCTGGTCGAGCCGCAGTTCTTCAACTCGATGACCACGATGCATGCGCTGGTCATGATCTTCGGCGCGGTCATGCCGGCATGGACCGGTCTCGCGAACTGGATGATCCCGATGCAGGTGGGCGCGCCCGACATGGCGCTGCCGCGACTGAACAACTTCTCGTTCTGGATCCTGCCGTTCGCCTTCACGCTGCTGCTCAGCACGCTGTTCGTGCCGGGTGGTTCGCCGGCCGGCGGCTGGACGCTGTATCCGCCGCTGTCCCTGCAGGGTGGCGATGGATTCCCGATGGCTATTTTTGCCATCCACCTGATGGGCGCGAGCTCGATCCTCGGCTCCATCAACGTGGTCGTCACCATCATGAACATGCG
>Ga0157375_10004703_pt1 | contig 11880 bp, 11 predicted proteins | sample M35metaG_FD_115311 | JGI IMG/M metagenome (GOLD analysis project Ga0157375, IMG submission 115311) | Miscanthus rhizosphere microbial communities from Kellogg Biological Station, Michigan, USA - M3-5 metaG | ecosystem: Host-associated > Plants > Roots > Rhizosphere > Soil | place: USA: Michigan...
CATGGTATCCTTATAAGTTATCGTTCCGTCAAAATCAAAACAATACAATTTCTTCATTTTAATTAAAGCTTTAATTTTTTAAATATAAATTCAGGAATATTCCTGATAATCATCATAATAATTGCCCAAATCGGTAAAACATACACTACATTTTTCTGCTTTTTAAAAGCTTTGTAAATGCAATCTGCAGCCTGTTTCGGAGTTGCTGTCAATTTCGGATTTAATGGTAAACCTTCCGTCATTTTGGTCGCCATAAATCCCGGTTTTACGGTCATTACATGAACTTTCTTTTCAAAAAGATAATTTCTTAACCCGCTCAAATATGCCGTAAAAGCTGCTTTTGCGCTTCCGTAAATGAAATTACTCTGTCTTCCTCGATCTCCTGCTACAGACGATAAACCAATGATTGTTCCTGATCTTCTGCTTTCAAACTTCTGAGCAAAATAATTCATTACAGGCACTAATTTTGAGTAATTAATATCAATAATTCTCTCTGTATTTTTATTATCATACAAGCCTTCTTCCGTTCCTTCACCCAGATATCCTGTTGCACAAAATAACAGGCTTGAGCTGATATTATCAAAATTATTGTAATCAATTTCTTTCGTTACGTCAAGCTCGATAACCTCGGCTTGCTGAAGAAATTTCACATCAATATGTCTTGCAAATCTTTCCGTAGTTTCTTTGCTGGAGGTAAAAAGATAGATTTTTTCAAATTTTTCCCCTTCCTGCAATGCTTTTTCCACAAAAGCCTGTGCCACTTCAGATGTACTTCCTAAAACGATCATTTGTGTTAATTATTATTTATGATTCTTTTGTGCTGTAAAGACACAAATTTCGAACTCTGCGTATTTTTAAGATAATTGGTCAGCGAAGACCTGCTCATGCTGTCTTTCGTAAGGTAAATTCTACCCCCAAACTCCTGCACGATCTGATCTAATTGGTCTACCAGTTTCTTCAATTTTGAATTGACTTTAAAATCTAAAGCCAGCGTATACCCTTCAACCGGGAAAGAATTGTAGGCTTCAGGATTGTGTTTTCCAAACAGTTTTAAAACTGCAAGGAAAGAACCGTTTCCGCTGTTTGCAATTGTTTCAAGGATTCTTTTCATTCCTTCTTTTCCGGTTTCTTTCGGGATTACCATTTGATATTGAATGAATCCCGATTTTCCGTAGATTCTGTTCCATTCATGAATAGCATCCAAAGGATAGAAAAATGTTTCGTAATCAATGAAATTTTTAACTTCTTTTTTAGTCTGCTTGTTAAAATATAATAAGTTGAAAATTTTCACCGTTAAAGCATTCAGAACAAATCCCGGAAAGTAAAACGGAACCGTTGGCTCAAATTTTTTCTTTAATCTTAAAGATTTGTCTTTTAAATTTTGTGGTAATTCATGTTGAAAAGCGTGCTCACCTCTCATCAGAATACTTCTTCCGATATTTTTTCCTTTTTGAAGACAGTCGATCCAGGCAACAGTGTACGTCCAGCTTTCACTTTCGTCAAACAATCTGAAAATTTCATCAAGATTTTCTGCTTTGATGCTTTCCTGACGGATGTATGCAGATTCTATATTTTTAAGCTTAAATTTTGCGGTAAGAATAATTCCCGTTAATCCCATTCCACCAATGGTAGCCCAGAATTTTTCGATATTTTCATCTCTTGAACAGGTTATGATTTCACCGTTTTCGATCATTAATTTAAATTCAAGTACATACTCCGAAAAACAGCCTTCTGCATGGTGATTTTTACCATGAACATCAGATGCAATCGCACCTCCTACAGAAACAAATTTTGTTCCCGGAGTTACGTACAGAAAATATCCCTGCGGAACAGAGATTTCCAGAACTTCTGAAAGTAAAACTCCTGATTCGCATTCAATAATCCCGTTTAAGCGGTCAAAACTGATGAATTTATTTAATTTTTTTGTTGAAAATATATGTTCGCCCAAAGAAGCGTCGCCGTAACATCTTCCGTTTCCTCTTGCGATAACTTCATTATGATCAAGTACAAATTCTTTTATTTTTTTGAAGCTGTCATCAGACTTCATTTCCTTTTCCACTATGGGAAAATTACCCCAGTTGGTAACTTTTTGTATAAAATTCGGCTTCATTTTTTAAAGTAAATTTGAATTAAAAATGTAGCAACCCACAATATTAATGTGATTTGGATGTATCTGTCTCTGTAAACGATTTTCGTTGGAGATTCCGTCCTGTTGTACACCAGCGTTTGCTGTAAATATCTTAAAAACGCGAATACAACAAAGATTACCGTATAAAAAACACGTTCATGAAATTTTGCCTGTACTTCCGGCGACAATGTAAACATTAAGTAACATACGATCGCCAATGTTACGGAAATCGAAAGCGCAATGTCTGCAAATTGTACATTATAGCCGTCCAAAGCCTTTCTCGTTTTCCCGGAAACCTGAGCATTGATGAGCTCTCCCCTCCTTTTTCCGATCGCTAAAACCAGCGCCAGAACAAATGTTAATAAGATCGCCCACTGAGAAATGCTGATCCCGGTAATGTAACCTCCTGATAGCACTCTCAACACAAAACCAATCGCAATAATGGAAATATCAATGATAGGAACATGCTTTAATTTAAATGTATAAGCCAGATTCATCACAAAATAGAATCCTACGATGGTCGCAAATTTCCAAAGATTCTCGTGAAAATAAGCTTGCGCTACGAATACCAATGCGATATCAAGAACCATTAATCCAATTAAAATTCCTATAGCTCTTGATTTTGAAATAGCACCACTTGCCAGGGGACGGCGTCTTTTTTCGGGGTGTTTTCTGTCTGCTTCAATATCGTTGTAATCATTTAAGATGTATACAACACTCGCAGCCAACGAGAAAATAATGAAAGCAAAGACACTTTTCGAAAGTAAATCTATATTTTTAATATTGCCTGAAAAAAATAGGGGGACAAAAACAAAAAGGTTTTTCACCCATTGCTCTACTCGGAGTAGTTTTAAATATTTCTTCATCTATGTTAAATCAATTGCAAAAATAGTGAATTTCAAATAAAAAATTACCTCATAAAAATACAAAAAAAAACCGCCGAAGCGGTCTTTATGAAAATATTTATATATTAAATTAATTACTGCCCTTGTTTGGCCTCGTTAATCATTTTTTCATTTGCGGTAATTGCAAATTCCACTCTTCTGTTTTTAGCTCTTCCTTCATCTGTATCATTTGATGCAACCGGCATGCTTTCTCCTTCACCTAAAGCGAATAATCTGCTAGAAGCAATACCTTTACTTGCTAAATATGCTTTTACAGAATTTGCTCTGTTTTCAGAAAGTTTCTGATTGTAAGCATCTGTACCTTTGTCATCAGTATGACCATAAATATTGATATTTGTATCAGGATTGTTAATAAGAACCTGTGCCAATTTATCAAGGTTTGTTTTTGCTGTACCGGAAAGTGCTGTTGAATTAAAATCAAAATTTACAATACTTTCATTTAAAGTAATTTTGATACCGTCTCCCACTCTTTCTACTTGAGCTCCAGGTAAGGTTTCTTTAATTTCTTTTGCCTGCTTATCCATTTTATTACCGATAACGTTACCTGCAACTCCACCGATAATACCTCCTAAAACAGCTCCTAAAGCCGAGTTTTTACCACTACCAACATTATTTCCCAAGATACCGCCGATTACAGCTCCTGATGCCGCACCTACGGCTGTACCTCTTTGTTGGTGATTTGAATTCTGAACAGCCTCACAACTTGTCAGCAATAATGCTGATGATAAGAAAAGGGCTCCGATATATGTTTTACTAAATTTCATTTTTTAATCTTTTATGTTTATTATTATTTCATTCCTGCTCTTTCGAAGTTGTAAACAACTCTTACGTTTTCTCCGTCAAACGGAACGTTTTGTTCAAGCGAAAACTGATCTGTAGTCTGATTGGTCAGTGTTAAAGTATATCCTGCAACATTTTGCTTTGCTTTCGTACCTGCTGCAATTTTTTTGAAATTGAAAGTATTCCCGCTTACTACATCTACTTTAATCGGCTGATTAAATCCTCCTCCACAATTTCCACCTCCATTTACAGTATAAGCTCCTGTGTAGTTATTCGGAATTAATCTCCAGTGACTTCCCACAAAACATTGTGCATCTACTCCATCATCGAAAGGTTTGATTTTAAATTTCTTATCGTAATCTACACTCACGATTTGCCAGTCTCCCTTCATTTTAAGGAATTCTGATCTCTGACTTTGGGCTGTTTTTGCGTTATTAACCGCGGAACAAGACACTGCAAAAAGTGATGTTCCCAACATCCCTGCAATAAGTAGCTTTTTCATTTTGTTGTTTATTATTTTGTTACCTTAAAGTTACAAAAAACCGTGCCAAAATTGAAAAATTTAAATAAAAAAAGTCCGAAAATTTCGGACCTTGTATGTTTTATTCTTAAATTCAGAAAGATATGCTATTTTTTAACACGCTTTTTTATTGATTTCGCAGGCTTTTTCACATCAGAAGATTTTCCGTTGTAAAAATTAGTATATGCATATTCTGCTGCTTTTTTCAAATCAATTACCCCTCCTGCCTGAGAGAAATCACTAAACTGATTTTCAGTACTAGGATTACTTGATTTTACTAAAGCTTCGATAACCTGATCCGGCTTTAAGTTTGGCATATATGCCAGTAAAACTGCAGCAGCACCTGCTACAACCGGAGAAGCCATTGACGTCCCTTGTAAATATTTATACTCATTGTGAGGAACTGTAGAATAAATTTCTTCACCCGGAGCAAAAACATTCACCATATTTTTATTAAAGTTGGAGAAGCCCGCTCTTAACTCATTGTTTCTGTTGGTACTTGCTCCAACCACCAAAACGTTGTTTACAAATGGTTTTTCGTCTGTAATATTTTTAAAATTGGTAGGATAAGCAACGTGTTCTGCAACATTTTCATTTTCATTTCCGGCAGCTTTTACCAAAAGAACACCTTTATCCTGAGCATATTTGAAAGCATCCCAAACTACATTTTTTCCGGGAGAAACAGGTTTTCCGAAGCTCATATTTAAAACTTTTGCCCCGTTATCCACTGCATATCTGATTGCGTTGGCAACATCCTTATCTCTTTCATCACCATTCGGAACAGTTCTTACAGACATGATCTTTGCCACTTTAGACGCTACCCCATACTGGATTTCTTTTCCTTGAGGAAGTCCCGCGATAATACCGGCAACGTGCGTTCCGTGCATGGCATCAGGACCTTCGTAATGGTTATTTCCGTAACTTTTTTCAGAATAATCATCGTAGTTATCTCCTACAATTTCTTTTCTTGGATCATAGCTTAAATCATATTGCTTAGCTTCCGGACCTACCTGGTCAAGAGCCTCTTTCATTTGCTCTCTCATTGATTTTTCAAATTCTGCAGAGCTTTTTCCTTTAAATTCAGGGCTTTGAGAAACCTGACTTAAAACCTGTAAAGCAATCGCATCTTTCTGATCTGTAGGAGCTTTGATTGCAGCAACATTCTCAGGAGTTACAGACTTACCACCCAACAATCTTACCATATTAGGAATCAAATCATTGATCATTGTATAAGTTTGTGCACCCTGTTTAGCTTCTACACTTTTCTTTGCAAAAATCTCTTTAGATTTCATATACATTGCAAATTCTTCCGGCATTTTTGCCTGATTTGCTTTGTTTTTAGTAGAATCATCGCCTTCGAAAATCGGCTTGTATTTCGCAACAACTCTGGTTACTTCCATGTTGTCAACATCAATATCACCGTTTTTTCCACCGATGAAATTCCATCCGTGAATATCATCAATATACCCGTTTCCGTCGTCATCTTTCCCGTTATCCGGAACTTCATTAGGGTTAGACCAAACGTTTTTAATTAAACCTGGATGATCAACCTGAACACCACTGTCTAACACTCCAACAACAACTGTTTTAGGCTTAAGACCTTTAGATTCTAAATATTTATAAGCATTTGCCGTGTTTACACCATACACTTTAGAAGTAGCAAAATCTTTATGATACCAAGTCATAAGATCTTTATCTTCATTATTTACCTTAGCTCCTTGTGCTTCCTGAGCAAAAGAAAAGCTAAAACCCGCTAAAAATACAGCAGCTAATAATACCTTTTTCATATGTAAATTTTATTGTTTTTAAAGTTCATATGGAATCGCATTATCTTCATGGGTGTTTTGAATCCGGAACAAAGCGATTTCATTTTAGTATGATTATTTAATATTTTTAATATAAGTCAAAGATTCCGGTCCTTTGTTACAAATAAGATCCAAAATCGATAAATCATTTAAAAAACCTAATTTATCTGTAAAAGTCTGATAATATTCTTCCATTTCAAATTCTGAAGGATTTTTTGCGGAAAATTTTTCGCGAAAGTTTATCTCTTCAGGATTTTTGATATATTCTACATTCAAAGAGTGTGCCTTTTCCGTTTTCAGAATTTGCTGTAGGATTTCCAGTGCTTTTAAATTAAAATCAAGCAAATATTTTTCTTTTAAATCAAATATTTTCTTCAATTTATCCTCATAATATTCAAAGTACGGAGAACTCTGATAAGCTGTTTTGATGGATTTCCAATGAAGCTGTCTCCAATCTTCCCTGTAAGAAATCTCAATGTCTTTTAATTCCCTTTTCCCGTTGTGATGAATGGGAATGATCAATGAAAGCTTCCCGTTTGCACCATAAATATTGGCTCTGTTTCTGTAGGTCTGCTTTGGAAAACTTTCAAACTGTTCGAATAAAATTTCGTTTTCAGCATTCAAAAACACTGAAAACCAAGAAATTGGCGGCAAATAAAATACCGGTAAAAGTACATTCTTCATATTCAAAATACAAAAATGAAGCATTCTTTCAAATACTTCATTTTATTTCTAAATTTATTTTAATTTATATTTCGTCTTCTTTCTTTTTCTTTCCCTTTCCAAAGAGTTTCATAAAATACTCCCATCCGAAGAATAAAATAAGAACCATCGCTGCGATCCACCAGTAAGAAGTTTTGTTGGCTTCCCCTGTATTTGTCGCTTTAAACATTCTGTCCCAACGAATCTTTTTTGGAGCCTGATAAGAAGAGCTTGCATCCGAGAAAACTCCTTGTACACTCATCCAGGTGAACATCGGTCTCCCAACAATATTCTCTTCAGGAACGAAACCAAAGAATCTTGCATCCAGTGATGCATCTCTATTGTCCCCAATCATCATATAATAATCCTGTTTGATTGTATATTGAGTGGCTTCTTTTCCGTTGATAAAGATCTTTCCGTTTTTCTTTTCTAAACTGTTGTGTTCATATTCAGAAATAACCCATTGATACATTGGAAGTGTTTCCTGGTTGATCGCCACCACATCTCCTTTTTTAGGAATTCTTAACGGTCCGTACCAATCCTGATTCCACGGTTTGTTGATCGGGAAAATAGACTGAGTCGTATCAATGCTTTTTGTATAGGCAGATTTATCGGCATTTAATTTATAAGAAATCGTTGCAGAACCTTTTGCATACATATTTTCCGTCATATCAATCACATTCGGTAATGTTTTGATTTCTGCAGCAGTTTTATCTGTAAGACCCTGGAACGTATAAGTGAATCCCTTATCATTCTGCTCTTCCCTTACAGGCAGGAATCCATATGTATTATAAAGCGCAGGAATATCCAACTGAGCTCCCGTATTTACTGTATAAGCATGTTGAACTTCTTGGTCACCCAAAACCGTTTCAGGTTTGTTATTAACGAAAAGTCTTCCGGCTCTCATTTCAAAAACATCACCCGCAACCGCAACACACCTTTTCACGTAAGGATCTTTTCTGTCCGTAGCTGTGTGTACCGAATCCTGAGGATAGTTGAAAACAACGATATCATTTTTTTGAGGTTTGCTGAATTGTAAAATTCTTTCGTAAGGCAATTTTACTCCGTCTACATACGATTTAGGGTCATCTTTAGGGTTACCTTTTTCACCGGAATCAAAAATAGTACCCTGCAGGAAAGGAATTGCCAAAGGACGCATCGGAAGTCTGTAACCGTAGCTCCACTTATTAACGAAAAGGAAATCACCCACAAGCAACGTTCTTTCCATTGATCCTGTTGGAATCCCGAAAGGCTGCGTTACAAAAACGTGAATAATCGTCGCAAAAACAACCGCAAAAGTAATAGAACCGACAAAAGAATCTTTCTTTTTACCTTTTGCAATTTTCTCTTCTTCAGTCAAATATAAATCATTTGCACTTTCGTCTTCTATTTCTGTATCTTTAGAATAGTTGACCGTTGCCATATAGATAAATGGAAGAATAACCGTCAAAAGCTGGTTTTGGAAAAGGCTTTTCCCGAATTTCTTCATTAAATAGATATGAAAAACCGACATCATGATCGGACCTACAATCGGTAAATACGATAAAATAGCCCACCATTTCGGATGTTTTGTTTCCTTTAAAATAATAAAGTAATTGTAAAAAGGTATAAATGCGAATAACGGACTATACCCCATTTTCTTGAACAGCTTCCACGTGGAAAGTCCCATCAATACTGATAAAATGAGAACGTAGACTGTATAAGTTAAAAAATAATTCATAAATTTTTGTGCCTAATCTATACTATAAATGATAAATGGTGAGTGATCAATGATCATCAATTATTCTATTACCAATTGATTACTGACCATTCACTTCTAATTTGTTTGCAATTTAGGGATTTTGTTACAACGTTACAGCCCTAAAACGTCTTTCATAGCGAAATTTCCTTTTTTGTCCTTAATCCATTCTGCAGCGACTACAGCACCCAACGCAAAACCGTTTCTGTTGAAGGCTGTGTGTTTGATTTCAATTTCATCCACTTCACTTCTGTAGAAAACGCTGTGAGTCCCGGGAACCTCATCTTCACGAATTGCGAAAATACCCAACTGATTTCCTTGAGTTTCTTCCAGTTTCCACGCGTCAAATTTAGGATTGTTTTTAAAGATACCTTCAGCAATAGAAATTGCTGTTCCGCTAGGCGCATCTTTTTTGTGAACGTGGTGAATTTCTTCCAACTGACAAGAATATTCATCCACATTTTTCATTAAATCAGCCAATTTTTCGTTTAAAGCAAAAAATAAATTTACTCCTAAACTAAAATTTGAGCCATATAAAAATGCTGTTCCGTTTTCAACAGCAAGATTTTCAATTTCTTCTTTCTTTTCCAGCCAGCCCGTCGTTCCGCAGATCACCGGAATTTTGTTTTCCAAACAAGCTTTAATATTATCGAAAGCTACTTCAGGCAAAGAAAACTCGATAACAACGTCAGGATTATTAAGATTTTCAGCAGTTGGAGTTTCCTTCAGGCGGGCAACGACTTCATGACCTCTTTTGGTCGCAATTTCATCAATGATTTTGCCCATTTTCCCGTATCCAACTAATGCTATTTTCATGTACTTTTTTATTTAATTTTATAATTTTACGCAAAAAATTCTGCATTTTTATTTAAAACATTAAGAATACTTAAGAAGTTAAGTTGAATTAAGAAAATCAAATTGATTTTTAAGGCTTAAAGCAACGCTAAAACTTAATATTTTTAACTCCTTAATAAAAATCTCAATGGTTAAAATAAGATTATTTTAAAATCTATAACTTAAACTTATCCCTGTTTTCGGAGGGTTAATTCCGTATTGATCCTGAATAACCGCAGGATTGAAAGTCAGATCCGGATCATGGCGACTTTCGTATAAATGTGCATCTACAACTGCATCTACAATGTTTAAAATATAAATTAAACCTGTAATGGCGATGGCATAATCTCTCTGTCTTTTTGATCTGTCCTGTGCATTTCCTAGCGCGACTTTATCCAACCATGGGTGACTGTCAACAAATTCATTGGGAGTTCCGTTTAATTTGGAGATATAATATTCACGGTATGTTTTGTACTGTCTGTCGTTCCATATTGCGATACCTACTCCGGCTCCTACCGCGCCCCAAACGATCGGGATTTTCCAATATTTTTTATTGTAAAACTGACCTAATCCGGGCAAAACGGCAGAATATAATCCCGCTTTCGTAGGATTAAGCTTTAAAGTTTTCTTTGTTGGTCCGTTTGCGCTTTCCAGATCTGCAACGACCTTGGATTCGGATTTTTCAGGTTTTGCCGCAGAAATACTGTCTTTCGGATGGTTTTCTACCCGAATCGTATCATTAGGATTTACCTGTGAATATGCAACAGCAAACAGACACAAGAAAAAAGTGAAAAATATTTTCTTCATTTATTTAATATGAGATAAAATATATTCCAGCTCGTCTTCATTTTTGAAGTCCAGAACAATTTTACCTTTTTTACCATTTGGGGAGGCTTTAATCTCCACTTTTACTTCTAAAATATCTGCAATCGTTTTCTGCGCTCTCTTATAATTATTAGAAAGCTCAGCTTTTGCTTTTTTTGCAGCCGGTGATTTTGGATTTTTCAGTGCTGTGGCAGCCTGTTCAGTCTGACGGACATTCAGTTTTTCTTTAATAATTAAATCAAATAAAATCTGCTGATGCTCTTCATTTTCAAGACTGATAATCGCTCTACCGTGACCTGCAGAAATCTCACCGCTTCTGATTGCATTCTGAATATCCGGATTTAACCTTAACAATCTGATAGAGTTGGTGATTGTACTTCTGTCCTTTCCTACTCTCTGGCTAAGATTTTCCTGGGTAAGACCGATTTCTTCCATTAATCTTTGATAGGTTAATGCAATTTCGATCGCGTCAAGATCTTCTCTCTGGATATTTTCAACAAGAGCCATCTCAAGAAGCTCCTGATCATTTACCAGACGGATATACGCCGGAATAGATGTTAAACCCGCAATTTTACTTGCTCTGAAACGTCTTTCCCCGGATATGATTTCGAACTTTTCACCATCTTTTCTTAGTGTAATAGGTTGAATTACACCAAGATTTTCTATAGACTGCGCTAGTTCGTTTAATGCTTTTTCGTCAAAATAAGTTCTTGGCTGGGTTGGATTCGGATAAATATCTTCGATTGCAACTTCTACGATATTTCCCACAAATTTATCCGCCCCTTCATCAGTAGCAGAATTGACCGTTGCTTTGGATTCCGCACTAAGAATTGCGCCCAAACCACGTCCCATCGCTCTTTTTTTGTCCTTCATAATATGCTTTAAGCTTTAAGCTTATGGCTTTAAGCTTTTTTAATTTTTAACTAATTTTTCGTTGTTCAGCAAAACCTCTTCTGCCAATTGAATGTACTGGATCGCTCCTTTACTTTCTGCATCATAGTTTAAGATACTTTCACCAAAACTTGGCGCTTCACTTAACCTTACGTTTCTGCTGATGATTGTTTCGAAAACCATTTCAGGGAAGTGGGCATTTACCTCTTCTACCACCTGATTAGACAATCTCAATCTGCTGTCGTACATCGTAAGCAGCAAACCTTCGATATCTAAATCCTTATTATGGATTTTCTGAACGTTTTTGATTGTATTTAATAACTTTCCAAGACCTTCCAACGCGAAATATTCACACTGGATCGGGATAATTACAGAATCTGCTGCTGTAAGCGCATTTACCGTAATCAAACCTAAACTCGGCGCACAATCGATGATGATATAATCGTAATCATCTCTTACGCTTTGCAATGCTTTTTTAAGCATATATTCACGGTCTTCTTTGTCTACCAATTCGATTTCCGCCGCTACCAAGTCGATGTGAGAAGGCACAATATCAAGATTGGGTGTTGCCGTTTTTTTGATACAGCTTTTGGTATCCATGCTGTGTTCTAATAAATTGTAAGTAGAATACTGCACATCATCCACTCCCAGACCAGACGTTGCATTTGCCTGAGGATCAGCATCAATGATTAATATTTTCTTCTCCAATACACCTAATGCCGCTGCAAGATTTACAGCCGTTGTAGTTTTAC
>Ga0157375_10004706_pt1 | contig 11874 bp, 9 predicted proteins | sample M35metaG_FD_115311 | JGI IMG/M metagenome (GOLD analysis project Ga0157375, IMG submission 115311) | Miscanthus rhizosphere microbial communities from Kellogg Biological Station, Michigan, USA - M3-5 metaG | ecosystem: Host-associated > Plants > Roots > Rhizosphere > Soil | place: USA: Michigan...
ACGCGCTCGGTCTTCGGCTCTCTCCGGCGCCGCGCCGCATTCGTCGTCAGCTCGATGCGGTGGAGCTCGACGCGCGGCGCGCCTTCGCGCGCTGGCTGCGGGAAAACCGGCGCGCGCTGGGAGACATTCTCGAACACGGCACCTGGCTCGATGCGACCGACGTCGACACGCTGCTGGATCTCTCGTTTCCTGGCATCGACGAGCTCGTTGGCCTGATGGAGATCGAGCGCTTCGCGCGCAGCGGAAAATACGACGTGATCGTCGTCGACACCGCGCCAACCGGCCATACGCTGCGGCTGCTTGCGGCACCGGAGACGGTCGGCGTCGTCGCCGGTGTTTTGGACGCGCTGCAGGATGAGCACCGGGTGATTCGCGACCAGTTGGCGCGCGTCACGCGCGGACCAGAGCAGGCCGATCGGCTGATCGCGAGCCTCGGGGCGCAGGCTGCCCAGATCGCGTCGCGGCTCCGCGATCGCCGCCGGACGTCCTTCCGGTGGGTGACCCTGCCGGAGATGTTGTCGGTGGACGAGAGCATTGATGCGTTCCACGCGCTCGAGCGCGCCGGTCTGCGCGTCGACGAAGTGGTCGTCAATCGCCTGCTGCCGCCGGCGCGTCCCTGTCCGTTGTGCGATCGGCGCCGCGTGGAGGAACAGAAGGCGCTCCGAGTTATTCGACGCCGTCTCGGTGGTCGCCGTCGCCTGCGCCTGATACCTGCCGACGTGAAGGAGCCGCGCGGCGCTCGACCACTCGCGGCGCTCGGGCGAGTGATGACCGACGACTCGAGGCAGCTGACGCATCCCCGGCTGACAGCCGCCAAGGCGCCCGCCGACACCCGTCCGACGGAAGCGGTTGCGCCCGAAGCGCTGACGGCGATCCGCGGCGCCTCGCTGATCTTCTTTGGCGGAAAAGGGGGAGTCGGAAAAACGACGGTCGCCGCCGCCACCGCGCTCCGGATGGCGCGCGCCGCTCCGGAGCGGCGCATCCTGCTGCTATCGACCGATCCGGCGCACTCGCTGGCCGATGTGCTCGACGCACCGGCGAGCGATGAGCCTGCCATCATCACGCCCGGTCCGCCAAACCTGCGCGTTCGCGAAATTGATGCCCCGCGGGCGCTTGCGGCAAAGCGCGCCGAGCTCGAGGCGGCGCTGACGGAAATCGCGTCCGCCGTCGGCCAGGGTGCACCGGGTACCGTCGCCGATCGCGGGGCCGAGTTGATGAACCTGGCGCCACCCGGCATCGACGAGCTGTTCGGGATCGTCTCCGTGCTCGACGCGCGCGCCGACTATGATGCGATCCTCGTCGACACCGCGCCGACCGGGCATGCGCTGCGGCTGCTCGAGCTGCCGGACGCGGCTCGCGAGTGGGTGCAGGCGCTGTTGCGGGTGCTACTGAAGTACCGAGGTCTGATCCGTCCGGGTGAGCTGGCCCGCGAGCTGGTCGCGGTGGCGAAGTCGATCCGGGAGCTGCAGGCGCTGCTGCGTGACCGGACTCAGACGCGGTTCATTACGGTGACGCGAGCGGCCGAGACGCCGCGGCTCGAAACCGAGCGATTGTTGAGACGATTGCGACGCCTTGGGCTGTCAACTCCTGCGGTGATCGTCAACACGTTGACGGACAACCCCGGCACCTGCGTCCGTTGCCGTACTGTCGCCGCCGCCGAGCGTAGGGCGCTGACAGCCCTTCGGCGAACGCTCCAGCGCCAGGGCCGACGTTCGGAGCAGTGCGCTATCATCCAGGCCCCGCTCGTGGCTCCGCCACCGACCGGAGTGGCGGCGCTCGAGCGATGGGCCGGTCGGTGGAAGTTAGAACTTGGAACTTAGAAGTTAGAACTTAGAACGAAGCACGAAGCGACGGAGATGCCGAAGACCGCCACTTATCTGTTCTGCGTCATCGCGGCGGCGCGGCGCCCGCGCGTGCCGGCGAAGACGCGCCCGTTGCCGGGTCTGGGGCCCGTACGGATCCTCGATGTCGATGGTGGAACCTACCTGGTGGTTGCGGACGCACCGCTCAGCCGGTACAGCGAAGACGCGATCAATCGAGGGCTTGCCGATCTCGAATGGGTGTCCCGCGCCGCGGTGGCGCACGAATCGGTCATCGAATCGTTCGTTGACGAGACCGCGATCCTGCCGATGAAGTTGTTCACAATCTTCACGAGCGATGCCCGTGCGCTGGAGCACATCGCCCGGCAGCGAACGCGGATCGCGTCGCTGGTCAAGCGCGTGGCGAACAATCAGGAGTGGGGCGTTCGTCTGGTGCTGGATCGCACGGCAGCGCAGCGCGCGTCGGCGTCCGCGATCGGAAAGAGGCGCACGGCCGCGATTGCCGGCGCGTCTGGCGCGGCTTACCTGACACGCAAGAAGGCTCAGCGAGATGCAGCGGTCGAGCTGGCCTCGCGCGCCCGCGACATCGTGGCCGGGTTGTACGATCGACTCGAGGCGCGAGCGAAGCTGGCCAAACGTCGGGCTGCCAGCGAGCTACCGGTCAAGGGCGGACCGCTCCTGCTCGACGCGGCCTTTCTCGTGCCGAAAGCGCGCGCGGCCTCGTTCAAGTCACTGGCGGCGCGCGAAGCCCGTGGCCTGTCGAGGCAGGGATACGCGATGACGGTCACCGGTCCGTGGCCGCCCTACACCTTCGTTCAGGAGTGACGATGCCGCGCGCGCGCAAATCGAATGCGAACACGATGGTCGCGGCTCAAGTGCTCGACCCCCCTGAATCGACGGTTCTCGATGTCATCGATTCGTTGCTGAACAAAGGCGTGATGGCGAACGGCGACGTCACCCTCGGTGTCGCGGGCGTCGACCTGATTTATTTGCGCCTGTCGTCGATCCTCTGTGCCGCCGATCGGATCAAGCTGCCGATCGCCGAGCCGGAGCCGGCGCGGCGGCCGAAACGCCGGACGCGCCGGTGAGGAAGGTCAGGAAGCGGAAGGCGCACGCCACCAGGAAGAGGCCAGGCCGCCGCCGCGCGGTCGCGGCCACGCCTGTCACCGCCGCGGAGCTGCGCGCCCTGAAGCGTGAGGTGTCCAGACGCGCGGGGACCTTGCGCTGGAATCCGGAGCCGGAGGACGTTCAGAAGTCGGTCGCGCAACTCGTGCTGACGATTGTGGAGTTCCTGCGCAAGCTGATGGAGCGTCAGGCGATTCGCCGGATGGAGCAGAAGACGCTGACGAAGAAGGAAGTGGAGGCCGTTGGCGCCGCGCTGATGACGCTCGAGGAAACGATTCGCGACATCGGACGCCGATTCGGTCTCACTCCCGAGGATCTGAATCTCGATCTCGGTCCGCTCGGGAAACTGATGTAGCAACCTACAAAGATCTGAGGAACGACAGCAGCCGCTGCCGATCGTCCGGCGAGAGCTGCGCGAAGCCGCGACTGGACAGTTCGCCCTCGCGCTGGTGGCGCAGGATCGATTCCTCGATGGTGGACGCGCTGCCGTCGTGCAGGAACGGCCGCCGATGCCGGAGACCCCACAGCGCCGGCGTCCTCATCTCCTGCGGCGTCGCCGCGGCCTGCTGGATCCCGTCCCCGGTTCCGATGTCGTGCAGCAGGAGATCCGAGAAGAGCGGCACGCTCTTCCGGTGGAATACAGGATTCGTATTCGGTCCGGTCAGCAGCGCCGGCACATGGCATGCGGTGCAGCCGATGGCGTCGAAGATCCGTTCGCCGTCGCGGACCACTGCGTCGATCGGTCCGCGGGCAACCGGCGCGAGGAACCGCATGAACGCCTCGAAGTTGTCGATGCCGCGCTTGCGCGTGATCGGATTGCGCACGTCTTCGGGATCGGGCCGCAGATCGCAGCGCTTGATCTGTTCCTCGCTCATCCCGAATGCGAACTCCTTCGGGAAGAGATCGTTGGTGATCCCCATTTCGTTGCGATAAGCGTCGCCGGCGAACGCCAGCAGCGTTGCCTGTTGCGCCTTCCAGCCGAAGCGGCCGACCCGCCGCTGGCCGGTCGCCACGTCGGTGACGATCCCCGCGCGCCCGGATACGCCGTTGCCGTCGCGATCGAAGGGGTCTTCGAGCGCGAGCAGCGTGTCGTCCGCGATCGCCTCGACGAAGCCTGCGCCGAACACGGGAATCGGCGCGCGCCGCGCGACGACATTTACGTCGGCGGGTATCACCGGCTGGCAGGTGTGCTGCGGCACCGAAAACAAGTGCATCAGCGTGTTGCCGGACGTGTCCAGCGCGTCGAACGCCCCGGCGGCGTCCCGGTACGCGGCTCGGGTCTCGAGCACAAGGCTGGTGCCGCCGATTGCCGGCACGTTGTGACAGGCCGCGCAGCTCGTCGCGTTGAACGCGGGTCCCAGCCCGTCCTCGGCGGTTTCGACCTCTGTGAAATCCTCGAGGCCCACCCGGAATTCCTCGAATTCTGTCGGCGTGATCCCGGGAATCGGGTCGCCTGGGTTGACGGCCCGCTCCTGTCCGCCGGCGATCAGCGTCGTGGCAATTGCCGCGGTCGCCCAGACCCCGAGCCCGACACCAATTCGCTTCAGTACCGTCATTTGCGGCTCTGGCTGGCCGACGGGTCCCTCACCAGCAGCTCGCCCCTCATGAAATGGTGGCCGGCGCCGCACATGCGCGTGCACTCGAACACGTAGCGTCCCGGCTCCGGGGCCCGGAACGACACGGACACTTCGCCCCGGCCACGCTTCGGGATCACGACGTTGACGCTGGTGCCGGCGATGCGGAACCCATGCGCGGTGTCGTCGCTGCTCACGCGCATCTCGATCTCCTCGCCGGCATCGACCACGATCCGCGACGGCGTAAAGGCAAAGCGCTCGGCGCTGACGCGGACGACGCGCCGCTGTGTTTGGGATCCGGCATTCACCCCCGGCATCAGGAGGGCCACGGCCATCACCATGCTTGTTGGGTATCGCATCAGAACCACCATCCGATCCCGACGTTGAAGCTGTTTGGCGCGGTGACGACAGCGCTCTGGTTTCGCTGCCAGATGTAATCGACTTTAACGGCGATGTCCGGATCCGGGTAGTACGTGGCACCGGCGATCCACGCGTCACGATCGAATTGCTTCAGCGGGATATATCCCGAGGGCATCCGAAACTGGGTGTCGTAGTTCTCGTACCGCGCGAAGCCCACGACATCGCGCCCTGCGCCCCCCTGCCACACTCGATAGGCGCCTTCGGCGTAGAAGCCGCGCAGTGTGCGCGCGATATTGGGCGACACGCCCGTGAGCTGGCTAATCGTGAGATTGAGGCGCGCGGCGTCGCCGATCCAAACCTGTGCGAACTCGCCGCGCAGCTGCAGGCGATTGCGCTTGTATTGGACGTCGGCCTCTCCAACGCTAACCTGGACGTCCAGCCGCGGCGCGAGGAAACTCGAGTTGCCGCTCCAGGCGCTGGCCCCCAACAGGAGTCCAGGAACGCCGATGTGCTCCACGCGACCCGCGTAGGCCACGTTGCGGACGACAGACCGCGAGCCCTTCTGCCGGCCGTTGCGAATGCCTTCGTCGGCCGAGAATTCGAGTGCGTTGAGCGGCGCCATCACATACGCGCGATACCTGAAGCCGCGGCCGACTTCGCCGAACACGCCCGCGCCGTTTTCAAACCAGGTGGTCGGGATGATGAAAGTGTCGACGAAGGGACGCTCGACGCCTTGAAACGAGGGCGGCTCGTGACGCTCGTTGATGATGCCCATCGGCACCAGCAGCATCCCCGCCCGCACGTTGAACGGGCGGGTCACCAGGAAATCGACGTACGCCTGTTCCAGCTCGACCTCACCGCGCTCTTCCAGTCCCTCGACGAACGCATGCTCCAGCTCGAGCTCGGCGACGAACTGAATCCGCGGCGAAAAACTATGACTGACGATCAGCACGAAGCGATGGAAGTCGAGCACGCCATCCTCGGCTTCGCCCTTGTTGAAGTGAAAGTCCATGTAGCCCGAGATGGGCCCAGTCGTCGGCACTGCGTCTCCCGGGGGCGTTTGCGCCACAGCCTGGGTGGAGGCGAGGAGCAGAAATCCAGCGAGGTAGATTGACCCATCAAATTTCATATTTTGATGAGTCATAATATGGGCTGATGGGGCCGCCGTCAAGCTCGAAACGGCTTTTTTAGGGTCACTCGGTATCATGCGATCTGATGTTTTCGCGCCGCGTTCTCCTTCGCGCCCTCGGCCTGACGCTGGCCGGCGGGTTGACGACCGCGATCGCGGCACACGCGGACGACGCGAACAGCTTCGCGCAGCAGATTGCCCTGAGCTATCACGTCGACCCGCATCGCGTTCTCGCGGCGGACATCGATCGCGACGGCGACCTCGACGTGCTCGCGGCGACCGATGACGGATTCAAGGTCTGGGTGAACGACGGCCACGGGCGCTTTACGTCCCGGGCGCCGGAGTCCGGCCCGCTCGCCGACGGACACCCTGCCGCCAACTCGTGGAATGGTGCCGAGTCGCTGGACCGTGAAACGATTCAGAGCGAATCGATCCCCATCGTCGGCAGCTACGCGCACGCGCCCCCCGACACCGCGTCGCGATCTGCCGCCACGTTCGACGCCGTTGTCCGCCGCAGTTCCGCGCTCGGTTTCCGCACTCCACGCGCCCCGCCCTCCGTCTAGACCGTTTCTCAATTCACACCGGTCACCAACCCATCCGACGAAGGGCTGTCATGTCACGTGTGTTTGCGTACGTTCTCGCGGTCGGCGTGTTTGCCTCTTCAGCGTCGGCGCAGCCGCTGACGATTGCGGCGGCGATTGACGAGGCGGTCCAGCACAACCTCTCGCTGCTGGCGGCGCGGAGCAGTCTCACGATCGCCGACGCGCAGATGATCTCGGCTCGGCTGCGTCCGAACCCGGTCGCGAGCGTCAGCGCCGATCATCTCGACGCCCTCGGTACCGGATTCAACGAAACCAACAACGGCGGTCCACCCGAAGTCGCCGTGCGCGTCGACCTTCCGCTCGAGCGCGGCGGCAAGCGCGAGGCGCGCATCGCCGTCGCGACGGCCATCAGATCGGAGGCCGAGGCGCAGTTCGCCGATGCCGTACGGACACTCCGGCAGGACGTCACGCTTGCCTGCATCGACGTCATGGCCGCGCAAGCGCTGCGTGCGCTGATGGCCGACACGCTGGGTACCTACGAAGGGCTCGCCCGTGTGAACAAGGCAAGGGTCGTCGCCGGATCGATTCCCGGGTTCGAAGCCACGCGTTCCGAAGTCGCGATGCTGCAGTTCCGTGCGACCGTCGTTCGAGCCGATCTCGACCTCGCGAAGGCGACGGCGCAGTTGAGGACGCTGCTCGGTCGTCCACCTGAAGCGCCGCTCGAAATCGTCGATGCCCTCGCCATCGCCGCAAGCGAACGGACCGCAGACGATGTCGCCGCTGTCGAGTCGCTCGCGCTTCGATCGCGGCCCGACCTGCTGTCGCTTCAGCTCGCGCAGGCGCGCTCAGTTGCCGATCTGCGACTGCAGGAGGCGCTCGGCCGCGTCGACTACACCGTCGGAGCCGAATATCGGCGGCAGCAGGGCATCTCCGGCCGATCGAACTCGCTCGGGTTCTTCTTCAGCGCGCCGCTTCCACTCTTGAGCCGCAACCAGGGAGAGATTGCGCGGGCGGGTGCCGAGCGGGATCAGGCCGGCCATCTGATTGCCGCCCGCCGCGCACAGGTGATTGCCGACGTCCGCAGCGCGCATCACGACTACACGGTCACACGCGAGCTCGTAGCCGGAATCGAGCGCGACCTGCTCGTGCCAGCCGGACGAGTGCGCGACATTTCCTCCTACACCTACCAGGCGGGAGGCGGGACGCTGCTCGAGCTGCTCGACGCTCAGCGCGCCTTCAACGAGACGATGCAGACCTATGTGGATGCGCAGGCGAACCTGCGACGCGCGATCGCGCGGCTGAACGCCGCCGCCGGAACCGAGGTGGTGCGATGACCTGTCTCAGCAAGCTGGTGCCTGCGGTCTTGCTCGCCTGCGTCGCCCTTGCCGGCGACGGTTGTCGAGGCCGCGCTGCGATGCCGCCGCCCTCCGAGCAAGCGATTGCCGACCCACCCGCGCGATCGAGCGAGATCGCGCTCGACTCGAAAATGCTGACGTCGATCAAAGTTGAGACGATCGGCGGATCCGCCTCGAACGGGCAGCTCGCCGTCGCCGGGAAGGTGCAGTTCGACGAGGATCGCGTCGCGCGCGTGCTGGCGCCGTTGTCGGGTCAGGTGGTGGACCTCCAGGTGAAACTCGGCGATGCCGTCCGAAAGGGACAGACGATCTGCATGCTCAGCAGCCGCGACGCCGCCGCTGCTGCTGGCGAGCACATCGAAAGCCGCAAGGATCTAGAGCTCGCCGAAAAGAACGTCACGATGACGGAGGACCTGTTCGAGCACCAGGCGGCGTCGAAGATGGCGCTCCAGCAGGCACAGAACGACCTGGCCAAGGCTCGTGCCCGTGCCGCTCGGACGGAGGAGGCGCTGCGGGTGCTCGGCGTCGCCGTCCAGGACGACGTTTCCAGGTTCAACGGCCGCGTCCCGATTCGCGCCCCTATTCCCGGTGTTGTGATCGAGCGCCGCGTGACCGACGGACAATTCGCGCCAGCAGATGGTACGCCGCTGCTGACGGTCGCCAACCTCGACACCGTGTGGGTGATCGGCGATCTCTTCGAACGCGATCTCCGGTTCGTCCGACCCGGTCAGCCCGCGATCGTGACGACGACCGCGTATCCAGGCGAGCGGTTCGAGGGCAAGATCAACTACATCAGCGAATCGATCGATCCCGCCTCGCGCACAGCCAAGGTGCGCGTGAGCGTCGCCAACCCGGCAGGCCGGCTGAAGCCCGAAATGTACGCGGCGGTCGCGCTCACGGTGGCCGGTGACGAGCGTGCGCCCACTGTGCCGGCCAATGCGATCTTCACCGAAGGCGGGCACAGCTTCGTCTATGTGGAGCTCGCACCCGGCCGCTTCGTGAGGCGAGCCGTGGAGGTGGCCGCCGGCGAGGGTCCCAGCCGCCGGGTCCTCACCGGTCTCCACCTCGGCGAACGCATCGTCGTGGACGGTGCGCTCCTGCTGCGGCAGGAAGAACAGCAGCGGGCGAGCTGATGGTCCGGAAACTCGTCGCGTTTGCGCTGTATCAGCCGTTGTTTCTGGTGCTGGTCACAGTCCTGTTCATCGGAGCCGGCATCGTCGCCTTTCGAGCGCTGCCGGTGGAGGCGTTTCCCGACGTCACCGACGTCCAGGCCACGGTGATCACCCTGGTGCCAGGCCACGCGGCGGAGGAGGTGGAGAAGCAAGTCACCATTCCGCTCGAGATCGTGCTGGCCGGCGTTCCGCATGCGGTGCGGATGTTTTCGCACACTCAATTCGGGCTCTCGTTCCTCACATTGACCTTCGACGACGAGGTGGACGACTACTTCGCGAGGCAGCGGGTGCTCGAGCGGCTGCAGCAAGCCGATCTTCCGCCGGACATCCAGCCGCAGCTGGCGCCGCTGTCGACACCGGTTGGAGAGTTGTACCGCTTCCGCCTGGTGTCGGACCATGCGAGCCCGACGGAACTGCGCGGCATCGAGGACTGGGTGGTCGAGCGTCAGCTGAAGATGGCTCCCGGCGTGGCCGACGTCGTCAGCCGCGGCGGGTTCATCAAGCAGTATCAGGTGAACGTCGACCTCGCCCGGATGAAGGCCTACGGCGTCGTACTGCAGCAGGTCTTCACCGCGCTCGGTCGCGGCAACGTGAACGCCGGCGGGAACTACATCGAGCAGGGCGAGCAGCAGTATCTGATTCGCGGCGTCGGTCTGCTGCGAACGCCCGAAGACATCGGCACCATCGTCGTGGCGGAACACGGCGGCACGCCGCTGCTGATTCGGGACATCGCGGACATCCAGGTCGGCGCCGTGCCCCGTCAGGGCCTCGTCGGGCGAAACGACGACGACGAGATCGTCGAGGGGATCGTCCTGATGCGCAAGGGCGAGAATCCCTCCAAGGTGCTGACCGAGGTCAAGGCACGGGTCGAGCACCTGAACGCGTCGATTCTGCCCAAGGGCGTACGGATCGAGCCGTTCTACGACCGCTCGGCGCTCATCCAGACGACGTTGACGACGGTGTTTCGGAATTTGCTGGAAGGCGCGCTGCTGGTGACGCTGGTCCTGTATGTGTTTCTGCGCAACTGGCGGGCGGCCGGAATCGTGGCGGTCGTGATTCCGCTGGCGCTGCTCGCTACCTTCATCGGTCTGCGCGTCCGCGGCATCCCGGCCAATCTGTTGTCGCTCGGCGCCATGGATTTCGGGATCATCGTCGACGGCGCCGTCATCGTCGTCGAGAACGTCTTCCGGACGCTGGCGAATCAAGGCCCGGCGCGGGATCGCGAGTCAGTGCGGCAGGCCATTCTCGACGCCACCGCACAGGTCGGCCGGCCCACGCTGTTTTCGATGCTCATCATCATCGTCGCGCACATTCCGATTTTCACGCTGCAGCGGCACGAGGGTCGGATCTTCGCGCCGATGGCGTACACGGTGACATCGGCGCTGGTCGGCTCGCTGATTTTTTCGCTGACACTGGTCCCGCTGTTGTGTTTGTTTCTGCTCGGCCGCGGCGTGGCCCACGAGCGCAACCGGCTCGTTGAAGGCCTGACGCGTCTGTATCGCCGGCTGCTGACACGAGCGCTGCACCGGCCGGTGTTCGTCGTCGGCAGCGCGGTCGCCGCGCTGCTCGCCGCGCTGATGCTCGTGCCGAAGCTCGGCACCGAGTTCCTGCCGGAGTTGAACGAAGGCACGCTGTGGTTGAATCTCACGCTGCCGCCGAGCGTGTCGGTGTCACAGGCGTCGCGCATCGTCGCGCAAGTGCGGAAGGTGGTGCGCCGGTTTCCGGAGGTCACCCAGGTGATCTCGCAAGCCGGACGTCCCGAAGACGGCACGGATCCGAAGCCGATCAACATGTGCGAGTTCTTCGTGGACTTGAAGCCGCCCTCGGAATGGACCAGGAAGATCACCCGCGAAGAGCTGTCGGCGCAGATGGAAGACGCCGTCAACGAGATTCCGGGTCTTGAGCCGGCGATTTCTCAGCCGATTCGCGACAACGTGCTCGAGAGCATCTCGCAGATCGACGGCCAGATCGTGATCAAGGTCTTCGGCGACGACCCGGCGACCTTGCGATCAACGGTCAATGACGTGCTGCGGGCAGTCTCGCACGTCCGCGGCGTGTCGCGCGCGTTCATCGATCGCGCCGGCGAGGTGCCGCAGCTGCAGATTGAAGTCGACCGCGGCCGCGCCGCCCGCTATGGGCTCAACGTCGCGGATGTCGAAGATGTCGTCGAGACCGCGCTTGGCGGCAAGGTCGGGACCGAAATCTGGGACGGCGACCGTCGCTATGGGGTGGCGGTGCGGTTGCGCGAGCAGGATCGGAAGGACGTGGCCGCGATCGCCAACGTCCTGGTCGATACACCGGCGGGTCCACGAGTGCCGCTGGCCGACGTCGCCAACATTTCCGTCCGCGGCGGCAGCATGAATATCAGCCGCGAATCCGGCACACGGGTGTCGGCGATCGGCGTGTTCATCAGGGGCCGCGACATGGGCGGGATCGTCGACGACATGCGCCGGAACGTGACGCGCGACGTCAAGTTCGCGCCCGGTTATTACGCGACGTTCGGCGGCGAATTCGAGAACCAGCAGCGCGCGATGACGCGACTGGGGTTCATCGTCCCGATCAGCGTGTTCCTGATCTTCATCCTGCTGTTCAACGCCTTCGGCTCCGTGAAGAACGCCGGGATTGTGCTCGCCAATATCCCGCTCGCGTCGATCGGCGGCATCGTGGCGCTCTATCTGACCGGCATTCACCTGAGCGTGTCGGCAGCCATCGGCTTCATCGCCCTGTTCGGCCAGGCGGTGCTCAATGGCGTCGTCATGGTCAGCTGTTTTGCCGACGAGCGCGCGCTCGGTCACCC
>Ga0157375_10004709_pt1 | contig 11871 bp, 6 predicted proteins | sample M35metaG_FD_115311 | JGI IMG/M metagenome (GOLD analysis project Ga0157375, IMG submission 115311) | Miscanthus rhizosphere microbial communities from Kellogg Biological Station, Michigan, USA - M3-5 metaG | ecosystem: Host-associated > Plants > Roots > Rhizosphere > Soil | place: USA: Michigan...
AGAACATTCCTCACCCTGGTTACCATTTTTGCTTTGCGGGCCGGCTTTTGCCAGGATGCAGAAGATCTGCATATCGATAGCTTGCAGCATGAACTGGCTGTGTCCCATAACGATACCATGCGATTGATCTTATTGGGCCAAATTGCAGAAAAATATTCCGAAATAAACTATGACAGTTCTTTTTATTATGCGGAAAAAGTAATACCGCTCACCCGGAACCTACGATTTAACCTTGACGAGGCGGCCGTTCTTCGGATCATGATCTATGCCCAGATAAACCTCGGCAACTCTCCCCGTGCACTTCAATATCTTTTGCCAGCGATCGAAATGATGTCAGATCCGTCTACCGAAAAAAGACTCATTCCTGCAAGCTATCCTGGCATCGATGAGTTCATGAATCGGTCTATGTCCGCCCAGTCGCAGCGACTTACCCAGTTAAGCAGGCTTTACCAGAATGCAGGCATACTGTATACCAACTACGGCAACTTTGAAAAAGCATTGCACTATTACAGGATCTCCTTGCCATTTGCAGAAGAAAGCGGGCAATTGAACCTGGTAAGTATCACCTACAACACACTTGGCCGGGCTTACTTGTCTTTAAAAAATCTGGACTCGGCATTATACTGTCTTCAAAAGGCCTACGATGCTGCGGTTAAATCAGGTTATAACAGGTATGTCGGAAGTATCTTACTGAACACCGGCCGTGTCTACATGGAGAGAAAGCAGACGAACACTGCGGCAATTTTTTTCAGACGCGCAATTGAAGAAAGCCGGCAACATGATTACCCGAGGGGAGTAGCGTCTGGCAACTTGTACCTGGCAGAAATTCTCGAACAAACCGGCCAGGCGGACTCATCACTTTTTTACCTACGAAGAGCTTTGCCGATTGCACATTATATCAAAGCTCCCAACCTGCTGTTGAGATCCTACACGGCACTTGCAAAATATTACCAGTCGGCGGGAAACAATGATAGCACTGTAAAATACCAATCACTGATCATTAAATTAAACGACAGCGTCTTCAATGCAAAACAGGTCCAACAATTTCAGAATATAGATTTTGATGCCATGCAGCGAAAACAACAAGTCGAAGCGGAAAAGACAGCGTACGAGAATAAAGTGACACAGTATGCATTGCTCGCAGGACTGGCTGTTTTTCTCCTGGTCGCATTCATACTTTACCGCAACAACAAGCAAAAACAAAAAGCGAACAAGGTCCTGGAAACAACACTGACGAATTTAAAAACAACCCAGGCCCAGCTTATTCACTCTGAAAAAATGGCGAGCCTTGGTGAATTGACCGCAGGCATCGCCCATGAAATTCAGAACCCGTTGAATTTCGTCAATAATTTTTCAGATGTAAACAAAGAACTCATTGACGAGGCCGAATCAGAAATGAACCAGGGGAATGTCGATAAAGCAAGAGAAATTTTGAACGACATCAAAGAAAACGAAGAAAAGATCATACATCACGGGAAACGTGCAGATGCTATCGTAAAAGGGATGCTACAGCATTCACATACAAATACAGGACAAAAGGAATTAAGGGATGTCAATTCATTGGCTGATGAATATCTCCGGTTGAGTTACCACGGCATGCGTGCGAAAGAAAAGTCATTTACTGCAAAGCTTGAAACAGTTTTTGATAATAATATAGGCAAAATAGATATCGTGCCACAGGAAATGGGGAAAGTGATCGTTAACCTGGTCAATAACGCTTTTTATGCAGTGAATGAAAAGCAAAAACAAAACATTAGTGGGTATGAACCGACAGTCATTTTAACCACGGCAAAACATAATGGAAAGATTGAGATCAAAGTGAAGGATAATGGAAATGGTATGCCGCAAAAAATATTAGATAAGATATTTCAACCTTTTTTTACCAGCAAACCAACAGGACAAGGGACAGGATTGGGGTTATCGCTGGCTTATGATATTGTTAAAGCACACGGTGGGGAGATAAAAGTGGAAACCAGGGAAGGGGAAGGGAGCGAATTTATTGTTCAATTGCCAACAAAGTCCAATAACCCATAATCCCATAAATCGTGTATCAAGGCGCAGGGTGGAGAAATAAAAAGTAGAAACAATAGAAGGAGAGGGAAGTGAGTTCATTATTCAATTACCCGTTTTATAAACCTGATAATGTTCAGACACTGGTTAAAAATTTATGTACTGCTTGTATTGCCTTTATTTGCGAGTGCACAGAGGATAAATATTGATAGTCTTATAGAGGAGGCAAATCTCACGCAAAACGATACCATTAAATTAGTACGGCTGAGAACCATAGCGAGGATCTACGCCGAATTAAATCCTGACAGTTCTTACCATTATGCCGAAAGATCGTTGGCACTTGCCAAAAAGCTGAACCTGAAATTGGACGAAGGAGGGGCAATGAGCGAAATTGGATACTCGTATCAGAACAGGGGTAATTATCCAATGTCCTTGCAGTTCCATTTATCAGCGATAGCCATTCTCGACGATCCCAAAAGTGAAGAAAAGGTGTTGGTGGGAAAATTTCCCGGGGACGATGAAATAATGTATCGTGCTGCTGCTCCACATTTACAAAGGCTCGCTACACTTGCCTTCACAGAACAAAACCTGGGAGTCTTGTACGCCAACTCGAATAATTATGAAAAAGCCTGGTATTATCATTTACTGGCCAGGCAAAAGGCGGAGGAGTCCGGAAATGTGCCGGTACTAAGTGTTGTTGACCTGACAATGAATCGTATTTATTTGAACTTGAAAAAAAACGATTCGGCCCTGATCAGCATACAGAGGTCATACGAAGAAGTTATGCGGTCGGGATACAAACGATATCTTGGAAGCGTGCTTTTAAATATGGGCCGCACCTATGCAGCACGTGGAGACACATTGTTGGCCAATGATTATTACAGAAAATCTTTGATGGCCAGCGTCGAACAAGGTTATTTCAGGGGAATCGTAGCCAGCAATCTCCTATTGGCAGATTACTTCGCCGGAGAAGGTAAAAAAGATTCTGCTTTTCTGCATATAAAAGATGGACTTTCAACGGCGCTGTATTTAAATTCACCTGATCTATTGTTGCGTTCTTATAGTGCAATGAGTCGCTATTACCAGTCCGCCGGTAATAACGACAGTACGGTGAAGTACCAGGCATTGATCATTAAGGTCAATGAAAACCTGTTTAATGCAAAACAGGCGCAACAGTTTCAGAATATCGATTTTGATCAACAACAACGCCACCAGCAGATCGAAACAGCAAAAAAGGATCTTCGTGCTAAATGGAGGATGTATGCTTTGCTGGCCGGACTTTTCGTGTTTTTATTTATAGCGATCCTGCTGTGGCGAAACAGTCGCCAGCGACAAAAAGCAAACTTGCTTCTTACAAGACAAAAAGCCAAATTGGAGTCTACTTTATTAAGTTTAAAAGAAACACAGAAGCAGCTAATTCAATCTGAAAAAATGGCCTCACTGGGTGAATTAACTGCCGGTATCGCGCACGAGATCCAGAATCCATTGAATTTCGTGAATAATTTTTCTGATGTAAATACTGAATTAGTTGATGAATTGAGATCGGAGTTGGCAGCTGGCAATGTACAATCTGCAGTTGAGATCGCAGCCAACATCAGAGAGAATGAACAAAAAATAAATCATCATGGCAGAAGGGCAGATGCCATTGTAAAAGGAATGTTGCAGCATTCAGGAACAGGCAGCGGACAAAAAGAATTCACTGATATAAATGTACTTGCTGATGAATATTTAAGGTTGGCTTATCATGGATTAAGAGCAAAAGACAAATCTTTCAATGTAAAGTTTGAAACAGAGTTTGATAAGAGTATCGGTAAAATAAATATTGTTCCGCGGGATATCGGCAGAGTTATACTTAATTTGATCAACAATGCATTTTATGCGGCTGTCCTGTCCCACAAGGGAGGATTGAAAAAAGCAGACTACAGGCACGAACCAACAGTTTGGGTGAAAACAAAAAAAGAAGGTGATAAGGTTTTAATATCCGTTCGTGATAATGGGCCCGGTATTCCCCAGGAAATACTCGATAAAATCTTTCAACCATTTTTTACGACCAAACCAACGGGACAAGGGACCGGTTTAGGGTTATCGCTGGCTTATGATATTGTCAGGGCGCACGGTGGTGAAATAAAAGTAGAGGCGAAGGAAGGAGAGGGAAGTGAGTTTATCGTTTATTTATAACTTCCAAAATGATCTTGTGAAAAGTAAATCAATACTTATTCTTTTAGTTTTTTTTGTAAGCATGGTTTATGGACAAATTAACCCGGAAGCAAGCCTGAGGAGTATTGTTGATAAACACGAGGGAAACATTGCAGGAGTTGATGCCCTGGCCAATTTGGCTAATCTGCAGTCAACATTCGATTCAGGGATGAAATATGCACAACAAGGGTTAGCATTGGCAGAAAAAATAAATTATAAGAATGGAAAAGCGGATTGCCTTTTTATAATTGCAAAGCAGAACATTAACCTGGGCAATTTTGCCACGGGCATTCAATATGCGTTAGATGCCTTAGATATTTATAAAGAAGTTTCAGATAATGTTGGCATAGCCACGGTACATCTCTCATTACAGGGAACCTATAGAGATGTTGAAGATTACAGAAAGGCATTACGATATGCCCTGGCTGGTGAGCAAATAGCCGATGCTCATAAAGTAGTAGGAAAATTCATGTTTTCAGGTATGCATCTCGCACCTTTATTTTTAGCAGAGATCGCTCAAACATACGTGTTGATGAATCAACTTGACTCAGCATCGTTTTATGTACAGGAATCAATAAATAAAAAAGAACCTTATAATGGTGCCGAATGGAATTTCCCGGTTTATTTGCTGGCGACCATTCAGACGACGCAGCGAAATTATGAACAGGCACTAAAAAATTATCATGCATCTGTATTACTGGCCATACAAAATGGCGTTGACAGGGACGTATTGCAAAATTTCAGTGGCATGTCCACGCTGTTTAAAAAAAGGGGACAACTGGATTCTTCCATTTATTATGCACAAATAGTTGCACAATCAAGTCTTCCTGACCTTGAGACAAAAAACCTGGATGAAGCTTTGACTAATCTTGCCGAGGTTTACCGGTCAACTGGAAATAAAGACAGCGCGATCAAATATATGGCATTGAGCGATGCTTTAAAAGACAGTATTTTCAGCCGGGAAAAAGACAGAGAGATCCAGGGTGTTGCTTTTAAAGAACAATTGAAACAACAGGAAATTATTGCACGGCAGGCGAAATTAAAAAGCAGGCTGCAATTATATGCCCTGGCAGCTGGCTTATTCGTTTTGATTTTGATTGCCATAATATTGTGGCGAAACAATTTGCAGAAACAAAAAGCAAAGACAAAAATTGAACATGCCTATTCTGAACTAAAATCTACCCAGGCCCAACTCACCCAATCGGAAAAAATGGCTTCGCTGGGTGAACTAACGGCAGGCATTGCACACGAGATACAAAATCCCTTAAACTTTGTGAACAATTTTTCTGATATTAATAAAGATCTGCTTACAGAAATGAAAGATGAAATAGACAAAGGAAATTTAGACGAAGCCAGGGCCATTGCAAATAATATAATCGACAATGAGGAAAAGATCAACCACCATGGCAAAAGAGCAGACAGCATAGTAAAAGGAATGTTGCAACACAGCCGCAGCAGCAGTGGCGTAAAAGAGTTGACTGATATCAATGCCTTAGCTGATGAATATTTAAGATTGGCTTATCATGGTCATCGTGCGAAGGACAAAGCATTCAATGTAAAAATTGAAACAGACTTTGATACCAGCATTGGCAAAATCAATATCATGCCTCAGGATATTGGCAGAGTAGTCCTCAATTTGATCAATAATGCTTTCTATGCTGTGAGTGAGAAAGAAAAGCAAAATATTCACGGTCATGAACCAACTGTTACCGTAAGTACAAAAAAGATAAATGATAAGGTTGAAATAAAAGTGAAAGATAATGGTAACGGTATCCCTGAGAAGATAGTAGATAAGATCTTTCAACCTTTTTTTACCACGAAGCCAACAGGACAAGGAACAGGGTTGGGCTTGTCTTTAAGTTATGACATTATTAAGGCTCATGGAGGAGAAATAAAAGTAAAAGCAGTTGATGGCAAGGGAAGTGAATTCAGCATCCAGTTACCAACTAAAAATGATACTTAAGTTTTAAATTGGCGAAGGTGCGGTGAATCGCCCCGTCCCGGTTAACAATGATCATGACATGAAAAATTTTTTACTACTCTCTTTTTCTTATTCGATCTGCATCACAGCCACCGCACAATATAAAGTTCGCTTTATTGGGAAGGAGAAGGAGCGGAGTTTATTTTGCAGCTTCCCGCGATGGAGAATGTTTAAATATATTGATGTGAAGATACGATCACTTATAATCTCGTTTTTTCTACCTGCGGCAACTCTTTTCGCCCAGGCAGGTTATATCGATAGTTTGAAACATGAAATAGAAATCACAAGGAATGACACGATACTTTATATACAGTTGGATGCCTTAGCAGCAGCTTACCTGGAGACGAAACCAGACAGTTCATTGTACTATTCGGAGAAAGCATTGCGTATAGCAAATGAATTGAACTTAAAATTAGATGAAGCGTATACACTGGGAAGAAAAGGGTATGCTCAGCAAAACAAAGGCAATTATCCGGAATCTCTAAAAACTTTTTTATCCGCCATAGAGATAGCTGACAATCGCGAGTACGAGAAAAATATCTTGCCTCCCCGCTACCTTTCCATGCATGGACTCGTCTCCGCGATGACAGGACATGATTTTCGGATGTCGACATTAGGTTTTCTTCACGAATTCACGGGTATATTATACGAAAACGTAAATGATTACGAAAAGGAGCTTTATCATTTACACTTTGCAAAACAATATGCCGAGCAGCGCGGAGACACCATCCACATGGCCGAGGTATACTATATATTAGGGCGTGTGTATTTATCATTACAAAAAAATGACTCTGCATTTTGGTATGAACAAAAGGCATATGATCTGTTAATTCATGCCGGGACTGACGTGTCAGGTCCTTTGCTGACCCTTGGAAAATATTACCTGGCAATTGGAAAAGATCAGCAAGCTGCTGCATATCTCCATGATGCATTGAAAGAAAGTCAACGTATCAAGTATTTGCGCGGAGAGATTGCTGCGGGACTTTTGTTATCAGGGATCGCAAGAAAGCAAGGTAAAGTGGATTCCAGTTTTTACTTTACAAATACAGCCATGGGACTGGCGCAGCAGATGAACTCACCGGATCTTTTGTTGAGAACATGGTCTGAACTGGTGCAGATTTATAATTCGTTACATCGCCACGATAGCACTGCCAAATACCAGGCACTGATCATTGCCATGAAAGACAGCCTTTTTAATTCGAAGCAGGCGCAATTATTTCACAATATTTATTTTGATGAACAACAACGGCAGCAGGAAATTGAAAATGTAAGGAAGGCATACAGGGAGCAGGTTCAGAAATACGGATTGCTGGCAGGACTGATCGTATTTCTTTCAATTGCCATTATTCTATGGCGGAACAACCGGAATAAACAAAGAGCCTATTCCTTATTGAAAAAGCAAAAACAGGAAACAGATTTTCAGAAATTAAAAGTTGAACAAACATTGGATGAACTGAGAGCCACCCAGGCCCAGCTCATCCAGTCAGAAAAAATGGCTTCACTGGGTGAACTAACGGCGGGCATTGCACATGAAATACAAAACCCTTTAAACTTCGTCAATAATTTTTCAGAGGTCAATACTGAATTAGTTGGCGAATTGGAACATGAAGCCAATGAGGGAAATTTTGCTGAAGTAAAATCAATTGCCAAAAACATCAGGGCAAACGAAGAAAAAATAAATCATCATGGCAAACGTGCCGACGCAATTGTTAAAGGAATGCTGCAACATTCCAGGGCAAGCAGTGGACAAAAGGAACCAACGGATATTAATGCGCTTGCCGCCGAATACGTAAGATTAGCTTATCATGGTTTAAGGGCGAAAGACAAAACCTTTAATGCAAAGATTGAAACCGATTTTGATAATAATATTGGTAAAATAAATATTATTCGACAGGATATCGGCAGGGTTATTCTCAATATGGTTAACAATGCTTTCTATGCAGCCCCCCTGCCCCCCGAAGGGGGATTCAAGGATACTCACCCTAACCACGAGCCGACTGTTTGGGTAAGCACAAGAAAAGTTGGCGATAAAGTTCTGGTATCTGTTCGTGATAATGGGCCGGGTATTCCACAGAGAATTTTGGAAAAGATATTTCAGCCATTTTTTACCACGAAGCCAGCAGGACAGGGAACAGGATTAGGCCTATCTTTAAGTTATGACATTATCAAGGCACATGGAGGCGAGATAAAAGTAGAAACAACACAAGGCAAGGGAAGTGAGTTTATTATTCAATTGCCTGTTGTCTGAATCACTGGTTATTGGGATTAGAAGATTACACCGATTTTATGATGATACACCTGGCTGGCTATTGTTTGTGCGTTTTTATTGGCTTTTCATTGGGTCTTATTGGTGGTGGCGGATCTATCCTTGCTATTCCAATGCTGGTTTTTTTCTTCGGTATTGATCCCGTTCTCGCCACTACTTATTCCCTCTTTATTGTGGGCCTTACAGCTGTATCCGGGAGCATTGATCACTATAGAATGCATAACATAGATTATAAAACGGTTTTATTGTTTGGCATTCCTTCCGTAATCGTATTGTTTATTATGCGCAGGTGGTTGCTTGGATTGATACCGCCAACAATATTGAATACCGGCACATGGGTGTTGTCAAAATCTCTTTTTATTATGATCGTATTTTCAATTACGATGCTGGCCGCCGGTTGGTCGATGGTCAAAAAAAACAGTTATACTCATTCACCGGCAAAACTTAGCTACTACCGGCTCATCTTGCAGGGATGTATCACTGGTGCCATAACAGGATTTATTGGTATTGGCGGGGGATTTATTATTGTTCCCTCGCTGGTTTTGTTTGCAGGACTTCCCATGAAAAGAGCCATCGGGACCAGTCTTGTCATCATAACCATCAATTGCCTGGTAGGTATATTGGGTAATCTTGAAGTTGTCGAGTCATTGAACTTTATTTTTCTGTCAGTCCTTGCGGCGCTGGCTATAGTTGGTATATTGATCGGGACCTGGTCGATACGGTTTATTCCTGATAAGCAACTTAAACCTGTTTTTGGCTGGATCATTTTAGTTTTGAGTGCCGTGATATTTGTCAGGATATTCCTGGAACATTTATACGAATAGACAACCGCGCAGTTTACCTGTTGCAACCGGGGGACGCAGAATTTTATAATTCTGTTATCTTTAAAATACGAGATTGATTGAGTTCATTCATAAAACTAAAACCAGAACCGGACTATGGCCATCATTCCCAAAACTCCAGGTATTCATCACATTGGTTTGCGATCAATGGATTTTAACGTAACGAAAAGTTTTTACAGCGACACTATCGGCTTTCCCCTGGTAGTTGACAAACCCGACCTTATCATTTTTGCGACTGGCCATGTTTTCATCGCATTTAAAAAAGCAAACCCAAGGGATCAAAAATATTCCTCCTTCAGTCCATTTGAAGTGGGGCTTGATCATATTGCAATGACCTGTGAAAGTGAAGAAGAGCTACAAAGGGTTGCTAAAGGACTTGCTGACGCAGGTGTTGAAAACACAGGAGTGAAAATGGACGAGAACTTACGAAAACTTTATGTTGCATTTAAAGATCCTGACCGTATTCAATGGGAATTTTATATGGCCTGACTTTCACAGACCGTTTCTAACGGGACTGGGTTTGTCGTTAGCTTATGATATTATCAAGGCACATGGCGGCGAGGTCAGGGTAGAAACTACAGAAGGCAAAGGCACATAATTTTTAAATAGTTAATTTCAGAAATGATGCGAGCTAGACTGAATATTCATTTTCCCGCTGCCTTTTATTTGATACTGTCACTCTCATTACATTCTCATGCGCAACTTAATTCAGGGAATCTAACACAGTTCACAGAAAAAGATGGATTACCGGGAGCAGAAGTTCATGCCATTCTAGCGGACCGACACGGTTATTTTTGGATAGGAACCATAAATGGGTTGACACGGTATGACGGCTACGAATTTAAAAGGTTTTATTACAACCCCAATGACACGGTCTCCATTCATGGCCTGAATGTATGGTCCCTTTTCCAGGATAGAAAGGGAAAAATATGGATAGGCAGTGCCCCTTCGTTTTTAAACGAATATGATCCTGTTTTAAAAACGTTCAGGCAATATGGTTTTACTCATCTTATCAGTCACCCCGCTAATGTTGAACCGGAAGTAACTGCAATGTGCCAGGATAATAAGGGAAGAATTTATTATGGAATAAATACAAACTTTGGCGAATCAATTTCACCCGGCCTTTTATACAAAGATGAGACGGATGATAAAATAAGACAATTCCCCTCCCCGGATAGTTTGCGAATTCAAAACGTTGGTAAAATCACAAAGGACAAAGGAGGCAATATCTGGCTCCTGAGTTATTCTGGGTTGTTTAAAATTGATACAAATGGCTTATTGAGTAGGATACATGACCTGGATAACAGACTGAAGCAAGACGGGGATTCTCCAACCGATATTAAGTTTGATAAGCAGGATCACGCGTGGCTTATTACTGTCAAAAACAGGTTGTATAATTTTATCCCACAGGCTGGTACCTATAAATCTTGGATATTAAAAGGGATCACTGTTTCAGCCAGTAATTTTCCGAATACAATTAGCCTGGACAAAAACGACAATATATGGATAGGCACTAATAGCGGCCCGCAATTTTTCGATAGAAAGACCGGCACGTTTTCCATGTTTAATAATGGTATTAAAAAGGAGCTGGAACAAACGCCGGTCAGCGATCTTTGCCTGGATAGTTTCGGAACGTTATGGATCGGCTCTTTTGCCCATGGATTACTGAAGTATGAAGACAAGCCACAGCTAAAATCATATATTCATAATGAAGTCGATAAAAAATCGATAACAGCGGCCTGGGCAAATTTTATTTACGAGGCCACCGATGGTAAAATATGGATATGTACGAGCGGAGCTGGAAATATTTCTGGTTTAAATATCCTGGATACCCGCACAGGACTTCTTCAGGCCATTCCTTATTCAAATTTCTGGAGTGAATCAAACGGTATATATTCCATTTGGGAAAGTACTCCCGGAGAATTTTATCTCAGTTCCTTTAAAACGCTTTATTCTTATTCTGAAAAAACCCATAGTTTGAAACATGCGGGAATTGCCGGTGCACCCGATACAGTTTCTATTTTTTATTATCTTAAAGACAGCAGGGAAAATGAATGGCTTTGCACTTACTCGGGTTTATATAAAAAGGACAAAGGAGCACAACAGTTCAGAAGATATGATCTGAGCACGATAAAAGGAAGTGATGCAAGCAGCAATGAAATTTCAAGAGCGTATGAGAGCAAAAAACATGGATTATGGCTGACGACAAACAATGGGTTGTTTTTATATGATTATTCCTTAGATAAAATTGTAAGGCTTGGATTTGACAAAAAAGAAGGAGATGTTTTTGTTACGCAAGACATCAATTCATTTTATGAAGGCAAAGATGGCATTGCCTGGGTGGGCACCTGGCAAGGAGGCTTTAGCCGCTATGATGTGGAAACAAAGAAAATAAAAACATTTACGCGCGATGACGGTCTGCCCTCGATGAGCATACAGTCCATCCTTGCCGATGAAAAAAACAATTCTTTATGGCTCAGTACATTTGATGGTTTGAGCCGGTTTAATTTAAGTACCGGTCAATTCAACAACTTCTCCATTGCCGACGGCATACAGGGGCAATTATTTGCGGATGG
>Ga0157375_10004710_pt1 | contig 11870 bp, 6 predicted proteins | sample M35metaG_FD_115311 | JGI IMG/M metagenome (GOLD analysis project Ga0157375, IMG submission 115311) | Miscanthus rhizosphere microbial communities from Kellogg Biological Station, Michigan, USA - M3-5 metaG | ecosystem: Host-associated > Plants > Roots > Rhizosphere > Soil | place: USA: Michigan...
GGCGCCCCGGTTTGCCCCGCTCCGTAGATTGACGGCGTGTATGGCGCCCCGGTTTGCCCCGCTCCGTAGATTGACGGCGTGTATGGCGCCCCGGTTTGTCCCGCTCCGTAGATCGCCGGCAGATATGCTGTCAATAATGACGGCGACCTGCTGAACCCGGGGACATTCATGCACTGTAGCAAATATCCGAATAGCTCTTTTGCCGGCAGTACAGGAACCACTGGAAGACTGGCGGTAGATATGCTGAAGCCCATACCAGAGAGGACGTCCACCGGGTTTTTTACCAGAAGATCGCGGAATACGTCATCGGTGGCTAGTTTCGCAATCAAGGATTGCAACGCATCATTAATGTCGACGTTATCGTTGGCCATTTTGCTCCCTCTGCTCTTTTAAACTGCGTACGCCTTGCTACTTGATGCGTTGAGTAATTCGATCGGACTAAATTCGTTGACGTCGACCCCGGCACGAACAGCAGGGAGCTCACTATCCCTCCGTACTTTCTCATGTCTCAAACTATTTCCTCTGAAGACCCCGAAGACCACTTTGGCCAACTCACTTTTGCGAATTTCTTCCCTTGCCGGAATACCCACAACGTGGACAGTTATGGATTTCCCCTTTTCCTTAAGGAGCTCATTAACCTCGGCACTGGAAAACGCGGTACCGTCCTGAGTGACATAGCAAATGGAGTCGGGGGCCATTGCTCTCACTTTTCCCGCCCTTATTGCGGCCATGTTTTCCCCAGAACTCAAAACTATCAGGGAGTCTTTTCCGTTGATCAGTTTCACGCGACTCTGATCCTTGGAAACACTTTTAATCGTTCCCTGGAAGATGTGAAAGGTATTTCGGCCTTTGCTGTTTAGGAAATCCATCCCCGCCTGAACAGGATTAGCACTTTTTTCTGAGAAAATTCTTCCAAGATCCCTGGACAAGCTCAAGGTGCCGCGCACGCCAGGAGGCAACGCCGACGCGACTTCAGATTTCGATTTCATCGGCCAACATACCAATGCCGCGGCAGAATCAACAAAACCTACTAGCGATCCTGTGGCACTTGTATGCAAATGATACCCCGTGGAATCCTGGCCCTCAAACCGCATCCAGACGCGACCGCCAGAAACACCCGTTCTCGGGTCGTCGGGAATCATGCCGCCGAACACTGCTGGAAAGAGTTTCACCTTCTCATCGACCGAAGCGGAAGCAAGCGTTGTTGCAGAAATCATCGGAACGGCACGTCCCGCACCGTCGGCGTCTAAGACACTCAAATCCCAGCCATTGCCGCTGCTATTCAAAGCCTTGGCCGTAAGACAGATAGGGAGGACGCAACTCTGTACACCCAGCTCAATGGGAACCAGACGCGCGATGCGTCCCAGGCCTTCTGTCTCAGCGATCTTGCGAAACGCTTCCAGCACGACTCTCAGGTCCTCAAAGTTGGTGGCGTCTTCCACCGCATCTTGAGCCGCAAGAAACCCACAAGCCACTGTAAGGTCCTTATCGTCGTCGCGAATTTCATCGACGGAAACCAGCTTCACCGGTTCATCCGATTTCCAATTCTCCTTGATCATTTCAAGTCCCGCCCGCAGAGTTCCGCCGCCACCTCCACCGAGAAATGCCACACCCGCCGCAAGGTGTTGTAGATCGGTCTTGTTCATGTCCATTTGAATTCTCCTGATCAATGTGAAAGGAGTTCAGCTAGTAAACTCCTGGCGTCCTGCAGATCCGGTTCGTTATCGCCTTCGAATCGTCGGACATATTCCTCAAGAAGCTCCCTGGGTTGCTCGATCTGAAGCCCCGCTCTTTGTTCCAGGCGGTGAAGTTCCACCGCGCTCCGCAACACAAATGGCACCTGACCCCGCGCTATGCCGAGTTGAATGGATCGGTTCAGTGCGTCTTCGGCTTCCGCCTGATCACCGTGTGGTCGTTCGGCCAGAATCTTGCCTTTCATCCAGAGCAGGCCCGCCTCATAAACGACTTCCTCTTGAGTCCAGGCGGACAGTGCTTCTTCGAGAATCTCGAGGCAGCGCACCTGCTGCCCGTCCATACGGAGAATATCCGCAGTCACCCATGCGGCGAGGGTGCGCGCCACGCCGCCATGTGCTTTATACATTTCGTAGCCAGCGCTCACCTTCTCAATCAGCTCCCCGCAGTCGCCCATACATGCCTGGGACCAGGCGTGGAAAAAACTCGCGTGAAATGTGTATTCGAGAAATCCGTGCCGCTCGGACAATTCGCTGAGCTGCGCGGCCGCCATCCCAACTCCGGCGCAGTCGCGGCGAAGCAGGTCCAGGTTGCACTTTGTCAGCAGGGCATTGGCCAGACCGAACGGGTGTCCAATCTCTTCTGCCAGCTGAATCATGTGGTTCACTCGACTGACGGAAGCTTTGGCATTGCCCACCATCCACAGGCTCCATGTCAGTGACTGGAGTGCGTGGATCCGAGGATCCTGACCAAAGGAATTCAGATCGGATTCCAGGAAGTTCGCCGAATAGGCGTCGAGACCACATTCGGCGCTTTCAATACATTCCTTTAACTGGCACATCCAGAACTGACTGTTTGCCAGGGCCGCATGGGCCTGGACCGTAAAATTGGAGTTACTGCCGCGTTTGGAAAGCTGCGCAATCTCATGAGCCGCTGTCAGAGATTCGGAAACGCGACCCTGGCCCAGGTAGAACGACCACTGCCCATAGAGCACCTGCCCGAGTTCCGGGCGATCCCCGAGCTTCAGGCAAAGTTCGTGAGAACGATCATATGTCGCTTTCACCTCGGTGGAGGCCCAGCCCAGCCGGACTTTGAATACAGTGCTGAGCCGAAGTTCCACAGCCAATTCGAGTTCATCGCGATGCCGGCTCTCCGGCATCATGCTGAGAAATTCTTTTGCCTCGATCAGCTGACTTTCGGATTCTGAATAGCCGGAAAGTGCAAGATGGATATCTGCTGATTTAATCAGGGCGCCAACAGCCTTTTCCACCCGATTAAGATCCGGTTTGCTGCGGTCCACAGCGCGGCTCCAATGATGAGCAAGAGAGGGCAGTAATTCACCAGGCTCTCGTCGGATAGCGGTACGCCCGACAGTCAACAAATCTGACAATGCATCGCCGATTCTGGTATGAACGGACCGCCGGAAACTGCGCAGCATCGAGTTATAGGCGGCTTCACGGTAGAGCGCGTGAGAGAAGGCATAACTGGTGCGGGCGCCGATGTTTCGGCGGACCAGAATCCCACTCTTCAGGAGTTCGCTCAATTCGGCATCCAGCTCCTCCTTCTTGAGGGCGGATACCTGACCCAGAAGTTCGTAATCAAACTCTCGTCCCAGAGCGGCTGCGAAACACAGAACGGTTTTACGGGTCAGTCGATCGAGGCGCGCAACCAGCAGGTCCTGAAGAGTTGCCGGAATTGCCGGCTCACGGCCAGCTGCCGGACCATCCTGCTCTCCGCGCTTTGATGCTTGAGAAATGTCCGAGTCGAGCACCATCCGGGTCAGCTCTCTCAGGAATAATGGGATTCCCTCACCTCTAGCCATGAGTTGGTTCTTCAAGCCAGCTGGAAGTAGTCGACCTTCGACAACGGTATCGATCAACTGACTGGATTGATCGCTCGAGAGCGGCTGCAGATTGATTTCAACAATGGCCTGGCCGTCTGTGCTGGCGACGGGAATTTCTTCCCGCGAAGTGATCAGAATAAAGACAGGCGAATCCGATAGCTCCGCGTAAAGGCTCTGAAGAATTTTGAGGCTCAGGGAGTCAATCCAGTGAATGTCCTCCCAGACGATCAACGTCGGCCGCCCCAGGATCTGATGTCTGAGCCAGGTTAGCAGTGCGCCCTGAAGGGTATTCCAGCTGTCTGGACTCGGCATCGGTGGCGGCTGTGGGCCGGATAGTTCACCCGGAAAGAGAAGAGTTTCAAACAGGGAGATATGATCGCCGAGTCCCGCAATCATCAGACCGTCAAGCAGTCTGGTCCGGCGAGATTCTGAGGAATCGTTGGAGTCGAAATCAAAGGCCTGCCTCATGCATTCAACGAGAGGATGCAGGGGACTTCTGCGAAAAATCGGCGAACAGCGAAACTCGATCGTTCTGCCCGTCGCCTGAATGTGCTCGCTTAGTTTCTCAGTGAGGCGGGATTTCCCAATTCCGGGCTCTCCGGTTATTAGAGCCACGCTAGCGCGCGATTTTGCCAGTACGCTGTCCCATGTGGAGCGCAGGCGCTCGAATTCCATGTCTCTGCCGATAACTTCACTCCGGCCCTGTACCGATCTGGCTGTACTTTCGATCGGCCGATTCAGCTTTCCGGTGACACGAAATAGAGGTATGGGCTCCGCGAGGCCTCTAAAATTGCGAACGCCGATGTCCTCCAGGCCAAAGCGGCCCCGTATCAAAGATTCCACATCCGAACTGATTGCAATGCAATTGGGTTTGGCAATTTCCTGGAGACGTGCGGCAATATTGGGGGCATCGCCCATTGCCAGACGTTCGCGACCTCCTCCTCCGCGTTCAAGAACAACCAAACCGACATGTATGCCGATCCGGACCGCCAGCGTCACATTGAACCTTGTTCCCAGAATGCTGTTGAGGCGATCAATATTTTCCAGAACATCCAATGCGGCACTTACCGCCCGGAAAGGGGAATCCTCAAAAGCTACCGGGAACCCGAAGTACACCAGCATTCCATCGCCGAAGTATTGCGCAATGTGACCGCCATAGGCGCTGACGCACCTGCCGCAGGCTTTCCGGTATTCATTGATGACCTCGGTATAATCCTCCGGGTCGAGCGCTTGAGACAGCCTGGTAGAGCCCACCAGATCGCAAAATACCAGCGTCAGACGTCGACGTTCTCCATCAGTCGTTGCGGCGGAAATGTCGTCCCTTTCCGAAAAGGCTCTGGTTTCGGATAAAGGAGACTCACGGATCACACTCGTCCCGCAGTTCGGGCAGAACTTCATTGAAGAATGAAGTCTCGAGGAACAGGTGTGACATATTGGTCCCGGGAACGATCCACAACCCTCGCAGGTTTGAGCTTCCGGCAGGTTCTCAAAGCCGCAAATCCGACAGGACATCATTTATTTTCCCCGAATCGCTTGTATTCCGACGGTAGATTTGCGACATAATGCCGCTTAAGTGCTGGAAATGCAATAAGCGAGATGGATTGCCCGGTCATGTTATCGTCCTTGCAATCTTGAGTTCGCCCCGCAGAAAGAAACTTTTTCATGAAATGGTTCGCGCTGATTTTCGTACTCTTCCTGGGTGTTAGTGTGGTCGCAGCAAGCCAAAGGGTCTCCTCTGAGATCTCGGGCAATGTCCTGGATGCCTCGGGTGCTGTCATTCCCGATGCGTTAATAAAAGTTACAAACAGCGACATCGCACTGACTGTTACCTCCCACAGCGATGCCAACGGGCATTACATTTTCCAGGGCCTGCTACCAGGCTCCTACTCCGTTCGCGCCGAAGCCCCGAACTTCAGAGTCTTAGAACTAAGACTCCTCATAAGCGTTAATGAGTCCATTCGACAAAACATTTCATTGCAGGTTGGGAGGGTCTCCGATGCCGTGGAAGTCCGGGAAATCACTGCTCCATTCCTGGAAACGGCAGGCGCCACTCTCAGCGGGGTAGTCAGCGAAGAAAGCCTACATGCTCTTCCGCTGAATGGCCGGGACTTGTTCGAACCCGTAACTTTTCAACCTGGAGTTATTCCGGTTACAAATGGCGGTCCCAACCCGTGGGCGGAGGGGGGAACCAGCAAAGCCGCCGTCCAGGGTGCCCGCCCCTCGATGAATAACCAGACCTTTGACGGGGGTGACGTTAATGATCCGGCTTTCAACAACCCGGCCGGAGGGCCGTCAGGATCTCAATTGGGAGTGGAGGCCGTAAAGGAAGTCCGCGTCCTCTTGAACGGTTACGGCACCGAGTTCGGTCGAAACGGAGGAGCCAATATTCAATTCGTCTCGAAATCGGGATCGAACGATTATCACGGATCGGTCTACGAGTTTTTTCGCAGCTCTGCCCTGGACGCGAGAAATTTTTTCGATGGCCATGACAACCCGCCATTGGTCCGTCATCAGTACGGCGCTTCCCTGGGTGGGCCGATTCGGCGCGGCAAGACATTCTTTTTTGCAAACTTTGAAGGCCTCAACGAAAACAGGAGTATGCGGTCATCCATATCGGTGCCTGATGAAAACGCGCGGCTGGGATTGCTGCCTTCTGCTGCGGATTCGTCACAAACTGTTAATGTCGGAGTAAATCCCGATATCCGCCCATTCCTGGACCTGTATCCTCACCCTAACGGCGAGTCACTCGGCCACGGTGTCGCGAGATATAACGCTTATCTTCCACAGCGTACCAGGGAACACTTTGCTCTTGTTCGGATCGATCATCATATGGACGGCGGAGACAGTCTGTTTGTACGATACGACATCGATGACGGGAGTGCGGAAGTTCCATTTCAGAGCACGCTGGTTCCGGGATTTGATGGCCGCCGTGAAAACCGGAATCAACATCTGATGATGAACTGGCAGAATGTCCGAAGTTCCAATTTCTTCAATGAAGTAAAGTTTCAGTTCAGCCGGTTCCAACTGGATGCAACTACCGATAATGTTCATCCGCAATCGATTTCACTAGTGCCAAATCGTCCCATGGGTGGGATTAACATCACTGGCCTTCCCCTCCTTGGCAACAACATTGTGTTTCCGGTCGGTTCGGCTTCCAACACATTCGAGCTGATTGACAATGCCGCACAGCAGAAGGGCAGACATCAGTTGAAGTATGGCGTCGATTTCAAAAGGCTTCAGCTCAACAGCAGATACGATGTGGCCGTGGATGGCCAATACCGTTTTTCAGACCTGATTGGTTTCGGCATTCCGTCCTCAAGCAATAACGCGCCTCTGGAATTTTTCCTGAAAGGGATGCCGCTCTTCTACCTCGGTGTCGATCCGCAGGCTGCGGATTCCAATCGCGGACACCGCCAGAATTACTTCGGCCTCTATGTACAGGACAACTGGACTGTGGGGCCGCGGCTGACCATCAATGCCGGGCTCCGGTGGGAATACTGGACCAACCCCACTGAGATGCATGACCGCAATGCCAACATTCGTTCGCTGAAGACCGACACGGCTCCAACGGTTGGAAAAATCTGGGAGAGTGTTCCCGCCAACCTGTTTTCACCTCGCGTCGGTCTTGTTTGGTCCATCGGATCAGAACCGTCTCTTGTGATTCGCGCCGGTTCGGGCATTTTTCGGGACCAGCTCTGGGGAAATCTTTATTCCAATACCCGTTTCTATTCGCCGTTTTATCTGCCAGGTCTGACCCTGTTACCAAACTTTCTTGCGCCGCCAAATACTGCCGGACTGGGAGGGATAAAAACTCCGCCCCCGGGGAGTTTTGGGGTGACATACCAGGCAGACTTTCCCTACTACGCCAAATACAGCCTGAGCGTTCAAAAACACCTTCCGTCCGATACCATGCTTGAAGTCGCCTACTCGGGTGCTCGAGGAATTCATCTGCCTCGTGCGGGAGAAGCGAATCTGACGCCTCTGTTTGGTTCGGTGAATCCGAATTTCGGATCGCTTCCGATCATTACAACGGACGCGAACTCCGTCTACAACTCATTACAATTGAGTGTTACAAAAAGAATGGCCCAGAAATTTTCGATTCAGGCGGCCTACACTCTTTCCAAGTCGGTTGACGATCAGAGCGGGGTGTTCCCCAGCGATTGGGTGTCGGAATCGGGCGTTTCTCAGGATTATTACAACCGAACCGGCGATCGCGCCCGATCTTCCTTTGATCGTCGTCATGTGTTCGTCACGAACTTGGTGTATGGATTGCCCGGTTGGAAGTCGACTAACCCGTTCTTAGGACTGCTTTCCGATTGGCAAGCCACGGGTATCTGGCGGCTGATGTCGGGCCTGCCATTTACGGCGAATCTCGGTTCGTTCAACAATTCTTTTACAAATTCTTCAAATCCTGCCGATCGCCCGGACCTTCGGGATGGCGCCGATCCCTGCAATTCCAATATCGGAACACCGGAAAAGTGGTTCGATCCCACGATCTTTAAACTCCCGGCTCCCGGGCACTACGGCAACTCCGGGCGCAATACTCTATGTGGTCCGGATTTCGCCAGTCTGGATTTTGGCCTTACCAAAACGTTTCTGGCTAAGCACAAGGTACATGTGCAATTCAGGGCCGAAATTTTTAATGCGCTGAATCGAACCAACCTTTCTATACCAGTAAATACTCAAGGTGCCGCGGGATTTGGGGGCAATGGCGATGCGATTTTCGTTGGACGGCAATCTTCCGGATGCCAGCCACAAACGGATCCTTATGGTTGCGGAGTTTTCGCGCCGGATGCCGGTCGAATCTCCAGCACCGCTGGCAACAGCCGTCAGATCCAGTTCGCACTGAAGTTTCTGTTCTAGTAAAACTGAATGCCGGAGGTTTTACCGAACGACTTGATTCCAGTTGGAAGTTACCGCTTCTTACGCTGTGTCTGTTTCGGAAATGTCGCCAACGCATACTTTACGGCGGCATCGACATCAATGACCCCATAGCCCGTGGCGAGGTCGTGTCCAATCGTAGCGGGCGAATTGAACACAGGATGACAGCGGCCGGTCCGAACGTCTCTCGCGGTTCGCGTTAGTGCTTCGGTCACCTGCGGCGGAGTGAGATGCGGCGCCGCACCGAGAATCACTGCAGCAGCTCCCGCAATCTGGGGCGCGGAAGCGGATGTGCCGGAGGCCAGAGCCCAACCGTCGTAAGGAAGTGTTCCATCGGAGTTGGGATCTCCCTGGTTCGGTTGGCTCTCCCACCAATCTATTCCCGAATTTGGAGGAACCGGCAACATGATGTATTGAGCGCGAGGGAGCGCGCCGACCAACCCTGCAACGTCAGGAACAGTCCGGCCTGAAAACCAGGGACTCGGATAGCCACTTGTGGAATCGGAAGCTCTGAAGTCGCCGCCAATATGCATGAAGGCGCCACCTGCCGAAATAATTCCCGGAATCTGCGCCTCAAGTGCAAAGGTTCCATTACCAGCTGAAAAAACGACAACTATTCCCTTCTCCACGGCGTCCTGAATTTCCATGGCCCAGGCAATCTGTCTGGGAACGAGCGCGCTTACAGGAGGATAGATCTCGTCCCCTCCCCAGGAATTCGTCATAACTCTTGGATTCAACTGTTTTGCCGCGAGAAATCCGGCTACGGTACCGACAAGTCTGCCTTCCTTATTGGAAGCCCGAATAGGCTGCAGGATGGCGTCCGGAGCCAGCGCAAAAACATTTGCCGATTCTCCGGTGCCATGGCCTAACGGATCCTCGAGGGGATCCGCTCCCGGAACCACAGAAATTGTGGGCTGAACGTTATACCCGTGGGCTTGAAAGAAAGGATGAGCATACTGGCCGGAGTCGACCATCGCCACGGTCACGCCACGTCCCGTGTATCCGGCCCGGTGCGCAACGTGTGCATTTAAGCCGAGGGCCACATCGTCGGGTAAACGAAGATGATACCTGTTGACCGAAGGAGGAATCGGCGTCGGGAAACTGGAGGCGTTCGTCATCGCCGGTCGCTCGATGAACAATCCTTCCATAGCGGCAAAGTTCGACCTGATTCGTCCCTCACCTATTGCGGAAGGCTGATTTCCAACAATATCGATGTGCGTCACGTAGCGCTTGATTCCGAACTCCGCATGACTCAGGATCTCGACCGTAACGAGTTTTCCGCCAGTTAGTTCCTCGTATGCACCAGGCGGACCGACAAGAGCCATACCCATCTCGCTCTCTGCCTGTATCGTAAATCCCATTTTCTCTACAACTCGACTCGCGGTCTTTCTATCCACAGCACTGGCATAGAAGGGCTTGACGGAATCGGGAAGGGAAGTCAAACCGTCGGCAAAACAAGAGCGGCCGCCGACCGACTTTACGGATACGTAGCCCATGATCTTGTCCGGGAGTGGATCCGATGATTCGAAACGCTCGAGTTTTGTCATATCAACCTTTACTTGTGTCTTCTCCGTATACCGGTAATTTGGGAATTGTTATGGATGCCACCTGGTCAATCAGTGCTTCAGGTATCGGCAGGTTGATGTGATCTGAGAATTCGGTAATTCTCACATTGAAAGTTCGATTCACAGTGGCCCGATCACCAACTACGAGAAAGCCCGATCGCATCGGGACAGTCTTGAAGGACCGTTCGGCAAACCATTTCTCCACAAGCGCCCGCGATCCAGCAGGCGCCAGGACAGCAATGACGTCAACGTAGTCGCCGTCTTTTCCCGATGCCCCAGAGTTCATGAAACTCCATTGGACCGAATGCTCATTAACTTGTGACTCAAGAATTTCGGCGAGCATCATAACTCATAGCGCCGTGTATCAGAAGGCCGGTCTTAAAATTGAGGACGCATACGGCGCTTATCTTAGAGTTCTGTTCTACCGGCCCGCACTGTAGCTGGGAGAATGCAGACTTACCCTCTTACATGCATCATCTGCCCGCGAGCCTTAAGGTTGAGGTATTCTGCACGGCGATGTCCTTAGAAGAAAAACTCCTTCACGACAAGACTGCAATACGCGAGGTGATTGAAAACTGGGTCATTTTCCGCGATGCCGCCATGTGGGACAAATTCCAAAACGTCTGGCATGACGATGGCTACATGATGGCGACATGGTTTCAAGGTACTGCAACCGAGTTCATCAAAGTCAGCCGCGAAGGCTTCGAACGCGGTGTCAGCATCCTGCATTTCCTGGGTGGTTCCAATGTGGAGATCGTTGAAAATCGGGCCATCGCTCAGACAAAAATGACCATTACACAACGCGCTTCAGTACATGACACATTGGTCGAAGTGGTGTGCACGGGCCGCTTCTATGACTTCTTCGAGAAGCGCAATGAAAAGTGGGCCATTGTTTTGCGCCGCTTGTTTTACGAGAAGGATCGAATGGATGTTGTCGATCCATCAAAGCAGGTCTGGCTTGAACCCGACCTGCTCGCCAGCTTCCCGGTTGGCTACCAGCACCTGGCATACCTGCAGACCAAGCTCGGCTTTAACGTAAAGAAAAACATGCCGGGACTGCGCGGCCCCGAAGCTCAGGCTCTTTATGCGCACGGCGCCAATTGGCTGGCCGGCCAATCTATCGATGCCGCGAAAAAGTGACCACCGCCGCAAGTTTCGAAATGATCTTCACGCATTTGACAAACGGAATAGCGATACGGGGCGCAGTGTAGCGGGCAGGCTTTCGCCGGATGCAGTATTCCACGTGATCCACAGCCTTCTCGACGCTCATCATGAAGGGCTTGTAGGGGCTCTTAGCCATCTTTGTGTCGACGAAACCGAATCGGATATTTGTGACATATACACCCCTTGGGCGAAGTGCCATCCCCAGTCCACTCAGATAGCTGGAAAAGCCCGCCTTTGATGCGAAATAGGACGGCGCCTCGGCAGAAATCAATTCGTCCCCCAGGCTGGATAGACCGATGAAGTGGCCATGTCCCGACCGGACCATTGCGGGTACGACTGCGGATGCCGTCTTCACCATGGCAGTCAGATTGACATCGAAGACTCTGGCCTGATTGGTCATGTCCAAGGGATCGAGCGCTTCCCCAATCCCGACGAAATAAATACACAGGTCCAGTGGGCCGCTCCGCGCCAGATTGTCGATCAACTCAAAATACGTTCCATCACTGACGTCTACGACTCGGTGATCATAAGCCGGATTCTTGATCGCGGATTCGCTCCTGGATAAACCCGTGATGCTCCAGCCTTGAACCAATAGGCGCCGGGTCGTTGCCAGGCCTATGCCGTCTGAATTGCCCACCAGTATCGCCCGTTGTTGCACTGCGAGGACTAGCGGTCGGCGAAATAGCCATCGCGAGTCTGGATCGAGTAATTCTTGTTTTTGGCGA
>Ga0157375_10004717_pt1 | contig 11855 bp, 9 predicted proteins | sample M35metaG_FD_115311 | JGI IMG/M metagenome (GOLD analysis project Ga0157375, IMG submission 115311) | Miscanthus rhizosphere microbial communities from Kellogg Biological Station, Michigan, USA - M3-5 metaG | ecosystem: Host-associated > Plants > Roots > Rhizosphere > Soil | place: USA: Michigan...
GACCGGCCCCTGGGCCCCGCAGCCGGTCGCCGTCACCAGCGTCACCGCGCCCGGCTCGGTCCACACCTACACGCGCTGGTCGCAGATCACCCAGGAGACGATCGACGGCCGCGTCTGGGAGGGCGTCCACTACCGCTTCTCCGACGAGACGGCGGCAAAAGTGGGCAAGCAGGTCGCGGCGTGGGATCTGCCGCGCCTCTACAAGCTGGGCCTCTAGCGGCCCCGAGCCCGGCGGCGCCCCCACGGAGACCGGGGGCGCCGCCGGCGAGTCTCGGCGGCTTGACGATTCAAGCCGCGCGGCACGTTCTTTGGCACGCGCTTGCCTCCGTCGCACGGCTGGCGCGGGGAGAGTCTGCGCTGACCCGCGCGCCTCTGCGAGCGAGCCCCGCTGGTCCTTGCGAAGCCCATTTGGCTGGCCTATCCATGGGTCATCCACTCGCAACCACCAGCAAGGAGTCATGCGATGAAAGTCAGGATCAAGACCATCAACCTGATCTTTGCCGCGGCTGCGGCGCTCGCCGCTTTCGCGGCGCCTCAGGCACAGGCGTCGAGCTTCGACCTCGGCGTCTCGCCGGCCGTGGTCACAGGCGCCAGCGAAGCCGGCCAAGAACAGCTGTTCTCGCTCCAAAACACAGCCAAAACCGTCACCGCCAATACCAAATGCCAAGTGGGGACCCTCGAAGGCACAACGGAAGGTCAAACCACCGAAGAGATCACCGTCACACCCACATACGGGACCGGGAAAGGCGAATCCTCCGAAGCGCAAGGCTGCACGACCGGGGGCATCAAATCGCAAGTGATCATGAACGGCTGCAAGTACACAATTACAGGCGCCGGCCAGGTTGAAAAGACAGCCATCGTCGACATCGTCGGCTGCACATCGGGCAAGCAAATCGAAATCAACGCCTCGCTCGGCGGCTGCTCGCTGAAAATCCCCGAACAAAACGGCCGCCCGCACATCGTCTTCACAGTCGTCAGCCTGATTCCTCTGCACATCATCGCCCACTTCACACTGTTCGGGCTCAAAGCGACTCAAAGCGGAGGGGCCGCATGTCCGGATGGCGCCGTTCCCGAGACGAGCGAAAACCTCACCTACAGCGGCACATTCACAATCAAGCTCTTCAAAGACAGAGGCACGGCGCAAGTCACCAGGCACAAACATCAATACACCGAACACCTCTGCGGCGAACAGGTCAACATCCAGGCCACATAGGACAGCAGGCTCACACCCGTCGGCGATGCCGGCGGGTGTGAGCCTCGAGATGGATCCGCGGCTCAGCGACCGAACCAACGGGCGCTGCGACTGGAGCCGAAGCGCTCCTTCTCGGCCATCTGCGCCGCCGAGGGGGCGTTGAAGCTGCCGGTCCGAGCGGGGCCGGAGAGGAAGTCGATGTCGACGCTGCCGATCCGGCCCTGGCCGAACTCGATGTAACAGGTGCCGCGCCCGAGGTGGGGGCCCGGCCCCTCCTCCCCCCGCGCCTTCGCGATCAGCGTCTCGGCGACGACGCGGGCGGCGCCCTCGGCGAAGACGCCGGCCTTCGGCACCCCCGCGGTGGCGACGTCGCCGACCGCGTAGACCCCGGGAAAGCGCGTCTCCAGCGTGGCCGGATCGACCGGGACGTAGCCGTCCTCGGCGATCCCGCTGGCGATGACCGCCTCTGGGGCGCGGTGCCTGGGCACGCCGAGGAAGAGGTCGAAGGGAAGCTCGGCGCCGTCGTCGAGGATCGCGGTGCTGCGCGCGGGGTCGAGCGAGGCGATCCGGCGGCCGGCGATCAGCTCGATGCCACGCTCGGCGAACTCGGCTTCGAGCGCCGCCGAGGCCTCCGGCGACGGCGGCACCGGCGTCCCCAGCGGGATCACGAAGGAGATCCGGCAGGCGTCGCGCACTCCCCGTCGCCGCAGCTCGTCGTCGAGGAGCAGGGCGCACTCGCTCGGCGCCGGCGGGCACTTGAAAGGAGCGCCGCAGACGCCGATCACCGCGTGGCCATGGGAGAAGGTCGGGATGATCCCGGCCAGCCGCTCGGCCCCGGGCACCGAGTAGAACTCGTTGCCGCCCTCGGCCAGGCCCGGCGTGGCATCGAAGTCGTAGTCGGCGCCCAGCGCGATCACCAGCACGTCGGCCTCGTGCACGCCGGCATCGGTGGTGACCCGCCGCGACTCGGCGTCGATCGCCGTCACCGTCTCCCGCAGCACCCGCACTCCCGGCTTGGCGATCTCGTCATAGGGGAGGCGGACCGAGTCCGCGCTCGTGCGCCCGAACATCACGTCGAGCTTGGAGAACCCAAACGTGAAGGAATCGCTCTTGTCGATCAGAGTCGCCTCGATCCCGTCGCCAAGCGCCTCCGAAAGCGTGCTGCAGAGCTCGAGCCCGCCGAACCCCGCGCCCAGTACGAGCACTCGCGTCCTCATCGCTCAGTGCTTGTGCTTTTTTGGCTTCTTGAGGACGACGTGGAGCGTCTTCTTGGAGATCGTCGGGGCCTGCCCGGCGCTGGTGACCGTGACCGTGGCCTGGATGTCGAGCTTGCCCTGCCGTTCCAGCAGCTCCTTGCCGGCTTTGTTCAGGTACATGTCGAGCGTCTTCGACTGGCCCTGGGTCAGATTGAGCTTGCCTTTGCCGACGACGATCGGCTTTGACTTCGACTTCTTCTTCGACGTCGTCGCCGGGCGGAAGGCGGTCGAGGGCGGGGCGACGGCGCGGGTGGCGCCCGTGGCTCCCACGTTGCACTTGGGAGCGCTGCAGCCGACGATCAGCATGTGGATCGGGGCGCTCGCGGTGATCGGAATCCGTTTCGTGAACCAGACGATTTTCGGCTTGGCACCGCCGGGGGGCGAGCCGGCGCGGCCGTTCGAGGGGGTGATGACCGGGACGAGCGGAGTTCGCAACGGGTCCGGTCGCCAGCTCGGTTCGATGTTTCTGGCGTCGGCGGTGATCGGCGTCATCGCACCGGAGCCGTTGGTGTTGGCGACGTAGATGGCGAAGGTCCCGGGCATGTTGCCGCCGTTGTAGCCCTCGAAGGTGACCCGAGAGCCATCGGGGGACCAGGACATCGGGTAGTTGTAGACCCGGACGTTCGCGAGGCCCGGCAGCGGGACATCGCCGCTGCCGTTGGCATTGGCGACGTGAATCACGTCTTCGTCGCTGCCGTTCCTTGCCCGATAGGCGATTCGCCCTCCGTCGGGCGACCACCGCGGGTAGGCCCAGTCGGGCTGGTGGGCGGTCAGCACGGTCGGCGTGCCGCCGCCGCTGTAGTTGCCGATCTGGACGTCAAGGAAAGGGTAGCCCGACGGGTTCAAAGATTCGAAGGCGATCTTCGTCCCGCCGGGGCCCCACACCGGGTCGTGACCTTTGGCGTCCTGCACCGGCGCGATCGCGTTGCTGCCGTCGGCATTCGTCGTATAGACCTGTTCGCTGCCTTTCGAGAAGGCGATTTTGCCGCCGTCAGGCGCCCAGGTCGGGTGCTCGCCCGGACTGGCGATCGTCAACGGGGTCAGCGTCGAGCCGTCGGCAGCGACCACGAAGATCTGGCGGAAGCCGCCGAGTTCGCGCTCGTAGGCGACCTTGGTTCCGTCCGGAGACCAGACGACCTCGCTGATGAAGCCGTTGTCCATGTAGTGGGTCAGCTGCGTCGCCAGGTTGATCGATTCGCCGGGCGCATCGGGCCTCATCACGAAGATGTTCTCGACGGAGGTTGGTTCTCTCGAGACGAAGGCGACCCGATCCCCGCTCGGCGACCAGATCGGCTCGTCGTCGTAGGTTTTGCTGCCGTTGTCGGTGAGGTTCGTGATCGCGCTCGGGTTGTCCGGGTCGACCAAGCAGACGTCGACGTCGCACGTGTAGGCGATCTCATTCGGCTTCGCAAGCGCTGCGGGCGCGGCCACCGCGGCGACGGCAAGGGACAGGGCGAGAATCGCCGAGAGCCTGTGCCGGGCCGATCGCACCGCCGGAGCTTATCTCGCGAATATTTCAGGCGCCCCGGGGTAGGGCTGTAGGCACAAGATCGACGGGAGGGGAAACATGCGGGCGAGACGAAATCTGGCGGCGGTCGGGACCTGCGCCGCAACTCTGTTCCTGCTGCTCTGCGGCAGCGCGGTTGCGAGCTGGACGTCGACGCAGCTCCCCGGGGCGGCCGCAAAGGTCTACCTGCTCGGGGTCTCCTGCCCGTCGACGTCGCTCTGCGTGGCGTCGGGCACCAACAACCTGATCGCCAGCTCGACCGATCCGGCCAGCGGCCGCTGGAAGTTCGTCTACGCCGGCGACGGACCCTGGCCGGAAACCGAGAGCTGGCCGACCAACGCGATCTCCGGCAAACAGATCCAGGGCATCTCCTGCCCCTCGAGCGAGCTCTGCGTCGGCGTCACCGACCAGGGCAACATCTTCAGCTCGACCAATCCGACCGGGCCCGCCTCGGCCTGGACGGCGATCCAGATCGACGGACCGGGGGCCAACACGCATCTGAAATCGATCTCCTGCCCGACCACGAGCCTCTGCGTCGCCGTCACCGGCGGCCGCAACGACAGCGGCGAGGTCTGGACCTCGAGCAACCCGGCCGGTGGCTCTTGGCAGGTGGCCGAACTGGGCGAAGCGCTCGACCTGCGCGGCGTCTCCTGCGCCTCGGCCTCGCTCTGCGTGGCCGTCAGCTACCACGGCGAGATCGTCGTCTCGACCGACCCGGCGGGGGGCGCCGCCGCCTGGACCTCGCTGGGCGCCCCGGTCGGGCCCGGGACCCTGCAGGGCGTCAGCTGCCGGCCCGGCCTCTGCGTGGCGGGCAACACCGGCGGCAACGTCCTCACCTCGACCGCCGCCGGCGCCAACAGCTGGAAGGCGTCGCCCGGGGGCGGCTCGGTCCAGATCACCGGCAGCGCCTGCGCCTCGGTCTCCCAGTGCGTCGTCGTCGACAACAACGGCGACATCATCACCTCGACCCAGGCCGACAGCGCCCACCCCGACTGGAGCTTCGACAACTTCTTCCCCTACACCGCGGCCGAGGGCAACGCCCTCTTCGCCGCCAGCTGCCCGACGACCGATTTCTGCACCCTGGTCGGCAGCCGCGGCCAGATCCTGACCAGCAGCGACCCGTTCGCGGCGCCCCCGGCTCAAACCAACAAAGGGGCCGGCGGAAAGAGTCGCGGCCCGCGTGGGCTGAAGCGGCCGCACACCCACATCGCCCACATCGACCTCAAGTACCCCAAGCCGCATCAGGCACCGCGAGTGGAGGCGACGGTCCGCTTCTACGCCCATGGGCGCCCGCGGGGCTATGAGTGCCGTATCGACCATCGCAACTTCCGCGCCTGCCGCTCGCCGCAGCGTTACCAGGTCGGCGGCGGCCACCACTTCGTCCACGTGCGGGCGGTCGGCAGCACCGGCCTGCGCGGGCCGGTGGCGACCGAAGACTTCTGGATCGGCAGGCACCACACCGGGGCGCACGGCTCGGGCCCGACCGTCGGCTGCCCCTTCCCCCCGAAGAGCCACCCGATTCCGGGCTGCAAGTAGCGACGGACGCCGGGCCGCGCCCGGCCCGGCGTCGCAGATCCGCGGACCCGATTCAGCAAATCGATTGCAGCATTGAGCGTTCCTGTGGGCATAATGTCTAGTTTCTTGATCGACTTCATCGACTTTGTGTAGTATGCCGCCGCTCTCGTCCGACACAGCCCACGGACCGGTCCCCTCCCCGGCAGAGAACCGGCCTCCAATCACCCCCAATAGGAGGCATTGATGCCACGAGATATCTGGAAACCACAACGGGTGCGCTCCCGGCTCACGATCGCCGCACTGGCGCTGGTCGTCGCGGCCACGGCCGGGCTGTCGACCGGCACCGCGGTCGCTAAACCCATCGGATACAGCCCCCACGACTCGCATGGCCCGCAGTGGCAGTGGCCCGGCCAGGGCGGCAAACCCGGCCATGGCCACCAGCCCAACATCACCGTCCCGGGGATCGACGCGACGATCCAGCCCCAGGACCTGGCGCCGCCGCCGATCACCGTCCTCAAGAACAGCCAGGGCACGGCACCCGGCGACGTCTTCGCCGGACCGAAAATCGTCACCCCCGGCACCCCGGGCCAGCAGGGCCCGGAGATCGTCGACAACGAGGGTCAGCCGTACTTCTTCCTCCCGATCGACCTGCCGTACCAGGCGAGCGACTTCCGGGTGCAGCAGTACAAGGGGAAGCCGGTCCTCACCTTCAACGTCGGCCAGAGCACCGGCGGGCCCGGCCACAGCTCTGGCGAGAGCGTGATCCTCAACCAGCATTACCAGCAGATCGCGACCGTCAGCGCCGGCAACGGGCTCAGCGCCGACCAGCACGAGTTCCGGCTCACCGACAAAGGGACGGCGCTGATCACCGTCTACCACGCCGTCCCGTACGACCTCTCGAAATACGGCGGCCCGGCCAACGGCCAGGTCTACGACGGCATCGCCCAGGAGATCGACATCGCCACCGGCAAAGTCGTCTGGCAGTGGAACAGCCTCGACCACGTGCCGCTCTCCGAGAGCTACATCCCGGTGCCGACCGACCCGAGCAAACCGTGGGACTACTTCCACATCAACGCGGTCAACCCGGACACCGACGGCAACCTCCTCGTCGACGGACGCGGCGTCTCCACCGTCTACAAGGTCAGCCACAAAACCGGGAACGTCATCTGGCGGCTCGGCGGCAAGTCCTCGGACTTCCAGCTCGGCCCCGGAGTCCAGTTCAACGGTCAGCACAATCCCCTGCCGGAGACCGGTCAGCCCAACACCTACCGGATCTTCGACAACGGCAACGGCGGCGGCCCGGCGACGGGCAAACCATCGCGGGTGATCGACGTCAAGATCGACACGGCCGCGAAAACCGCGACCCTGGTCAACTCGGTCCAGCACCCCGACGGGGTGATCGCCAACTCGCAGGGCAGCTCGCAGCGCCTCTCCAACGGCGACCTGTTCGTCGGCTGGGGCAGCGTCGGCCGCCTCTCCGAGTTCGACGGCGCCGGGAATTTGCTGTGGGACGGTCAGGTCCCGACCGGCTACGACAGCTACCGGGGCTACCGGTCCCCGTGGGTCGGGCAGCCGCTGACCGACCCCACGGCCGAGGCGTCCCGCATCGACCCGACGCACGTCGACGTCGACGCGATCTGGAACGGCGCCACCGAGGTCGACCGCTGGCTCGTCCTCTCGGGCCAGAGCTCGCACCACCTGCACCCGGTCGGCCTGACCGACTGGGCAGGGCTGTCCACCGATGCGCAGATCCGCACCAGCGACCCCTACGTCGAGATCGTCGCCCTCGACGAGGACGGCGACGCGATCGGTCATTCCGACCTCGTCCAGGTCCACTAGGACGCCTGCGGCCTCGACCGCCCGGAGCCGCGAGGCTCCGGGCGGCGCGGGGCTCCCGACTCGCCTTCGGCTCTCCAGCCTCAAGAGGCTGGAGAATCCCCGGGGTGGCGACCGACCCCGAGTTCGACCTCAGCGCCGAGGAGGCCCGGCGCCTTGCGGTCGCCGCGCAGGGCTTCGGGCGCGCGAGGCCGACCGGGCGGGTGGACGCCAGGCACCTGCGACGGGCGATCGACGACGTCGGCCTGCTCCAGCTCGACTCGGTCAACGTCTTCTGCCGCTCCCACTACATGCCGGTCTTCTCGCGGCTCGGCCCCTATCCGCGGCCGGCCCTGGACCGGCTGGCCTGGCACCAGAACCCGGACGGCAAGAGCGGGCGGGCGGGAGCAGGGCCAGGAGCAGGATCGGCGCGGCGGCGCGCAGGGGGGCAGCGGGAGCTGATCGAGTACTGGGGGCACGAGGCCTCGCTGCTGCCGGTCGAGCTGCAGCCGCTGCTGCGCTGGCGGATGGCACGGGCGGACGCGCTGGCCTGGAAAGGCGTGGCGCGGGTGGCGGCGGAGCAGCCCAAGCTGGTCGAGTTCGTGCTCAACATGGTGCGCGAGCGCGGGCCGATCCGGGCCTCGGAGCTGGCGGCGAAGGGGCGCCGGCGGAAGCCGGGAGAGATGTGGAGCTGGAGCGAAGAGAAGACGGCGCTCGAGTACCTCTTCTTCGCCGGCCGCGTCTGCGCGGCGCGGCGGGTCAACTTCGAGCGGCTCTACGACCTGCCCGAGCGGGTGCTGCCGCAAGAGGTCCTCGAGGCGCCGACGCCCTCGCAGGACGAGGCGCAGCGGCAGCTGATCCTGATCGCGGCGAAGCGGCTGGGAGTGGCGACCGAGGCCGACCTCGGCGACTACTTCCGCCTGCCCCGGAGCGAGTCGAGGGCACGAGTGGCCGAGCTGGCGGAGGAGGGCGCGCTGACCCCGGCGCGGGTCGAGGGCTGGCGGCAGCCGGCCTACCTCGCGAGCGAGCTCCCCGTCGGCCCACGCCGAGCCGCTAAGGCGCGAGCGCTGCTGACCCCCTTCGACTCCCTGGTCTGGGCGCGCGAGCGAACCGAGCGAATCTTCGGCTTCCGCTACCGAATCGAGATCTACGTGCCGGCGCCCAAGCGCGTCTACGGCTACTACGTCCTCCCCTTCCTGCTCGGCGACCGCCTGGTCGCCCGGGTCGACCTCAAGAGCGACCGACAGGCGGGCGTCCTGCGCGTGCGCGGCGCCTACGCCGAGCCGGGCGTTGAGACCGCCCTGGTCGCCGCCGAGCTGGCCGACGAACTGCGTCTGCTCGCCGACTGGCTTGGGCTCGGCGGGGTCTCGGTGGCGCGGAAAGGGGACCTGGCGACGAGGCTGCGCGGCGCCCTCGCTTGAAGAGTCGAGCCGGGCGATATTTCCAGCGTCGCGCGGGTAGGTGCGCCGATATACAACCGTCTCGGGAGGCCCGCAATGCCAGAGCAGCCGCAACGCTTCGCCGCCAGGATCCTCGTCGTCCTCTGCGCACTGCTTCTGCTGCCAGCTTCGGCGAGCGCCGCGGGCAGGAAGCCCAGCCTCGCCTCCACCGCCCAGTACAAAGCGCTCGTCGAATACGTCAAGAAGCTCGACGGGCTGGTCGGGCAGCCCGCCACGACGGCCCAGAAGACGACCTACGAGTCGGAGCTGACGGCGAAGCTGGAAGCGGCCGCCCACAAAGCGAACGCGCTCTTCAATCGCGGCGGCGACGAAGCTGAGGCCGAAACCGACGCCAAGTTCAAGCGGCAGCAGGCGTCGATCCGTGGCGCCGAAGACGACGAGGCGGAAGCCCTCGAAGCCGAATCCGCGGCTAAATTCGAGAAGGCCGCCGGCAGCTACCGGGAAAAGCTGCAGCGGCTCGAGACCGGCCACCGGAACTTCGAGGCGAAGGTCAACGAACAGATCGCGACCCTGCGAGCCCAGAAGGCCCAGACCCCCGACGTCGCCGGGAAAAACGCGATCCAGGAACGGATCACCGCAAAGATCGACGAGCTGCGGGCAAAACGCGACGAAGAGAGCCAGAAGCGAGCCGACTTGAAGCAAGGCTTCCGCGAACAGAAGGCCGAGCTGCACGCAGTCGAAAAGAAAAAAGAAGAAGAAATCGAAGCCGCCGCGAACGCCAAGATCCAGAAGAGCGCCAAACACTGGAAGAGCGTCCTGGACGAAAAGGAAACCGACCTCGACGCCAAGCGCGACAGCCAGCTTGCCTATCTAGGCGCGAAGGCCGAAAAAGGCCGTGCCGACATCGCGTCGATGCCGGCGGCAGGGTGAGGTGCGGGGCGATCGGGCACCCGCGGGCGAACGCCGAGAAGGATGGCTGACCGGGCTCGAACCGGCGACCGCCTGGACCACAATCACGCGTCCGCGTCTACATCGTTCAGTAGGGACCGAGACACCGACACACCCCCCGGGAGTCGCGGTCAGCCCCGCTAGCCCATCAACTCGTCAGCGCCGACCCGAAGGAGCTGCGAGCTCTTGATCTCGGTTCGCGGACAGCTCCCACCACGGCTTAGGTCGGCGATAGAAAGCGACGGAGACCCATACGCCGAGGCGTGGGAGGAAAAGCACACAGGCGAACGTAAAGAGGGCTACCCATGACCACCGTCACCTCTTCGGTCGTCGCCACGAAGAACGCCTGAGCGACGCCTTCGCAAGGCCCGACTGCCAGAAGGCGAGGAAACGAAGGGGGATCTTTGGGTCGTTCCTCGGCGAACACCCGGTACATTTCCGCCGCAGTTCGGGGATCCCGGAGACGCAGCTGAGACCCTAGATACCTCGCTGGAATTTTCCCAATGTCCGCTTCCGGGTCTTCCTCGAGGGCTCTCCTCGCGTCGTCCAGCCAGATAAAGAGATAGTCGGAGGAAGAGCCCGACCGACTACCTGGAGAGTTCCGTAGCTCCTCGTTCGCGTACGGCTCAGCTAGGTGAGCGACCGAGCCATTCAGCAGCAGCCCTGGGACCGTCAACCCCTCCCCCATCGGGCTCTCGTCGGCGAGGATCAGCGCCTTGAATTCCGGCATCGCGTCGGCGTGCCCCACGCCGAATCGCAAGCGGCGATGAAACCGAAACCAGCCACCGTCCACGATCTCATCGCCGCGATCGATATCAGGAAGCTCGCCTCCACCTAGTCGCTCAACGACCTGATCCAGCTGCCTGACGAGCGCCTTTTGGTTCTTTCCCGGGTCGGACCGAACGGCCCGGACCTCACCCCTGACAGAGACCCCTCCCACTTGAGGAAGCCCGGCGTCAATTCCAGCGCCAGCATCTAATGCAACCTCTGGATTCCAGGCTCCGGTCCGCACACCGAGCTGAGCACTGAGGCTTAGGAGCTTGGTAGGCGACCAGTAGACGAAGTGCCCCGGGGTTTTTCTCCACTTCCGCATCAGCTGGTATTGCTAGCGACCATGGCAGACGACGCCGAGCTCCAAGCGGAATTCCAGCGGGGCCGCCGGGTTGGGCAGAGGGAAGGCCTCGCGTTCCAGGGCGTGCCATCAATTGATAATTGGCTCCCCGGTGCCAGGTTCGACTTTCGCGATAGCTGGTTCGACTCGTTCGTTAACTACGAGCGGTGGGTAATGCTGAACCTTCGCCTCGTTCAGCGCATGCGCTGGCATCTGCACCACAATCGAGATGACGCCAAGGCAGTGCTATCCAGGCGCTTGCAAAACGACCAGCGGCTCGGCGAGCTCGAACTCAAGATCAAAGACGAGCTTTGGGAGGCAAGAGCCGCCGTCGACGCGGAGCTAGAGGAAGGGCGCGGAAACGCTGCAATCGTCAGCGCCTTACGCGCCCTGCCACAGCGACCAGCTTCGGTCGTCGAATTCCCGGATGTGACCGCGTTTGTTGCCGAGGATCCTCGACGGGGAATCCCTGGTGCCGCCAAGGCGTCGGTGCAAGCAGGTGCGACCTTCGGCTTCGACTGGAAGCTCGAGAACCCACTTCGCCGCTGGGAGGTGTCCATCTGGCGCATCGATTGGCTGTGCGACGCCAACCGCATGCTCTATTCAGACGATGATTGGCAGGAGTGGAACCCGGCGATCGACTCCGACTACACGGATGAGCTCTGCGCGTGCATGGTCATCACAGATGCCCGAGGCTACGAACTCGATACTCGCGTCTGGCTCTTAGGCGTACTTCACAGGCGCGCAGGCGCAGAACGAGCCCTGGAAGACCTACGGAGACACGAAGTGCGCGATCGCAACTCGCTGATTGCCGCTGCGGCGGCCGTCGCGGGGGAGAGCCAACGAGAGCAGGGGTCTTGCGGCCAAGTGCCAACGCACCACCCAGATAGCCGCTGACTTTGGTGCCTGCATCTCACGCACCCAAGGTGCGCCTGGACCGGATCTAGGTGGTCATCATTTGAGAAACCCTGCGACTTGCAGGGATTTTAGGGTGGCTGACCGGGCTCGAACCGGCGACCGCCTGGACCACAACCAGGAGCTCTACCAACTGAGCTACAGCCACCACGCAGCCTTCAATCTAGCGAGCCGAGAGCGGGAATCACCTCCCGAC